>Ga0193747_1000517_pt1 | contig 12500 bp, 12 predicted proteins | sample L1m2metaG_FD_143048 | JGI IMG/M metagenome (GOLD analysis project Ga0193747, IMG submission 143048) | Soil microbial communities from a riparian zone of the East river system, Colorado, United States - L1m2 | ecosystem: Environmental > Terrestrial > Soil > Riparian zone | place: USA: East River...
GCTCCGGCACGGACGAATGATTGTGGAGTCCCACCAACCCCTACCCATATCGGCAAAGGCTCCTGCAAGGGCCTAGGGTAGACTCCCTCTCCATTCAGGGTAGGCCGATATTCGCCGGACCAATGGACGTGCTCATTGTCACGAATCTTCAGTAGCAGATCGAGCTTCTCCGCGAAAAGCGAGTCGTAGTCCTCCAATCGCAGGCCGAACAGGGGAAACGCCTCGATGGATGAACCACGGCCCACAACCATCTCCGCCCGACCTTGCGACAGAAGATCCAAGGTTGCGAATTCCTGAAACACCCGTATTGGGTCGGCAGCACTCAGTACCGTTACTGCACTAGTGAGACGTATGCGTTGCGTTCGTGCAGCCGCCGCAGCCAGTATGACAGCAGGAGCCGAATCAAGGAATTCCCTACGGTGATGTTCGCCAATTCCAAACACGTCCAACCCAATTTTATCGGCGTATTCAATTTGTTCGACCAATCTTCGCAAACGCTCAGACGGGCTGACTGAGAGGCTGGCGTCATCGAGTGCTGCTGCGAAGCTATCAATTCCTACTTGCATATAATATGCATTAGATAATCCATTATTTAACGATAGTAGTAGTTCCTAACTTAGTCGGTATGAACTACCTTATTTAGTGAGCAAAAATTTACTTTTGAGTGAGACAGAAAACGGTTTAATCTTGTTGGATTTAGTAGTTGATCTTGCCCATCCTGCTCAGGCTCTATCGCTAATGATTTGCTATGCCGTCAAGATCCATGACATGCTAGCGTCCAGGTCTGAAAATCATGTTACTAAAATACTAATGGCAAGGCAAGGTAGTGATTGTCTGATGGTCTATACAACAAGTTATTACTTTACTATAACCGTTCCAGCCATCCAAGGGTGAATGTCACAGAGGTAATTATAAGTTCCCGCTTTTTGAAATGTTACAGTAAATGTGTTCGAAGAGCCAGGATATAGCGTAGTAGCTTTTGGAAGTAACCAGCCAGAATTTACATATCGTTCATTTCCAGTAATAGTAAAATTACCGTTAGGACCTAAAACCTTTGCATGACCAATCGAGTCTATCAAGGTAGACTCCCTTTAGTAGTGTGTAGCTTAATTCAGAAATAACGTCACTTGAGTACGACTTTCGATACCACATAAAATAAGAAGTATCGAGTATCCTTTGCAATTAGAATTGCGTAAATAGTAGGTGTCATTAACCCACTACATGAGAGCTGCAAGAATTGCTAGAGTAAATGAACCTCTACAATTGCAAGAACTTCAAACACCAAAGCCAAAAGGTTCACAGATTTTAATTAAAGTTCAGTCCGCAGGAGTTTGTCATAGCGATGTCCACGTATGGGAAGGCTATTATGAAGGTATAGGCGGCCAACCATTAAAAACTACGGATAGAGGAGTAAATTATCCTTTAACTCCTGGACACGAGATTGCAGGTATCGTGGATGGTTTGGGCGAACAAACCGAAGGATTTAGCAAAAACGAAAAAGTCCTTGTATACCCTTGGATAGGGGATGGAGTATGTCCTGCATGTAGAATTGGAGAAGAAAATCTATGTGATAAACCTAGATCATTAGGTATCTACACTGACGGAGGTTACGCAGAATATGTATTGGTACCAAGCTACAAGTATCTAGTGAAAACAGGAGACGATATGGATACAGATACAACTGCACCCTTATCTTGTGCTGGACTTACAGCATATGGTGCAGTAAAAAATGCCAATCTAAAGCCAGACGATAATGTTGTGATTGTTGGTACAGGAGGTTTGGGCCTGATGGCCATACAACTTACCAAAGCAGTTACAGGAGCCAAGATAATTGCAATGGATCTAGATGATAAGAAATTAGATGTCGCAAAAAAGAATGGTGCTGATAATACTATAAATTCAAAAAAAGAGGATCCTGTAAAAGCCATCATGGAGTTGACTGACAAATTGGGTGCGGATGCAGTAATTGACTTTGTCAATGCTTCCAAAACTGTAGAAACTGATATGCAAATTCTTAGAAGAAGAGCAAGGTTAGTCTTAGTAGGACTCTTTGGTGGCGAAGTGAAATTAGCTTTAGTCACCATGCCAACAAGAGCGTACAGATTAATCGGATCATATACAGGAACTCTAAGTGATATGGTAGAGTTGGTTTCGTTAGGAAGAAGAGGAGTAATCAAACCAGTTGTTTCAAATCGATTCAAACTAGATCAAGCTACAGAAGCATTGACAATGCTAAAAGGCGGCAAGATTCTTGGTAGAGGTGTGATAAATCCATGACAGCAGCAAGTTCTACGAAAGCGAAAGCAAGAGAATTAAAGACAATAAATCCTGCAACAGAAGAAGTCATTAATACATACGAGATAATGACTAAAGAACAGATAAGCGAAAAAGCAAAGAAAGCTCAGAATGCATTTAGTGATTGGAAAAAAGATATACAGAAAAGAGTTGATCATATTTATGATTGTGCTCAGGAACTAAGAAAGAACAAGGAAGTGCTTGCAAGGACAGTCACAAAAAGAAATGGGAAAGGTGATAAAAGAAGCCAGATCTGAGGTAGAAAAATGTGCGTGGGTAATGGATTATTTTGCAGATAACGGAAAGGTGTTTACAACTGATGAAGTGGTTAATACAGATGCTAGAAGGAGTTTTGTAACATTTGAACCATTGGGTGTAATAGGAAGTATAATGCCATGGAATTTTCCTTATTGGCAAGCACTAAGATTCGCAGCGCCTTCGTTGATAGTTGGGAATACAATAGTACTAAAACCAGCAAGTGCTACAATGCAGTGTGGAATTGAAATTGAAAAGACCTTTGAGAAAGCTGGATTACCAGATGGAGTTTTTCAAACATTGATTGGTGATTCCAGTATTGCAGACATACTTATCGATTCACAAGATGTTAACGCTATAACATTTACCGGAAGTGTTCCGGTGGGAGGTAAAGTGGCTCAAAGAGCAACATCACAACTAAAGAAATGTGTTCTTGAACTAGGAGGCAGCGATCCATTCATAGTATGTGAAGACGCTAATGTTGAAAAAGCGTCAAACGGTGCTGTCAAAGGCAGATTCATTAATTGTGGTCAGAGTTGTATAGCATCAAAGCGATTTATCGTGGTAAAGAAGATTGCAAACGAATTCATAGAAAAGTTTGTTCAGGGAGCTGAAAAACTTAAGGTTGGTGATCCTCTATCAGATGACACAGACTTGGGACCGCTTGTAAATGCTAGCGGTTTGAAGACTATAGATTCTCAGGTCAAAGACTCGGTTAAAGAGGGTGCTGAAATATTGACAGGAGGAGAACAGATAAAGAGTAAAGGATATTTCTATAAGCCCACAATTCTGAAAAATGTCTCTCCAAATATGCGAGTAGCACAAGAAGAAGTATTCGGTCCAGTTGCCCCGATAATTATTGCCGGTAGCGAGATAGAAGCTCTAAGACTTGCAAACGACTCTCAATATGGTCTCGGAGCAAGCATATGGACTGAAGACCTTGACAAAGCAGAGAGATTGTCAAGAATGGTTCGGTCTGGAATAGTGACTGTGAATAATGTTGTGATTTCTGATCCAAGAGTGCCTTTTGGTGGAGTAAAGAAGAGTGGATTTGGAAGAGAACTGTCAAGATATGGTATGTTAGAGTTTGTCAATATCAAGTCGGTTAGATTCTATGACCAGCTTGTTCACCAGCACCATGTAGAATAATACTAACAAACAAACAAAATTGACACCAAACAAAGATCTGAGGATATGTCGAGAGACAGTACAGAAAAACCTGCAAACACAACAAAATGTAGTCACTTCTGCTGATCTGCGAGGTCTTTTGGAAAATAGTTCTTTCTGCCTATCCACATCTAACAGTACAATCTTTTGTTATCTTTTTGCTCTAGATATCAGCTGATCGCAGATGCATTGCCCCCTTTATAGCGTCGAAGACTCTCGGTACTGAATACCTATCTTTTAACGTGTCACAAAGCCCGCGCCCACCAGGTTTTGGGTGGTTATTGAGACATCTGGCCTGTAGGAAAAATTCTTGTCCAAAGGGTGCCTATATGGTGCCGCATAAAGTTCCATCCTTTTTAAAATTTTGCAGAAGAATACAACGGTGAATCAGGTGTTAATGCTAAGTCTTATAAAGAAGAGAAAAACAATCGTAGAGCAGGTTTATTATGACATTGTCTTTATTGTTATTTGCATTTGCCACCTTTTCAAGCCAGTTAAAGCAATCATGGCTTAACCCTTCTGTAGCATTTTCTATCTTTCTCTCGAATAAAGTTTCGCTATCATTATTGTGATTGGTAATAATTTCATTTGTTTTTTTGTTTTTGAATTAATATAACATAACAGAACCAAGAAGTAATCATTAACGCCGTCCAAATAACTATGTATTATATAGATAGTTATAAGTAGGTGATCGACGTCATTATAATAATATGTCCTCGGGAGTGATGGGTCAGACAACTGAAAGAATCAGTAAGTACCGAAATAAATACATAGAATACTCTTGCGGATGCAGATATTTATTTGACCATCGTATCGTATTAGAGCGCATATGCACAGAACATGAAAATGAATTAATTGCTCATCATGGTTGATGCGGCATCAGGCAAACACTAGAAGAACCATGCGGCTTTGTTGCTACTTTGTAGATTAGAGGAGCAAACGGGCGGTGCCAATTGATTCTATCCGTATAGTTTCTGCTGCTCCTTCAATTGTCCTAGCGCCACACTCACGACCACCAGTCCACTGAAGATGTTTTAATATCGAGGGATTCTTGCTAAAGTTTTGCAAACATTGCTTATGATATCAACCTCTAGTGCAATTCTACTGTTGATTCCCAAATCTATTGATTCCATCTTGTACTGTTAGAACCATTCTCTAACCTTGTCGACGTCGGTTGACAATAATTGAAAAAAAGGTATATCATATAAGTAAAACAGCGAAGAAAAGTTTTATCCAAGTTTCGCAAACTTTTCAACCTTAACAAGTAGTGTTACTTTTATCCCTGCACGCAGGTTAGAGAGGTTGAGAATAAGATAATTATGAACCACACCAGTACTATCAATAAAAAATATTTGTGCTCTTAAAAGTATTATTCTCCTTAACAGATAAAGCAGAATAAGGTATTTATGTTGTAACTATGATCTTTCTAACGAATATATTAGTATTTCAATATACCAACAAATTCTCCTAGATTTTTAGCGCTTGCTGTGAAGCACCTCAAATATAGCATACATAGATAGTTTTGCTGAAGAGGATACGGAGGCAAGATTTGATCTTTTCCTTAAATTCTAGGGCAGATGTGTCGATGTTCTTGGTTGTTGTTTTGTTAGATTCTCTTGTTTTTATATACGGTTTTCAAATGGCGACTGCACAACAAAGAATACCGCAGTCACTATCACTACCAGAATTATCAGCAGCCAATGCTATTGCTACTTCAAGTTCTCCTCATGCAACTACCCTTAACATAGTTCATGTCAACGAGACTAGCTGGCAGTCAGAGCTGACCTCGATGATAGTCAAAGTAAGTGTTCATTACCCTACACCGGAAGAAAAAAGCAGAGTAGATAAAATCGTCAATCGGACACTGAGTATGTTACCACCGCTAGGGAGGGCGATAAACGAGTCGCATAGTTGCATCTTAGAGGCGGTTATATGCGAGAATAGTAATATGACCAACGGAACAATGCTGAGATTATAGCCCCGCATTCACGATTGATTAAACAAACACCAACATATTCGTACTACTTAGCTAAATGGGTTGTACTCTTAAAGACATCATTCATTTGTCTGTGCATTATATTCCGTGGATTGTTTTGTCAGCCTCTCAATATTTTATATTCTTAAAGAAGGATGTACCCTACTAATGACCACATTAAGAACGCACACATAAGGTAGGTAGGATAAATGACTTTTACACAGATATCACAACAAAAGTATGATATTGTATTTCTCCAGTTGAAGGGAATTAAATTATTCCAAATCTTTCTTGATAGAAGTAGTTGCTAGATTAACCCAAACAATATCTTCAGAAGTACTCTCAAGGCCATTATTCCTACAACAATGTGGTTAAGATACCAAAGAGTCACGGATATCATTAATATTTCATTAATGTCTGCTTTTGTTATTTCCACTCAGTTATTACGTTTAACACATGACCGGTTAGCATCCTTGTCTTTAGCCGTGTGTTTGTCTGGGAAATCCACATTACATATATGGCAATGATATGTTTCGTTCATATAAGACGTTAATGCACTCTAAAGAATGAGGTAGCTAACGATTATGACCTCGATTGCTTCTCGTCGTCTCCTGCTATCTTATTATTAGAGACAACTGTATTTACAAAAATGGGTCCGGTTAAATTATTCAGGAGTACAAATAGACCATATGGAATTCTTGCAGTAGAAGATGATGGCGAAGTCATTTGGGCCGAAACAGTTAGCGATGAAGCAAAGATAGCTGGAAATAGGGTTCCAAAAGAAGAATTCAATAAAAAGCTCATACAGGAGGAATGGGAAAATGACTTAAATACGAAATTCAGCTTTGCTGATGGAGAATTTCAATTGATAAATCAGAAGAACACCTTATGATAATCCTGGTATTCTCTTATAGTAATAATAATGTGTGCAATGTCGTGAAACGAACTTGCTTTGTGTCATAAAAGAGACGGCGTTGGCATTGTAACATTGACTTGTCCTAGAAATTTAATGTCATCTACAAACAGAGGACTTTTATAATTTGATATCTGCAATCCAATGACAGGAGAAAGAACGGAAAATGCCGCGGAATCACTTACGACATAGGATCTGCAGTAGTGATAAAATAAAGGATAACACTCTTCAGCTCTTTACCGTTGACGATACTGAAATTGTAGTAGGAAGAAGAAACGGAAAATTATTTGCCTTCAACAATTCCTGTCCACACAGAGGGGCCTCACTCTCAAAAGGGGAATTAAAAGGAGATAATATAGTATGTTATATGCATGGTTACGAGTTCAATGTTTTTACAGGAAAATTGGAGAATATGAAATCATGGAAAAAACAAGATACATGGTTAGAGCAGAATCCAGAATGGAGAAAGGCAGGCGATTTAGTCTTGTATCCTGTGAGTGAGACGAATGGAAGTATATTTGTAGATGTTTGAATGACAATTCCTTGCCAAAAGTTTGCTCACATTTAGGAGTTGACTTTGATAGACTTTAGCTTTGTGTTTTTCCGCTTTATTTCAATCAATGGCCATTACGACATCTATAAAGCTGCTTCTGCTACTAGGGCTGTTAACGTCCGTCAGTCACTCACAAATGCAACTGGATAAGTTCAGTTTGAAAAGATTTTCTTTTGCACCGAATTAGTATGTTAGCTGTGATTAGTGTGCGGTTTTGCATTCTTTAACACTACCGGTGTTTAATTCAAGTGCTATTCGCTGCATCTATTATATTCCATTCAACCCGTAACTTTTGGAAAAAAGATACTTCCAGACAAGAATATTTCTGCTTCTTCTAGAAGCAGTTAAAAATAGAGAAATGAAGTGAACCGGAACTGCATAACATCTTGGCTATCCTGAGTCCATTTTTAGCCACGTCATCAAAGCTGTCTTTTAAAGAAGTCTGTAATTCTCATTTGTTCTTTCATATTCTTATAGATTTTACTATTACTAATCCATTCATTTTTAGATACGGATAGATTAGCACATGCGAACAACGATGCATTCTGGAAATTGTCAAACCGCTTTGCTTCTCCATCAAGTGCTTTTCTTATTCCCTCTCTTATCTGCCATACTCCTAGAGGCATAACATATTCTGGACGAATTTCTCTTAGAATCAACGCCGCTGCCTTATGTCTTATTTTGAAAAGATGTTCAGCTACACCCAATCTGGCAGCAAAATATGCACCTGCTATAGAAGGATAGTGATCTAAACCATTAGCATTTTCAAAATCTATTCCAACTCCTAAATTTCCATTATTATCATACCATGCTTCTTGCATTTCGAAGCCCCATATGTCATCCGGGATTAAAATTACCGAATAATAATTACCTAAATGAATGTGTTTATAAACCTCAAAGAAATCAATTGTTGGAAATGTTTCGATCTCTTTTATCAAACTGGCTGAAATGACGTCATCAGTAGCAGAGATACTCCATTTTGTAGGCACCAATTTTCTGTTTTTTTGCAATCCTAACATCCCCATGCTGAGAACTCGGCAGATTCTACTGACTTCTACTCCACCCTGATAAAGATTGACTATACCTTCAGCCGCACGCAAATCCTTGTCATGAAAAACATTTTCTAGTCTTTGATCTACCGAGAGCGAGGACGAGGTTTTGAAGGTTTTTAAAGATGCAACAGGGCCAAAAGGGGCGGAATCAGTATCCAAACCCAAATCTTTCTCTTGCTCTATATCTGCAATGGGTGTTTTTTCGAATGTTGCTTCACTTTCGACTGATTTACTGGTCATAGCTAACTCCTGCAAAGATTCTATGTATTTTCCAGACGTGCTATGAATATGAATATTTGATACTCCTCGCACAAGAGATAATCGATAATTAACAATTTCCTCGATACTTTTGCCGGGCCACATCTCTGGCTTATCCAGTATTGTTGTGTCTCCATGTAGTGGCGGCAACATCGGCCCAACTTTTACCTTAGGGTAACCATAACGCCCAACAAATACTGAAGGTGGCGTAGCACCAGAAAGCGTTTTTCGCGAGAACTTGGCAGAATTATCATTAAGGAATTTAATCCAATTCTTCTTCAGTTGTTCCTTGATTTCGTTAGCAGTAGGCAGATCCCAATCAGTATGTTAAAGCGCCAAAAAGATATTTGAAGATTTAGCACGCCAGAAACCAAATGAGTACACATAATGGATATACACAGTTATAGTTTGGATGGATATCAAGTTTAGAAAAATCTAGCATCCTTACAAGTATTAATGCCCCGTCACTTTCAGTTGATAGTAGTATGATTTCGTACCAAGGTAGTCAATCTCTCCAGTGATATTGGCTTTTGAATGAATTCATCTATTTTCATGGAAGGTAAAACTCTCCTAAATTCAATGTCATTAATTTCAAATGCAGTCATAAAAAAGACCTTAACTTCGGGTTTTATTTCTTTAACTTTTTTTATAAATTCAAATCCATTCATCTGTGGCATTCTAATATCAGATATAACCAGACGATACTTTGAAGCATTTACCTTAAAGTGTTCCAATGCCAAAGCTGGGTCTGTAAATGCATAAACATCATACGAACGGTGCTTTTGAAGACCTAATTTTATTACTGTGACGATATCAAAGTCATCATCAAGTATCAATATTGATGATTTACGATTTCTATTCTCAACATCATGGCCGACCACCACACAGCTTTTACGTTGTAATGGGGAATATAAAAGTAATTTTCTAGCGCTGAAATAGGTTGTCTTTAGTAATGCCTCACATCATGATATATTCCAGTTGTCCGCACGTTTGGGTTTGAATCTTTCAAAAAAGGCAAAATCAGGGGCCAGAAATCCTACGACAATCCGCTGATAAGTTAGATCAAGCTAAAGATCGATTCTATGCGAAATATCATTCTACCTAACATCTAATTTTAACTCTTCTGCATGATTTCTCCTATGACACTGAGGACACAATACTTGACAGTTAGAGGGTTTATTATTGGATCTATCACCATTCTTATGATGAAAGTCTCTTCCGTACAGCTCAAGTTTTTCTTTGCAGATGGCACACCTGTACTTCTGCTTACGGAGGACTACCGCCTTTACACCTCCTGGAAAACAAACCCTATTCTGTTTCTTAATGTGTGCCGATCCACGATACAGGATTGCCAGAGCGATGAACAAAAGCGATATTGCAGTGGCTTTTTGTTGTCCCGTAGTCAAATAATGAGGAAGAAAATGCGAAGACAACCATACGTAGGTTGATGCAATAGTTAGAAGCATGCCAATCATAGCTCTCAACTTTGTCTTTCGTTTTGTCCATCTCCTTATCCCAAATATTACCACCATAAACAAGAACAATAGATAAATGATAACTGAATAATCTGAAGGTAGGATAGATAGCGATTCCGTCATAAGTGAAACGTGAAATTAATTCGGAATGATATAACTCCTGAGGATTCTGTCTCTATAAGATATTACATGAATCCCCTTCATTAGGCTGTAATACTTGGAGAAGTATTTCATCGACAAGACAGGAAAGGGCAGAGATTCATTTTCATTGACGCAGACAATCAGAAAGCAATCGAAGAAATCTACAAAATACTAGGAATTGTCGTAAATGATAAACCCTATGAATCTATTCAAAAATTATCATGGTTGAACAGCATGAAGACGATGCGACTAGGGCCCACATCTATTTTTATGCCAAGAAGACATTGGGTAATAAGAGCAGTAACAAAAATAATCCTGCTTTATTTCCCAAGCTTGCTGGAAATGAAATACCGTCTTTAGAAATCAAAAGCGACAGGGGTATCGCTTATTGCTCACCGTCCTATCACATTCACGGGCACAGATATCAGGTCGCTGGGACTATCGAACCAATCACGTTAGATGACGAGCAGATTGATAAATTACAAGAACATCTTACCATTCTTTGCAAAGAATACGGAATAGAAAATGCAGACGCTTCTATACTGACCAAGAACACCCCGCCTAACACGAATGAAGATTATAACGCTCAAGAAAACATCAATGAACAATCAACATTAGCATCAAAATTGTGGCAAGCCAATACAATTGTTTACAAGGGACACAATCGCCACGGGGCAATCCTCAGCCTTATGGATTCTTTATTGATAAAATTTCAAAACGAGTCGGAGGAATTTGTGTTTCGAATTGCGGAAATGAAAAACCAACAGATGTGTAAGGATGAAAATGGCAACCCTGCGCCATTGTCGATGGAAGAAATGTATTCGCTGCTAAAACTAGCAAAAATGTTTGCTGCTAAAAAAATAGAAGAGAGACAGATACAGAAAGAAGATTCAGCCAAGCGAACAGAAAAACGGGACGACGGAGAAACAAGACCTCGACAATCAATTCAAAAATTTTCTTTACATGATATACTTGCAGAAGCTGTTCTGATAGGCCGCCAGCCCTGCTTTCTAATTGCCAGGATTTACGGGTCAGTTGATATCCAACGATTGATAGAATTAGAGGATAAAAATCTCATGCCACTCGACAAGGAAGCTTACATTAACAAACCATACTCTTTTTTCTCAGAAGACCACGTAAAGTCGTGTATAGATAATGCCAAACAAGCAAATCTAGATACTCTCTATCATAAAATAAAATCAATTTGGAAGAAATACGTCGATGCAGATGATTTCTATATATCTTTATGCGCTCTTGATACGATTTACACTTATTTTCAAGACAAAATAGGATTAACCCATTATCTATTTTTTATTGGGAATGTTGGTTCTGGGAAATCTAACAACCTACGAAGTCTGCAGTATTTAGCATACAGAAATATGACATCGACAGATATTACGGCCGCTAGCATCTATCAATTCCTAGGTAGCATGGAAGAAGGACAGGGAACAATATGTGAAGATGAAGCAGATGACATAGACGAAGACAAGGATAAAATGCGCATTTACAAAAATGGGGATACAACAGGCTACCCGGTTCTCCGGACAGATACCACTTATGGTAGAAAACAGTATAGATTCCATACATTTTGCTTTAAAGCATTTGCGGCTGAGAAGACCCCTGATTCCACAATAGCAAAAGGATTCAACCAAAGAATCATTCAATTAACAAGCCTGTATGGTTCTCCACAATATGATATCTCAGAGGTCATTAATCCGGCCGGTGAAGAAAAGTACCAAGGATTATTGGACGAGTAATTAGAGACAAGGAATCTACTCTTGGTATACAGACTTGTTCATTTCAACGACAAAATTCCTGACATTAGATTAAATATAGAAAATAGAGAAAAACAATTATTCAAACCGATAATTAGGATATTTCAAAATACCGAGACGTTAAAAGAGACATTGCCAATAATCAGCAGATACGTAAGCCAGAATAGGGAATTAAATGCTAACACATTACATGCATTTCTGTACAAGACAATTATGGAATTAATTCACGTCAAGAATAATGCAGAATTAGAATCGAATCAAATTTGGGATAGGATTAAAGCGAATTTACAAGGCGATGAAATTCCAAATAGGCCCCAATCATATCAAAGTGTTGAATTTGGCGAAATCTCGCAGAAAGGCATAGTACAGATTCTAAAAGATGTTTTTGGTGTATCTAAATCCAAGAGACATGGAGACGGAAGGAAGCTCGTTTTTGATTTAAAGAAGCTTGAGAGACTGGGCAAAATCTATGATTTGTCTTTAGACATTCAAGTAGTAGGTGACAATAAAAATGGGACACATGGGATGCTTGGGACGCTTATTGGGCTAGACAGACATATTGGTCAAGAGACATCAGAAGAAGGAATTGTAAATAATGTTGATAAAAAAAAAGAATATGATAAAGAAATTATATTATTAAA
>Ga0193747_1000518_pt1 | contig 12496 bp, 14 predicted proteins | sample L1m2metaG_FD_143048 | JGI IMG/M metagenome (GOLD analysis project Ga0193747, IMG submission 143048) | Soil microbial communities from a riparian zone of the East river system, Colorado, United States - L1m2 | ecosystem: Environmental > Terrestrial > Soil > Riparian zone | place: USA: East River...
AAGTTTGTTATGTCTAAAAATGATGGAGATTCACGAAGTAGGATAGTAAGACTTGGCATGAAGGTCTACGAAACAGACATTATGATGAAAACTTCTGATGATGAAAACAGGCTCGCATCTTATCTTCTTACACAAGTGAAGGCTGCCTAATTATGAAAATATTCGCTCTTGTACCGGTCAAGAAGTTCGAAGGTAGTAAGTCAAGACTAGGAGCAGTACTAAGTATCGATGAACGAATTAAATTGTCCGAGCTGTTACTTATTAATACAATTAGTGTACTAAATAACTCATCTTCAATAACAAATATAGTCGTTGTTTCAAGTGATGAGGGAGCAATGGAAATCGCAAGGAGAACCGACGCAAAATTTTTGAAAGAGACTAAAGATCATGGAGTGAATGCTGCGATCGCGCTAGCGGATGACTATAGTTCCGAAAACAGAGCACAGGCTACTATGGTAATTCCGGTGGATCTCCCACTCTTAACGGCTGCTGATGTTAATATGATGTGCAGGAATGCGAAATCACCTGAGCGATGTCTGGTCATTAGTCCTTCTATACGCTATGACGGATCCAACGCTCTTCTACGAAAGCCGTCACGATTGCTGAAGACGCATTACGACGAAGATAGCTTTAATGCGCATATAAGAGCAGCTACACAATTCGGAATTCCCATCAAAGTTTTTTTATCACCAAGGATTATGAAAGATCTTGATTCTATTGAAGATATTAAAATTCTTATGAATCAACAGGTAACAAATCCCCCTGTTGCTTACCTGAAGTCCAAGTTGAGAACTAGTCTGTTTGCATCAGATCCAACCACTAATTAAAATACGTTTGGCGAGCTTGTAACACTAGTGTTACTATCTTGTCCTTTTCCTTATAGGTGGGTCTGGACCTATTGAAAGCACGGCGCCGATCCACGACCATTGGTATCTCCGGATCCGGCTAGACAATCATCTAAGTGCGTTTCATCCCATTCGATAGCTGTTGTAGCTATGTCAGGGCTCGCTCTCGATTGGAGATCAAGCCGCGGAACTTTTGGCTAAACAAATCTCTTACCCCACAACTAGTCTTCAAAAGTTATGACTGAACTACTGTGCAATCGATTTGTAAGCCTCCCAGAATTTATCACTAACGTAATGCAAATTGTCTATCACATATCCGTTTGACATAGAGACAGCAATTTCGCTATCTTCAAGAGCTAGGCCTACAGCCAACCCCTTCTTGTAAGTCTGATCTTTGACAGTAACAATCCCATCTTTCTTGAAGTTGTCAAAACCTGTTATTCCGGGTCTCATCACTTTAGCTCCGTTGCAAACGAATTTGATGGCACCCATATCTACATAAACGGAAGGGAAGTGGTCTAGCAGATCAGGTTTGCCCAGAAATGGTAAGATCACAGATTCACGTGTTTGAATTGCGAAAAAATTCTCAGCCTGAAGCAAAAAATTGCCTTCTTCGACCTGATATACCTTGAAGGTCTTAATTTTTGGGATAACATCTTTGGGCCACTTTTCTCGAATTAGATCCATTAAGGCGGCACTCTCTGTTTTGGACAGCATAGATATTTTCAAATCTGTTGATCTAGAATGTGTGTAGATTTAAAAGTCATGTTCTGGTGAAAGTATTAAAGATATGATTCACTAATATCATAAGCGTTATTTAAGAGTCATTATTATCATTATTATTATCGATATTATTATTGGATGAGGTTAAGCATCTAGCTCCTTAGCTCGGTTATCGATGGGAATATATTCACAGCCCATGGGGCCGCAATATCTTCCGACATATAGGGCCATTGGGCGATAAAGAGCAGGCTTCGGAGCAGCTTCTGCAAACTTTTCTTCAATAACATGAGCGCACCAGCCGGAGATTCTTGAAATCGCGAATATGGGGGTATTAAGATCCATTGGGATACCCATGCTGTAGTATAAAGATGCGCTATATAGGTCGACATTTGGATAAATCGGCTGTTTATGGTGTTCAAGCATATACTTCTTGGTTGCTTTCTCGACACGTTCTGTAATTTCGAACCACTTTGTACCCGTTTGATGAGCCACGATTCGGGACAGACTCGAGAGGACATCTGCTCTAGGGTCGGTCGTCTTGTATACTGCATGTCCCATTCCCATGACTCTTCCACCTCGTTCTAATTTATCTTCCACCCACTCTTCTGCCTTATTTGGGTCTCCTATTTCAAGTAGCATTTTCATAACCTGAATATTTGCACCACCATGTAGTTCACCTGACAAAGCGCCAACTGCCCCGCCAATCGACGCATACATATGAGCTCTAGTGGAGGCTATTTCCCTGGCTGCGAAAGTGGATGCGTTGAAACTATGTTCGGCATGCAATATCAGACAGATGTCGAATATCTTAGATTCTTCCTCGTTAGGCTCTTTACCGCGCAACATATAGAGAAAATTCGCCGCGTGTGATCCTTCCTCTCTTGGATCGACAACCTGCAACCCTTTTCGAATCCGATCCCACGCCGCAACAATCGTCGGAATCTTCGACATGAGAACAACTGCTCTTTCGATATTAGCTTCCTTCAAATCATCATCCATGTTTATGTCGTAGTCAGGAAGCTCGGAAATAGATGACTGCAGCACATCCATAGGACGTGCTCGCGTAGGCCGAGTCATCAGAGTTTTGAGAATAGGTTCTGGCAGACTACGAGCTTGCCTAAGTCGACGAGAAAAATCTGCCAAGCTTCCTGTGCTTGGGAGCTCTCCAAACAAGAGCAGGTAGGCTGTTTCTTCAAAGGTGGAATGGCTTACCAGATCCAAAATATCATATCCGCGATAAATTAGCTTGCCGTTTTCGCCATCTATGGAACTGATTTTTGTATCAGCAACCTCTATATTTCTCAAGCCGATATTTCTAGTATCCATATAGATGTAGTTCTACAAGTTTGTATTTAAATTAATGTTGTGAGCTATGCGTTGGAAGTTTACCTTTTTTGTTTTCCTTTCTTTTCGAGACTTTTTATCAATTTAGATCATATGAATGTTGAAAAACAAACAAGAGCCAAAATTCCCAATATAATTAAATAATTATCACCCCGTTATGGGAACCATGCAACCATCTAAAGCTTCTAAAATCATTACCGATTTCATTGTTCGCGAGGTTAAAGAGCGCAAGTCTGAGGGCGTTGTTATCGGGCTTAGCGGTGGAGTCGACTCCTCAGTAGCCGCCGTATTGGCCGTCAAAGCTCTAGGGCCTTCCCGAGTGTTGGGGCTAATTTTGCCCGATTCCAAAACAATTCCTCATCCGCGCGAAAGAAAAGATGCTGCAGGTTTGGCGAAGCATTTGAAGATAAATTACAAGTTGATCGAAATCGGTTCTGCTAAAAACAACTTGATAAGACAACTCCCTTCAAACAAATTCGCCCAAGGGAATCTTGCAGTTAGGCTGAGAATGTGTATACTTTACTATTATGCGGCAATAAGAAAGCTAATTGTGATGGGAACCTCTGATAGAAGTGAATTAGAACTAGGATATTTTACTAAGTATGGCGATGGTGCCGCCGACATCCTTCCAATAGCAGGCTTGTATAAAACAGAGGTTAGGGAAATGGGAAGGCATATGCATATTCCACTTAACATATTGGAGAAAAAAAGCAGCCCCGGCTTATGGAAAGGACAAACAGCAGAAGCAGAGATAGGATTAACTTATGAAGAGATAGATGACATACTTAGAGATTTGAAAAGAAATAAATCTCATCTTACAAAATTCAGCGATGAAAAGGTACAAAAGGTTATTAAGCTCGTCGAAAAAAATAAACATAAGCAGTCTTTGCCTCCTGTCTGTGAGATATAATATTAATTAACCTGTAGACTCTTTGTAACAGGATCGTCAGTCAAGAATCATTAACTGGTCTCTGTTGTGTCTTTTGTCAACAGTTATTATACCTAAAATTGGGATTTTCATGGGGTTGCATGTATGCATGTTATAGTTGAATCGGAGTCAAGCCCGTCTTTAGCTACTGCTTGGTATCCAGATCCTCTTTTCCTTTAAATCTAGACATTAGAAACGGCTGATCAAGCTGCATCAGATTGCTCGTTATTATAGAAATAATCAATCCCAAGAGGAAACCACCGATTATGTCGGTGAAATAATGTTGCATCAAGTATAATTTAGTAATGCTAATCAGCGCTGGGAAACACCATATTAATAAACTGCCGATTCGGGATTTTTTATTAATTTGAAAGCCGACGACAAAAGCGAGGGCAGTTGCGATTGCAACATGATTAGAAGGATACGAATCGCCACGTGCGAATGGTGCTACACTATCGTCTTCTAGTATAAAGTATTTAGGAAAAACCAAAGACGTTTGAAACCCATTTGTAGGGGCTTGCCTACCAATCACAGGCTTCAGATAGATTATTGAAATCCCTATGAATACGATGCTTATCAAGAAAATGAGCCCCATTTTTCTGGTTCGACGAATTATGGTAAGGATGATCCCGATGATAACTAATGTAGAGAGATCGCCCAACGACGTAACGGTTATCATCAAAATATCCAGCTTCTGATTTCCTTGAAAATCCTTCACGTGTGCATTTATAATTTTGTCAAAACTAGTAGTTAATCCAGATGCAACCAAAGCTGAAAGGCAAAAAAATGCAATTGCTAATATCATAAATTCAAATGACCTAATTTTCACTACCCAATGCGCCCAGACGCGAGACAGATCCATCGAGCATTTTATGGGTCTATGCATTTTAATTGTTTACAGTAAATGCTTCTCTACCGAAACTGAGGCACCATGGGATGAGTGGTGTGATAAATACTATCGTCTAAACAATAAATTAATGTTGGTGTTCAGACTTCAGTGATATCTACAGGCCATCGCGATTATTGTTTTTTCTTTTTAGTGTCAGACTACCATGTCCTCTGATTTTATGATACAGTTTCAAAATGCCCCAGGTTCGTTTTGGTACTTGCTGGCTGACTCCGGATCCCTATCGGCATAATACTTGACCATGCTCATTTTGAGCACCTTCAGAGAGAGTAACGCACATTTGATCCTTGCTGGTCCTAAGTTTGTCAGCCCTATATTTTCCAAGATGTCCTCCTTTACCAAATCCTTAACATGCTTCAATGGCTTATTTAGAACCATTTCTGTAAGCATAGAGGCACTTGCTTGACTGATTGCACAGCCCCTTCCTTCAAATTTAATATCCTTGATTTTGTCTTCTTCAACTCTGAGATGCATATCAATTTCGTCGCCACATAGCGGATTACTATCGTGGATGCTGACGTCAGGGTTAGGTAGTCTTCCCTTGTTCCTAGGATTTCGATAGTGGTCTAGAATAATTTCACGATAAATATCATCGCTCATACCTTGAATATTCTCCGTGCGTTATGGAGTGCATCAATGAATATATCGACCTCTTCTTTTGTATTATAGATATAAAAACTTGCCCGAGAGGTTGCAGGCACATCTAATCTCTCCATTAAAACCTGTGCACAATGATGACCCGAACGGATTGCAACTCCACTTTCATTCATAATAGTGGCCAGATCATGGGGATGTATATCAGCTATATTAAATGATATTACTCCACCACGGTCGTTTGCATCTAGAGGACCATAGAGTGTTACATCTTTGATATCAGCAAGAGCAGTCATTGCATATTTGGTAATATCGATTTCGTGGTCTCGTACTCTGTCCATACCTATACTATTAAGATAATCAAGCGCAGCGCCAAATCCAATGACGCCTGCTATATTTGGGGTGCCGCCTTCAAATCTGTACGGTAAGTCGTTGTATACAGTGTTCTGTTTGTGAACCTCTTTTATCATATCCCCACCACCAATGAAGGGAGGCATTTCTTCAAGTATCTTTCGTTTCACATACAAAATGCCGACTCCTGTCGGCCCAAGCATTTTATGGGCAGAGAATGCGAGAAAATCGCAATCGGTTTTCTGTACGTCCACCGGCATATGAGGTACCGACTGCGCTGCATCCACTAGTACTGGAACACCATCACGATGAGCCAAGTTTATAATTTCATTTAAAGGCAGTATGGTACCCAAAACGTTCGACATTTCGCTTAGCGAGATCAGTCCTACATTGCTTGTGTCTAGAAAGCTTTTGTACTCGTCCATCCTCAGATATCCACGATCGTCTACTCCGATGTAGCAAAGTTTTGCTTTTTTTTCTCTGCTCAGGATCTGCCACGGAACAATATTACTGTGATGCTCCATTTCGGTTATTACAATACTTTGACCATCCTTCACGTTATTGCGCCCCCACGAATAAGAAAGGAGGTTAATAGCTTCAGTAGCATTACGAGTAAAAATTATCTCTTCTGTAGAGCTTGCATTGATAAATTTGGCAACCTTTTCCCGTGTTTGCTCATAGGCAAATGTTGCTTCTTCTCCCAATTGGTGAACTGCCCGGTGAATGTTTGCATTGTAATTTGAATAGTAATCGTGAATTGCGTTTATCACAGAGAACGGTTTTTGAGTAGTAGCAGCGTTATCCAGATAGACTAGTGTCTTATTATTGCCAACTTTGCGCTTAAGAATAGGAAAGTCCTGTCTGATCTCGTAGACACTGAGGGCACTCTTCTGCATTGCTCTTATAACAACTCCTTAAGATATAAATCAATATACTTATGGCAATGTGCTTTGATTTGCACACAATAAACATAGTATTTGGTTTCTTTGCCCTGAAAACTGCGAAACTGTAATTTTCATAGTTTTGTATTGTTCTATATCTATCAGATTTAATAATGCGCCATTTCTTTGACTTAGCCAATGATGCTTCTTTGGCGCGAGGCATGGATAAAACCATTGTCAGAGTATGATTTAGGTTCCGAGGTATGTGCTTATTGTAACGAGAGATTCAACGATCTAGACTTCGTTACTTCCTGTGAATCTGCGAACTCGGAATTATGCATGATTTATGTGCAAATACTCATATTAACACTCATCATGGTGATAAGGTGAGTGCTAAGGTAGCCGCCCATAAAGATAAACCATTGCATGATTATCAATGAAGATTTTATGTGCTCTTGACATATAACCAGCACCGTGTAAAGCCTGTTTCAGTCACGACTTCAGGAGGGTCTTCTTTACAGATACCCATGGCATGAGGGCATCGCTCGTAGAAACGACATCCTGATGACGGCCGTGTCAAATCCGGCGGATTACCTTTAATGAACTCTATTTGCTTCTTATTATCGTTTAGTGTTGGGATGGCGGATATCAAGGCTTGAGTGTACGGATGTTTTGGATTTTCGTATATTTCCGAAGCCTTTCCTATTTCTACTATTTGACCTGCATACATTACTGCGATCTTGTCTGCAATTTCTGAAATGATACCGAGGTCATGTGTAATCAAGATTATAGTCATACCGTTTTCCTTTTTTAATCTCTTAAGTACATTGATTATTTGTGCTTGAACAAGCACGTCGAGGGCGGTTGTTGGCTCGTCAGCAATAACAATATCTGGTTTCAAGAGTAACGCCATTGCTATAACTACCCGCTGTTTCATTCCACCGCTTAATTCATGAGGATACCGCTTCGTGATATCTCGATCAAGTCCAACTTGCTCTAACGATTCTAAAATACTATCCTCGATATTTCCTTTGAACTGATGTATTTGCATAATTTCACGCATCTGATCTCCTATCTTGTAAACGGGGTCAAGTGTATTCATTGCCCCCTGGAATACCATCGCGATTTTTTTCCAGCGTATCGATTTATTAAAATCCTTATCTGACAGCTTTACTATATCTATTCCACTGATTATCACGTTTCCTCCTATGATTTTGCCAGGAGGTTGCAATGCCCGTAGGAGGGCGGATCCAAGAGTACTTTTGCCGCAGGCCGACTCGCCCGCTATTCCCAGAGATTCGTTCTCACCAATCGCAAAAGTAATGTTATCTACCGCCTTCACAACGCCCTTATTAGCAAAATAATAGGCTTTTAGTCCAACAACCGATAATTTAGCTTGCGATGGTTGTCCCATTCAAGAATAATATTTTATTTCAAGCGTATAATAACCTAAACCTTTGCAGTTGACTGAACACGAGGATAGTCTAAACCCCCTAAAATTGACTCCATACAAATTCTATTGTATAATCTGCCAAGAGTATAAATTGATGCAAGTATTACTATCTGTATACCTCACGCTCGATGAGATTAAAAAATATCACAATAATAATTTCAATCTTTGTTGTAGTGACAGCTCTCGTTATTAGCCTCACATCAATCGAACTTTTTCAAAATCATGTTGACAGGAAAAACCATATTGATAGACAGCCCGTCAGCACTCACTATCAAGATGCATCTCTTAGGCTTATTGCGATTCGCTCGGACGGATCTCCATTGGTCGGCGCCACATACTCAATTTCACCAAACCCTTTTGACAGTTCGAGTAATTACATCGCAAAGGTCAATTCACTTGCTCCAAGTGATTCAACGGTTGGAATTAGTACGATATCAGGATTGCGACCTGGTAAATACAATGTAACAGAATTTAAGTCTCCAGGAGGCTACTTAGCAAACAGCTCGTCAAGAGTCGTTGAACTGACATCAAAACATACTGCCACAGCAGCATTCGTGCATTTACCTTTAAAGGGGAGGAGCTTTGACAACAGCACTTCACAAATCAAGGATGTAAGTTACAGCGCTAAATTTGAATGCGGATCCGTGTCTGGAAATGATGGTCCACTTAGACCAGGACACTATGATACAGACATTAGTGTCTTCAACAGTCAAAGTTACACGATCCCTTTTTTATGGAATGCAGTCGTCAATAATGGTAAAAGTAGTACGTCTATTTTAAAGACCCTTCAACCTCAGACATCTGCAAGTATAGTATGCAAAAATATCCTCCAATTGTTCAACATTCAAAATAACACGGGTAACCTAGTAGAAGGGTTTATTGTGATACGACCACAGATCAATGCAGCTGGGTTGGCATCTTTTTCAGGTAATAGCGCCACCGTATTTTCACGTCCCCTGTCGCAAGATCAACTCAATCTACTAAACGTGCAAGTGTTTTATTCAGCGAATGCACTCTTGATGCTTCCACATGCTATAACAATGGATAAGGTTCTTTTTTCTGTATTAAACGACACTTCAGGAAAACTTCCAGCATCGATGGTCAGAAAAACACTTGATATTACACTAGAATCGCAGCTAAACCAGGTCACCGACCCTGAATCTCAGGTTAGGAATATTTTAGAAGCCAAATATAACTTGTCAAATGTGGAACAAACACATCTGAAGATCCAAATAATCTCTGTAAGCCTAGGAGCAAGTACAATGGTAGATGACCATGCAATTTCGTCGTTACAGGTCAGACCTCAATCTAATCGCTAGTTTGCAGGTCTAACGAATAACTAATCCTCGGTTAGGTCATCGCCTATTATTAACCAAATATATAATTGGCGTAACGTTTAACTTAGTTTATGAAAAGGGGTAATACTTGAAAACGCCGATTTGTTCCTTTGACGCAAAGACTGGCGTCCTCTGTGCTGGATGTGAAGCCAAATTAGAAGCTGGCCAATTAACTCCTACAGAAATTGAAATAGCAATAAAATTGACTCGACTCGCTGAAAGAGAACAAGAGGTCAACACATTGTCCATGATCAGCGCCGCCAAATCTGGAGTGGACTCTGTTTTGTTTCTTAGGGGTTCTGATATCAGTTTTCTGAGGTCTAATCCCGAGCTTTTAAAGAAGGTAGAAACAGAATTTGGAGGAGCAGTCTGGTTCGTTGAGGCGCAAGCAACTGACAGGAGGTTTATGGAGAATCTATTTTTTCCGTCGAAAGTGTTGAACATGAACTTCTTCTGGCTACCAGATGGTAAGAAGTTAACCAGAGTACTAATAGACCGAAGAGACCCCAAGAACGCCATTAAAACCACAAGAATCCAAGACATTGCCAAGGAGCTTAGAAACGTCGAGTTAATAATAGAATATGGAGCTTAAACTTAACAGATGAAACAATAACATGAGCGTGTTTGATGATATCCACAGGACGCATTACACCGATCAAATTCAGGAGAGCTTAATCGGACAAGGGGTGAGTATCGCAGGTTGGATAGAGGATATCCGCGACATCGGAAAAGTCGCCTTTCTAACGATTAGAGATGTCCGAGGAGCAGCTCAGGTTGTCCTATCAGCAAATACTCTGAGCACAGTCAGAGATAAACCTCGGCAGAGCGCAGTTATCGTATCAGGGGTTGTACAACATAGCAAATCAAAGGATTTTCCTTTAGAGATAAGAGCTGAAAAAGTAAATATTGTCACCGAGGCCACCCACCCTCTGCCCATCGATGCGACTGGCAGGGTTGAGTCAGCAATAGACAAACGATTAGATTCCAGGGCACTAGATTTGAGAAACCCTAAGACTACTTCGATTTTCTGGCTAAGGTCGGCTGTGCTCGATAATATCAGAAAGACTTTAAGGTCAAAGGCCTTTATTGAGGTAAATACCCCCAAAATCATAGGTAGTGCTAGCGAAGGCGGCGCAAATCTTTTTGGGTTCGAATATTTCAAAAAGCAAGCCTACCTAGCACAGAGCCCTCAGCTTTACAAAGAACAATTAATCTTAGCTCTAGATAGAGTTTTTGAAATAGCCGCCTACTTCAGAGCGGAGAATTCGCATACCGTAAGGCATCTAACTGAGTTTTTGAGCGTAGATATAGAAGCTGCTTTCATAAATTACGAAGACGCTATGGATTTAGCCGAGGAAGTTATAAGGAATATTTTTAGTATTAACAAAATAATGGATAGGACAGACGGCGATGTATTACATGACCAGCTAAAGGTTCCATCCCCAAGATTTCCTATAGACAGATTCACTTACGAGCAGTGTATAGAACAAATAGGGAAGGAAGGAGAAAAGCTCGAATTCGGCGATGATCTCTCGGATGCATCGCTTCGAAAACTGGGCGAAATACATAAGGGATTTTATTTTATCACGGACTGGCCTCTTAAACTAAAACCGTTCTACATACATGAAAAACTAGACAATCTAAAACTGAGTCAGTCCTTTGATCTACAATACGGGTATTTGGAACTGATTTCTGGGGGTCAGAGACAACATGACCCAGTACAGTTACGCAAGAGGTTAATAGATCAAGGATTAAATCCTATGAATTTTGACCGCCATTTAAGAGTATTCGGTTGGGGAATGCCCCCGCATTCAGGATGGGGACTTGGATTCGACCGATTAATGATGGTCTTGACTCATTCCGACAATATCAGAGAAACGGTGCTGTATCCTCGGGACACGGAGCGGCTCATGCCGTAACCCGCAATTCCACTTCCTTTAGTTTATCCTCGAAAATATACGCCCTCGACTCATTTGTTACAGTTGAATAGATAAGCCACACGACAGGGTTAATCTTCATATATTTTTTGTCTGTTGACGAGGGAAAAGGCTCCGCTGGATGCGAATGAAATATTCCAACAACTTGCAAGTTCCTAGCTTCTGACACTTGATATGCATTGACAAGATCGTCTGGATCGATACTGAATGATACTGGCGAAGAATCGCTGTTTTTCAATGTGATCACGTCGCTCACGATAATTTCGTCCAAATTCTCAGTGCCAGTTTCGCCCAACAAAAGTGCACAAGATTCCCAGGGTAAAGAATCCTTCGCAAGAGACGTCAAGGATTCGACTTTGTCAACGTTTAAGCGGATGCTTGACACCATACGCCCTACAGAGCAGTCTATCCTATTTTATCTTACGAGTCGTCTGCAATAATCCTATACAATAACTTTTATTGTATTTTGCGCACACATGACAGCAGACAAGATACCAACGTGAGTCTTTCTACCTCGCAGTTTCAATAAGATAAAATTACGTCTTGTTAACATTTTGGTGAATGGATAGAATTAAGCGGATTTCTACTGAAATTTTGGAAAGGTATCCAGAAAGTTTCGGTACAGATTTTGATGAAAACAAAGTGACTCTTAAGAAAATAGCTATTGTAAGGTCCAAATTGCTCAGAAATAGAATAGCTGGATTCATCACGGCAAATCTTCGCAGGGAAACTACAGAAAAAGGTTCATCAGACAGAACAACAGAGCCGGAAATACAATAGATGCATTATGAATCATGATAAACGTGAGACTCCTAGGCGGCGTGAAAAAAGCGGTTGGCAAGCCATCAATTATCCTAGAGGAGTCTACTCTCTCCTTATCTGAAATACTAATGCTGTTACGGCGTGACGTCAAGGAACCAGAGGTTTTGAGTCCTCATAACATTTTGATAGCAGTTAATGGTGTTGAATCTTCCTTACTTGGTGGCAATAATACCGTAATAGAGAGTGGAGATACCGTTACTATTGTAACAGTTGTACATGGCGGCAGCCCGAGACATGCATGAGAGTGGGAGAGTGGGAGTGATAACTCTTGATTTTTTATTTACACCATCGACGTACATGTTAATTTTTGCAAGCTGGAAGATTCAGCTGAATTCATCTCGCCGATTCACGGACGTGAGTTCTTAACTAATCTC
>Ga0193747_1000520_pt1 | contig 12487 bp, 9 predicted proteins | sample L1m2metaG_FD_143048 | JGI IMG/M metagenome (GOLD analysis project Ga0193747, IMG submission 143048) | Soil microbial communities from a riparian zone of the East river system, Colorado, United States - L1m2 | ecosystem: Environmental > Terrestrial > Soil > Riparian zone | place: USA: East River...
CTTCACGGACTACCTGTGCGGTTGACCCGCTCTTGATGGTCAATCGGGCGGTGTAGCGACCCGGGAGGACGAATGGCCCCGACGGGTCGCGCTGTCTGAATTGCTCACCAGCTTGACCCGCCGGACGTCGGACGGTATAGGGCGGCGCGTTCCGCAGGTCCCATGTTACACGATGCATTCCTCGTTTCTGGTTCGCCGCCAGCTCGCGCACACGGTTGCCGGTCGCGTCATAGATGCCAAGCGTGAGGTCACTGCCCTTTGGCAGCGAGTCACGGACGAAGTAGGTGATGATCGCACCGAATGCTGGATTCGGCGCAGCGTACTCGCGGTCTCCACTGGCGCTGGCGCCTCGCGCACCACCGGGAATCGAGCTGTTTGGGTTGTACTCAGTAGCCGATTTCACGGGGAAGAGATAAGTGCCGACCCGGTTCGCCTCCGCCAGCTTTTCAAGTGGCGTGATGTCGTCCATGATGTAAATCCCGCGACCGTGGGTACCGATCACCAGATCGTGCTCGCGCGGATGGACCACGATGTCGTGCACAGCTACGGTCGGAATGTTGTATTTCAGCTGCGTCCACGACGCTCCACCGTTGGCCGAATAGAAGGCTCCGAACTCGGTTCCGGCGAAGAGGAGACTCGGTTCCACCACGTCTTCGCGAACGACTTGCACCGAGCCGTTTGGCGGGAGATTCCCGGTGATCGATGTCCAGTGCTCACCGTAATCGGTGCTCCGCAGAACGTACGGCTTGAAGTCGTTGTTGCGATGGTTGTCCATCGTCGCGTACACCGTTCCTTCGTTGAATCGCGACGCCACCACACGGCTCACGTACGTCTCGTCGGGGACACCGGGGAATTTCGTGATTCTGCTCCAGGTCGCGCCGCCATCGCGAGAGATGGAAATCACTCCATCATCAGTGCCCACGTAGAGCAGCCCTTGTCTCATCGGCGATTCGTCGATAGTGCTGATGTTTCCATAATCGGCCGTGCCCTGGTGTCGGGCGATCGCATCGCGCGGCCAGATCTTTCCCATCACGCGCAGGCTGTCGCGATTGCGCTGCCTCGTGAGATCGGGGCCAGGCCGTGTCCACGCATCCCCGCGATTTGTGCTCTTGAAGAGGTAGTTCGCGCCGAAGTAGATCGTGTTGTGATCGTACGGCGAGATCAGCATCGGCGAGCTCCAGTTCCAGCGATACGGCTTGCCGCCAAACTCGGGGAGCGGTTTGATCGTCTTCTGCTCGCCGGTGCGCACATCATATCGAACGATGTCGCCGCCCTGCGACTCTCCGTACACAATGTTCGGATCGGTCGGGTCGATCATCGCATAGAAGCCGTCGCCGCCGGTGGTTTTGATCCAGTCGGCGTTGGTTATGCCCTGACGATTTCGCGTCTGACTCGGCCCTCCCCAGCTGCTGTTGTCCTGCAATCCTCCATACACGTAGTAGAAGGGCAGGCGCAAGTCGGTTGCGATCGCGTAGTACTGCGCAATCGGAAGGTTGGGAACGAAGTCGACGGTGCGTGCGCGATCGTGCGTGATGTAGACACCGCCGTCGGATCCGATGATGATGTGATCGGGATCGGTGGGATCGATCCACATGGCGTGATGATCCGAGTGCGCCGCGCTGGCTGTGTTCCTGAACGTGCGGCCGCCGTCGGTCGAGACCTGAAGTGGCACGCCCAGGAAGTAGACACGCTCGGGATCCGTGGGATCGACGCGAATCTGTCCCATGTACCATGGATAGGAAAAACCCACGCCCATTCTCTGCCAGCTGGCACCGTAATCATCGGAGCGATAGACGCTGGCTTCTGTGTTGCCCGTCGCCGCACCATTGCCGGTGACCTTGGTCTCTATCGTGGCGTAGACAATGTTCGGACTCGACCTGCTCACATCGAGACCGATCCGGCCGACGTCGACCTTGGGAAGGCCTTCAGCGAGACGTGTCCAGGTATCACCGGCGTCGATGCTCTTCCAGAGTCCACTGCCGGGGCCGCCGCCTACGTAACTGTACGGACGCCGCTCCCGCTGCAACGACGCAGCGTAGATCACATCGGGGTTCGTCGGATCGAAGATGACGTCGGTGAAGCCCGTGTTGGCGTCGATGCTCTTTACGTTTTTCCAGGTCCGTCCACCGTCCGTAGTTCTGAAAAGCCCACGATCTCCACCTGCTCCCCACAAAGGACCAGCCGCTGCGACGTACACGATCTGCGGATTGGTCGGGTGCACGATGACTCGTCCAATGTGCTCCGATTTCCTGAGCCCCATGTTCGTCCACGTCTTTCCGCCATTTTCCGACTTGTAGACCCCATCGCCCCACGAGGAGCTACGCTGATTGTTGGCTTCGCCGGTGCCGACCCAGATGATATCAGGATTGCTTGGCGCAACCGCGATGTCACCGATCGAAGCCGAGCCCTGGTGATCGAAGATGGGCTCCCACGTCGTTCCACCATTTGTCGTCTTCCACACTCCGCCCGACGCGGATGCGACGTAGAAGAGCTCGCCCAATCTTCCACCCAACTGTGATCTGGGTCCTTCGGGGACCGCGAAATCGACCACGCGTCCACTGGTCACGGCCGGCCCGATCGCGCGCCACGGCAGCTCGGCGAGTCGCGCGGAATCAGCGTCGAATACAGCGGCAGTGGTCTTGGCGGTACGGCCGGCCTGAGCGAAGAGAATCGAGACAGGTGATACGAACAGAGTGATCGCGAAAACAAGCTGCGAGAACGTGCGAAGCATCATTTACTGGAGTGAAGAGAATGCATAATCTCATTCACAGCGGAGGCTTTTGCCACCGAGGCTCGCCTGCCCCGCCGTCGTACTACGGGCTCGAAGGCGAGGTCATCACCGCGACATCAACGTCGATGTTGAGTGTCGCGCCGTTCCATGTCTGATTGGCCTCCAGCATTCCCTGCCAGATGCTGGCCCACGAGAATCCAACTTCTTGAGGCGACTTGTTCAGGGAAAAACCGGACGAGCTAGTCACCCAGAAGATCGCCGAGCCGGACGCGTTCATGTCCGTGTACGCGCGGCGAACTCCGTCATATATCGCGGCCGCGTTCGCCTTGTGAACGTAGATGCCGGGCCTGAAACGGCCGTCCGCCAAAACCTGCTGCACCCAGGCCCGGTAGTAGGCATCCATCGGTGCGGGAATCGCATCCATATGCTCGATGTCGAGATAGATCACGGTCCCAAGCAGAAATCCCTCGGCGGCGGTCTTGGAGACTGCATCGATTCCGTCGATGCTGCCCTGCTCCGTCGTCAATAGAGTGCGCGAGCAGGTGACGGCGCCTGCCTGAATATCCGCAACCGTTGCCGGCACCATGATCCCCGCGCGGGCGGCGGGTGGTTTGATCAGTGTCTGCGATTGCGAAGGCACAACGATGGTCGGGACGCTGATACTCGGCACTCCGTCGAATGTCTGTTGTCCAACGTAGAGCACGGCCAGACCCCAGCCCATCGATGTGAGCGGCGCGCGCTTTCCCATCCACGATGGGTCGCGATGACAAGGCGCCTGAAGGGAGTAGCCAACCCACTCGTAGGGTGACCCGGGCTTTAGCCACGCGCTCATTGACGCATCACCGGGATAGATGCTCGTGTCGAACCCGGGGTGACTCGTCCCGGCCGGCAGGACAGGCTCCGGCGATGGACCCGTAATCCGGTGATCGGTGCACGACACAATCGAGACCGCCAGCACCACTATGCATGCCTGAAGTCGTACGACTTGCCTCGAATGATTTCTTTCTCTACTCTGGTTCATGCGCGGACTTGTCGAATGATTGCGCAGTCCCTTTTTTACTCAAACACCGTGCCCACCCGGAAAGACTCCGCTCCCGTCCCTCCGTCCAAGAACCGCCAATGATCTCCATCTCATATCGTCGCATTTTGTCGACGGCGTCCTTCGTGTTCACGCCGCTGTTCGTCGCTCCAGCGCAGCAGACCTATCAGTCGCCGCCAGCCGATCTGATCAGGATCCTGGAAGCGCCGGCCAATCCTGTCTCTTCGATCAGTCCGAATCGACAATGGATTCTGGTAACCGTGAGCGACCCTCGCACGATCACCATCAGCGACATGGCCGACTCCGCGTATTACCTCGCGGGAAGCAAGATCAGGGCGAATCCGGATTACCGCATCGAGAGTATCGGGATCCGCTCAGGCACGGTGAGCAGCATCGACGGAAAGACCGAACGTGCGCTTCAAGTTCCCTCGGCTGGACGAATCGGCACGACATCGTGGTCCAGCAACGGAGAGCATCTCGCCTACACCACTATCGGCGGCGGGAAGATGGAGCTCGTCATCCTCGATCCCGCAACAGGAGTCCTGCATCGCATCGCTGCAGCCGGATTATCGGGAAAGATGCAAGACCTCGATTGGTCACGTGACGGAAGACATCTGGCATTCACTGCTACGACGCCGGCCGGCACGGCGGTGTGGATAGCCGATGTCGCCAGCGGTACCGCGCGCCGGCTCACCGGGCCGGCACTCAACTTCACCACCGCGCGCGGCAACATGGTCGACGACCCGGGCTGCGGCTGGCTGAACGGCAGGGCGCCGCTCGTTTGCAGGCTATGGCCGGCGCAGCGCCATTCACCGTCAATAACTTCCGAAGTCCCCACTGGTGTGATTGTGCAGGAGTCGTACGGACGCTCGGCGCCCGCGCGCACATATGAGTATCTCCTGCAAGGCCCGGCTGATGAAGCGCTCTTCGACTACTACTTCGCCGATCAGATCTCACTCGTCGGACTCGACGGCAAGATCACGCCCATCGGACAGCCTGGCGTTCATGCGCGCGTCACCCCTTCGCCCAACGGCAAGTATCTGCTGGTCGAGACCATACAGCGCCCCTACTCCTACCAGGTCCCGATGGATGTCTTTCCCTCACGCACGGAAGTCTGGGATCTGAACGGCAAGGTGCTGCGCGAGATTCGGAACTCGCACGTCGCGGAGGAAGCGCCCAGTGCCCGCGACGCGGTTCTGCCCGGAATCAGGATCGTGAACTGGCGGTCTGACGTTCCAGCCACGCTGGTGATGGTCGAAGCGCTCGACAAGGGAAACCCGCGGAACGTTGTTCCGAAGCGGGACCAGGTGTCACTTCTTTCCGCTCCATTCACTGGGGCGGTGACACCATTCGTCCAGACCGAGTACCGGTACGGTGGTATCAACTGGGCCTCCCCCAACACCGCGTTCCTGATCGATCGGCTTTCACGCGGCGCGAAGCAGCGGGTGTGGCAGATCGATCCCTCCGCGCCGAACGGTGGTTTCCCGAAACTGATTTGGGATCGCAGCGCCGAGGATCGGTATTCAGACCCGGGAATGTGGGTGCTGGTGCAGGATACGGCGACGGATCGTCTGGCGCCGTTGCGCTCCAGTGATGGCAGATACCTCTATCTCAGAGGCAACGGTGCATCCCCACAGGGCGATCGGCCATTCCTCGACCGCTTCGATCTCACGACCGGGAAGACGGAACGACTGTGGCAATCAGCCGCTCCGAATTACGAGCAGGTTCTCCAGGTGGTAGACCGCGATGCTAGCCGCATCATCACCCAGCGTGAGGCGCCGACCGAGGCGCCGAATTACTTCGTGCGCGATCTCCGAAACAAGTCGCTGACCCAGATTACGAAGCTGAGCGACCCGGCCCCGTACTTCGCCAACGTGAAGAGCGAGCTCATCACCTATAGCCGTCCGGATGGAATCAAGCTCTCGGCCACGCTCTACCTTCCGCCGGGATACGACAAGTCGCAGGGACGGCTCCCGTTCTTCTTCTGGGCATATCCGCGGGAGTTTCAGTCCGCCGACGCCGCATCACAGCTCACCGGCTCGCCTTATCAGTTCAAGCGGCCGGCGCGTCAGAACTACCTCATGCTTCTCATGCACGGCTACGGCGTACGCGACGGACCGACAATGCCGATCGTCGGCGCCAACGGCAAAGAGCCGAACGACAGCTACATCGACCAGCTCGTCGCCAGCGCGCAGGCAGCGGTCGACAAGCTCGTGGACATGGGTGTCGCAGACCGGGACCGCGTTGGAATCGGCGGTCATTCCTACGGCGCCTTCATGACCGTCAACCTTCTGGCGCACTCGGACATTTTTCGCACGGGGATCGCGGAGAGCGGCGCTTATAATCGCACCCTCACGCCGTTCGGATTCCAGGCAGAGCCGCGCACTTATTGGGAGGCGCCGGAAGTTTACAACGCGATGTCTCCCTTCAATTACGCGAACAAAATCAACGAGCCGGTGCTGCTCATTCACGGCCAGCGCGACGATAACTCAGGAACGTTTCCCATTCAGTCGGAGCGTCTTTTTGCTGCGATCAAGGGGAATGGCGGCAGCGTTCGCTACATTCAGCTGCCACTCGAGCCGCACGGCTACACCGCAAGGGAAACCCAGCGCCACCTGCTTTGGGAGTACATCAACTGGCTCGACAAGTACGTGAAGGGAGCGCTGCCACGCACTACTTCGGCGACGGCAACGTCACCAGCACCGAAGTAACGATCAAGACCAACGCCGCGAAGGCCAGCTCCATCGTGGCCGAGCGGCGGATGGTCAGCTCTGATCCTTCGTCGCCGAGAGATGGGCGCACGCGCCTCCAGTTCCACGCGCCCAGAGCCACGACGATTGCAACCAGAATGAGCTTGACGACCAGAGTCATTCCGTAGCTGGTCGCCCATAGCGATGAGAGCCGCTTGAGGTGAAGCCACGCGGTGGTCAGCCCTGTGATCCCGACGATTGTTGATGCGGTGAGCGCGAGCGGAGAAAAGGAATTCACGAGGTCGCAGACCAGCTCCGAACGCTGCTGACCGGCGGTGGCACTTCTGATCACACCCCGAATTCCAACCGCGGTGAGCACTATTAGAGTGCCCAGCCATGTCGATGCGGCAAGGACGTGCACTGCATTCACCTTTCCCGCGAGTTTTCCCGTATAGATGGGCTGCAGCACGGCGAAAGGGATTCCTATCGCAGCCAGAGTCCATCCGACTGACGATGCCACACGAACGAGCGCGAATCCAAGGAGCGCGAGCGCCAACATCGCGAGCTTGAACTCGAAGGCGGACAGATTCTTCGGCAGCGATTCAGCGAAGGTCTTGTCGTGTGTGATTGCGTTGATGTAGGGCCCACCAACCAGTGCCAAACCGATCAGAAGGACTCCAACGACGCCGAACATGGCAGCCTTGTCGGCACGAAGAATGTCCTTCGCTTCATCCGAGATTCCGCGGGTTCTGCGCACTACTCCGAATCGAAAACCGACCGCGCCGATGGCGAGAAAGTACCCGATGAACTGAACAAGCTCGGTCACAGCCTTGATCACGTTGGGATTGATCATCCGAGCTACTTTCGCAACAGCGATGAGTCGTAGCGGGCGAGCAGATCCGCCGGTCCGTCATATATCTCCACCGCGCCGTGGAGATCCGCGTCACTCCATCCACCAGAACGAAAGGCAATTGTGCGAACCTTCGCTCTGGTTGCCGCCTCGATGTCGTAAGGCGTGTCGCCGATCATGACGAGTTTGTGCGGTGGGATTCCGCTCTCCTCGATCGCAGCCTCGACGATATCCGGGTCGGGCTTGGATCTCTTGGCGTCACTCGCCGTCGCCTTTTCTTCCATAAGATCGGCGACCTCAGCAGCCTCGAGTAACCCTTTCAACTCTTCGTCCTTGGCCGATGTAGCGACGATCGCCTTGAGCCCGTCAGAGCGGACCCGCAGAACCAGAGCGCGCGATCCCGCAAGTGGTCGGAGAGTCGGAAGGTATTTCTTGCGAAATATCTCCGAGCGATGTTTGATCAGCTTCTTGCCCTCTTCGCTGTCGTGCTTCACTCCAATCGTTTTTGGGAGAAGCTTGTCCGCCCCCATGCCGATCAGGGGCCGCACAACGTCGAACGGCACGTCGTAGCCAGTTTCCGCGAACGTGTCCATCCAGGACTCCGCGTGCGCGTCATTGCTGTCTACGAGCGTGCCGTCGATATCGAAGATCACGCCGTCGAGCAAACAGCCCTACTTAAGATTCTTCTGAATCGATTCCGCGAGATCGAGATGGCCCTTGATCACCGGCGCCGCTTTCTGAATCAGATTCTTGAGCTCAGTGCTCTGCGCCTGATCCATTGCCTTCGTCGCAAGATCCAGAACCTTTTTGTGCGCGTCCACTTCGCTGTCGATGTAGGCTTTATCGAAATCCTTTCCTTTTGCCGTCGAATTCAGGTTGGCCATGTTCTTCTGCGCATCGGTGACCAGGTTATCACCCGCTGGAGGGGTCGGTGTGACCTTCAGCTTCTTTGCCAGCGCCTCTCCTTGCGCGCGCAGAGTGTGATGGTCCCGCGTCATCCTCCTCCCGAAGTCGCGGACGGCGGAGCTGGTGCCCTTGGTGGCAGCGAGAGCGCCGGCTGCGCTGTCGGCCATATTCGCCTCATCGAGTAAGGCGGCGATGTTGGCGTCGGTCCAGGTTCCCGAAGTCGTCGACGAGGAGGCCATCGCCGAAGTGTCAGCAGACATTGTGCTCGATGCAGCCGTCGTGTCGGTGCCATAGCTCTCTTTCTTGCTGCACGCGACGAGGACCAGTGCTGTGACGGCCAGTCCCTTCATTTTGAATGATGGTGTCATCATTTGTCCCTTCCCCTCCCATGGGTCAAGATGAAAAAGCGCTTCGATCATCGAGGCGGCGATTGTCGTTGGCGGGAAGAGGCAAAAACCATACGCATCGACTTCCTTTTACTCCTGCGGTCGTAGACTGCTTCCACCGGTCGAGGGACGCATCTCATTGAAGACAGTCTTCTCGTTGAATTTGGAAAACGCACTCTTCACATCCAGGGCCAATGCCTTGAACCTGTCAGCCGCCTTCGGCGGCACATGGACAGTTGCGAACAGAATGACGGCAAACAAATCGCCGCTAGGCAGCATGCCGCCGAAGCCCAGCACAGATCTGATGCCGAAGCGAGCCACAAACTCCTGCTGAGCCGGGATGTACGGGCTTCCTAGGGCGTTTTCGACGTGAAACACGCCATGTTGCTTCCCGGCGAGTTCCTTCACGATGTCAGGAGATGGCTGAAGCACGGAATTGAGCTCCAATCCGAGCTCCTTGATCAGCTGGGAAATCATTGGCGCTTTCTCAACGATTTCTGGACTCGGAAGCGGTATGGCCCGGTGCCCCCGTGACAGATGCCGCGAATTCCAGCCCGCGCTCTGTCCGACGGTGGCCATGAGAGCAAGGACCTTCATCGTCGGTCGCGGCGTCTCGGCACCAAGCGCATTCCGCGCGAAACCCTGGAGATCCGGGTCGAGCAATCGATACGCGTGAGTTTTGTAGCACCGCACCAAAGCACAGGCACGCTCGGAGTCGGGGCCGACCAGCTCGTCGTACAGAAAGCGGCAGACGCGTTGCGCCGATACTTCGAGCGTTGGTGCGCCCGATGCCGTCTCGCGCAATCGTAGACTGCACTTGAGCATGTCGCCCAGGTCGAATGTAGTAAGGTCATACGTCATGGCGCACACCTCCCGCGCTCCGGGCGCGGGGAATCGCGGAAACTATATTATCTCCGAACTTCATCTTCCTTTACGCACATTCCAGTCCTGCATAGAGTCATGCGCTTTCGCTGGTTGTCATCCGTCAATCCCGGACTGCTCCGCGTTGCGGCGAGCTACGCCGCGATCCTTCTCGCCGGAGTTGTCGCCTGCGCGGCCGCCGCTGGTCATTCAGCAACCGGCCGGTTGCCGACAGTTCGCGCGGACACGGTTGCCCTCCGCCGAGTCCTGGATTCGATCGCGGATGCACACCACGGCATCGTGGGCTACAGCGTCATCGACCTCGAGACAGGGGCGCGTATCAGCAGGCGCGGGGATGAAACTTTCCCCACCGCCAGCCTGATCAAGGTTTCGATTCTCGTGACCGTCTACGATCTCGTCGCCAAGGGTCAGCTCTCACTCGACGATCCGCTGACGGTGCTCAAGATCGACCAGGTACCTGGCTCGGGGATCATACAATTCCTGCACAACGGCACCATCCTTACGGTTCACGATGCGGCGTGGCTGATGTCAACCATCAGCGACAACACCGCAACCAACCTGCTCCTCGATCGAATCATCATCCGTCGGGTGTGGGCGAAGATGGACTCGCTCGGACTTCAGCACACCCGCGTGCACTCGAAGAGCTTTCTCCGGAACTCGAGTGTCGCCATGGATAGCTCGGTGAAGTACGGCCTTGGAGTAACGACTCCCAACGAGATGGCGCACCTGTTCGAGCTGATGGCGCTGGGGAAAGCTGTGAATCCCGCAGCTGACTCGACAATGCTCGGCATCCTCGAGCACAACACCACCGATTTCATGCTGCAGCGCTACGCTGGCGGAGCCCGCGCTGCCCACAAGGATGGAGAGACCGACGCGGTCCGAACCGAGTGCACGCTTTGGTACCTGCGCAATCGGGTAGTCGCGTGCGTGATGACCAAGGAGAACAAGGATCAGCGCTGGATCCTGGACAACGAGCCCCAGCTGACCCTCGCCAACATGGGCCTTGCGATCATCAACGCGTTCGGAGGAGTGCCGCCCGCTCCACCATCCTCTTGAGCGCTACAGTACTCTGTGCCGGCCGCTTGTCCGAGCGGCAAGCGCTCTCACATCCGACGGGGTCAGGATCGTTTGGTAATGAGCTGATCGCACGTCGTAGTGATTGAGGAGTTTTTCAGCACCCGGGGCAATCACCGCACGTTCATAGTCCTTGCCCGCGAACGCTATCACCGCGCTCATGTCGGTGAACTGGGTCATGGTAATGAACTCGACCTCGTCGTCGGCAGCGTCGCGCCTCAGTAGGTACGCTCCCGTATAGCCCCTGATGCGGTGGATTCCGGGTAGAACGTCGGCCCGGAGAAGGGACTCATACCTGTCCGCATTCTCATGCGTAGTCCAGCCATGCCAGATTCTGCTGATCATCTTAACCTCGCCCCAATCATCCCTGCAGGATGTTTGCCGCTGGCGGGCGCTTATTCGTGCTCGGGACCAGGCCGGGCGCCGCTTCAGCCGTGCGGCGATAATCTGGCCTCAATGGCCGGTGCGTTCTACCGTCTTGCCAGTGAAATTCTCGGTACTCAGATCCTTGGATGCCAGCGAGCGCACGTATGCAGTCAGCATCCAGATCTGCTCGTTGGAGATGCGTCCGCCCCACGCCGGCATTCCGTCCGGCCTCCCCTGATAGATCGATTCGAAAACCTCGCCCGGCGAGCCACCAAAGTGCCAGCGGCCGTCCTGGAAGCTCGGGCCCATCGCTCCTGATCCCTCAGCACCGTGACAGTCGAGGCAGTTGTAACCCACGAACAGCTGGCCGCCCATGCTGATCGCGCCCTTGTCTCCCTCATAGGGATTCTTGACGAGTAGCGGTTGTACCTGAGACGGAAATCCGGCGGGAAGATTCTCCGGGTGCTCGATGAACCGCAGGCTGTCGCCTGCAACCAGGAGACGGCTCGTCGAATTCTGCGCGGGCGATGTCGAGGACGTCGATGTCACTGTCCCTGATGTGTCATTCCCCTCGACAGGGGCACGCTGGCACCCGACAACCGCGTACACCACGGCAGCCAACAATAGGCATTCGCCTCGACTCTCGTTTCGCATCAACCGACTCCCGCCCGTCGCCGGAGTCATAGCGAAAACACGAACAGCTCGCCGCCCCAGCTTGTCCATCTGCTGATATCCGGCAGCGTCGTTCCGCGCTCGCGAACATCGTAGGGCAGGTTCGCCGCTACGTCGCCGGCGATCAGAAGCCCCATGTCGCCGCCTATTCCTGCATAAATCGCGACATACTGTTTCCCGTCTGGCCCGGTGTAGGTCACCGGATTGCCCACTACGCCCGAGCCGACTTTGAATTGCCACAACACTTTTCCGCTCTTCGCATCGACCGCCTTGAACCAGCCATCCAGCGTGCCGTAGAACACCACTCCACCCGCTGTCGCCAAGGCACCACCCCAAACCGGATACGGCTCCTTTATCCCCCAGATCTTTTTGCCGGTGGTAGCATCCCAGGCGATGAACTCGCCTCGATAACCGCCGGGCCCGCTCTTCTCCGGAGCGTTGCCACCAATGAATGGTGTGCCCGCGATATAAGTGACCGCGCGCGCCTGGAAGTCCATGCACAGATTGTTCGTTGGGACGTAGAACAAACCCGTCTGCGGTGAAAACGCGGCCGGTTGCTGATTCTTGCCGCCCTCGAGACTCGGGCAAATGTCCTTAACGAGCTTGTCCTGCGTAGTCTTCTTCGACTCGACGACGTTCGGACGACCCGTTGTCAGGTCCACCCCCGTCGACCAGTTCATCGGCACGAACGGCTCGGCAAGGATCACTTCACCTGTCGCCCGATCCATCGTGTACGCGAATCCATTCCGGTCGAAGTGCACCAACACTTTTCGTTGCTGGCCCTTGATCGGAAGATCGACGAGGATGTTCTCGTTCACCGCGTCATAATCCCACATGTCGTGCGGCGTCACCTGGAACGCCCAGACCATTTCACCCGTGTCAGCATCGCGG
>Ga0193747_1000521_pt1 | contig 12472 bp, 13 predicted proteins | sample L1m2metaG_FD_143048 | JGI IMG/M metagenome (GOLD analysis project Ga0193747, IMG submission 143048) | Soil microbial communities from a riparian zone of the East river system, Colorado, United States - L1m2 | ecosystem: Environmental > Terrestrial > Soil > Riparian zone | place: USA: East River...
CGGGACAATATGGCGTCGATTGGTATCACGAGTTTCAGGTTTATGCCGCGAAAGGTTACGCGGTCTTGTTTACGAATCCTCGGGGCTCGACGGGTTATGGCCAAAAGTTTGAGCGCGGAATAGTCGGCGAATGGGGCGGCAAAGATTATATCGACATCATGAGCGGAGTCGATGCGGCGCTGAAGAAATATCCTTGGATCGATCAGGAGCGAATGGGCGTCACCGGCGGCAGCTACGGCGGCTATATGACTAACTGGATTGTCGGTCACACCGATCGCTTCAAAGCCGCGGTCACGCTGCGCAGTGTTTCGAATTTCATTTCCGACGATGGCACGCGTGACGGCGCTTACGGACATTCGCCCGATTTCGGCGGTGACATTTTTCAGAAGATGGATCTGTATTGGGACCGCTCGCCTTTGAAGTATGCAAAGAATGTGAAGACGCCAACCTTGATTCTACATTCAGACAACGACTATCGCGTGCCGATTGAGCAGGGCGAGCAATGGTTCCGCGCGCTAAAACATTTCGGCGTGATGACCGAGATCGTTTTCTTCCCCAGAGAAAACCACAACCTTACGCGCACCGGCGAACCAAAGCATTTGGTTGAGAGCTTGAACTGGCAGCTTTATTGGTTCGATCGGTTTTTGAACGGGAACCGCAACGCAATGCCGCCGGATGCTAAGTGATCCATAGGTTTGGGAGGTGGTTATGAACCCGGACATCATCCTATCCGCCTCTTTTGACTACCGTTTGGTAGCCCTGTCTGTATTCATTTCCATTCTAGCAGCGTATGCCGCGCGTGATTTGGCAGAACGGCTGAGCGACGCTCGCGGTCGAATCTGGCTCGCTTGGCTGGTCGGCGGCGCCATGGCTCATGGCATCGGCATTTGGTCGATGCATTACACCGGAATGATGGCGTTTAGTTTGCCGATTCCAATCAAGTACGACTGGCCCACAGTCCTGCTTTCCCTCTTGGTCGGCATGGTTGGTTCAGGCGCTGCCTTGTATGTCGGAGGCGGTCGCAACATAGGATGGCCCCGGGTCCTGGCTGCCGGCGTATTGCTGGGTGGTCTTGGAATCTCGGGCCTGCATTACACAGCCATGTCGGCTATGCGACTTAACGCCATGCATCACTATTCGGCTGCGCTGGCGATTCTTTCGGTGGTGCTCGCGATTGCGCTTTCCCTGGCGTCACTGACATTTCTCTTTCGGCGAGGTGAACCAACTTTCAGGCTAAGAAATCACGGAGGCGCCGCACTGCTGGGAATGGCAAACCCTGTCATGCATTACACGGCAATGGCTGCGGTTACTTATACCTATTCCGGCGGATCGCCAGATCTATCGCATGCTGTCAGCATCTCGTCGCTCGACATTCTTGGTAACAGCGCGGTTCCGGTAATGGTGCTCGTCGTCGCGCTGCTGACCTCGCTCGCCGATCGACTTCGGCAGCGGACCATTCTGCTCAGAGCGACAACTGAACAGTTGCGTGGTTTGTCGACGAAACTTAGATCAGCAAGGGAGAACGAAGCAGCACGCATCGCACGCGAACTTCACGATGAATTGGGTTCTGCCTTAACAGCTCTAAGGTGGGATCTTGAAGAGATAGACAAGATGGCTTCGTTGACGTCAGACAAAGTCGATATTCCCGCGATCAGGAAGAAGATAGGATCGACAACAACGCTGATTGATGACACGGTTAACACCGTGAGACGGATCTCCTCAGAGTTGCGACCGAGCATTTTGGATGATCTAGGATTAGTTGCAGCCATCGAATGGCAAGCAAGAGAGTTTCAGACCCGAACGGGAATCGTCTGCCACTGCGATTGCTCTATGGACAATGTTTTCCTTGATCGCGAGCAATCAACGGCGGTCTTCCGCATTCTTCAGGAGGCGCTAACCAATGTTATCCGTCATGCGCGGGCGACGAAAGTTGACATCAAGATCAAGCAAGAGGATGGTCAATTCGTCTTAACGGTCAGCGACAATGGCCGGGGAATTACGGAGACAGAAAAGTCGGACGTGCTGTCATTGGGTCTTTTGGGCATGAAAGAGCGGGCCCGTCTGGTTGGGGGTGAAATCGACATCGCGAGGAGACAAGTAGGCGGAACTGTAATTACCGTACGAATCCCAGTCGCGCGCAATGGCGGACATTGAGTGGTTGACCAAAGAGCCTCTCGTCGCGCGCTGGGTGAAGGAAGCAATGAAGCGAGTCTTAATAGTTGACGATCATGAAGTGGTCCGCAATGGATTGAAGAAGATACTCGAAGAGCAATCTGGTGAAATCGCGTTTGGCGAGGCAGGCGCTGCTGCGGAAGCGATCACACTCGTGCGTGAACAAGCTTGGGACATTGTCATATTAGATATTTCTTTAGGCGGCGGACGGAATGGGCTTGAGACTTTGAAAGAGTTGAAGCAGATACGGCCTCGGCTTCAGGTCCTAATCCTTACAATGCACTCAGAGGAACAATACGCGCGCCGCTCTTTTAGATCAGGCGCGGCCGGCTACATTACCAAAGACAGCCCGCGCGCAGAGTTAGTCCGAGCAGTGAACAAGGTCATGGAAGGCGGAAAATACGTAAGCCCGGCGCTCGCCGAAAAGCTGGTTGCCTACATCGAAAAGGACACAGACGGGCCACCGCATGAAATACTTTCCGACCGCGAATTTCAAGTAATGCGGCTGATTGCTTCGGGAAAAACTGTCGGCGAAATTGCTGAGCTGCTCTCGCTCAGCGACAAAACGATCAGCACTTATCGGGCGCGTGTTCTTGAGAAAATGGGAATGAAAACCAACGCCGAATTAACCCATTACGCAATCCGGAACGAGTTGGTAAATTAAGCCCAAAGACTTATCCATTTGCCTCTCTAAATCCGAGAATCGATTCCAACATCACTGAAAGGCTCGCAAGGTGAATCACCAGTTCTTCGGTAACATCTCCGTGAGCCACAGCTCCCTGATCTGACCTTGTAAGGCAAACACTGACAGGCCTGTCAGCTATTCCCTGACATAAAAATCATAGCCCGCCTGATATTAATCACCCGCCTGCGTTTGTATCCTTATTGTTTTCGTCGAAGACAAATGGAGTTCCCACTCAAGCCGATTCGAGTTCTGCTGGCAGACGACATCGGCCTAATAAGAACCGGCGTGCGCGCGCTCCTGGAAAGAATTGCGGACGTCGCGGTTGTTGCTGAAGCGTTCGACGCGCCAGAGACGGTACGCTTAATCAAACAGCACAAACCCGACATCCTCTTAATGCACAGCTCCATGTCCAGAATGAATTGTCTGGAAATGGCGAGACGCATCACCACGGAATTTCCGAAGGTGCGCGTGATCCTTCTTTCCCGACATGCGAATGGAGAGTACATGGGGCAGGCGTTGCGTAGTGGGGTGGCCGGATACTTGATGATGACCGCATCGCCCGAGGAACTCGAGCAGGCAATAAAAACCGTAGCTGGCGGCAAAACGTATCTTAGCAATTTAGGATTGAAACACCTGGCTGATTTCGTGCGCAGCGCGAGCGGCAAGGAGAGCCTGCTCGAGCGTTTGACGCCGCGGCAGCGCGAAGTATTTGAACTGCTCGTTCACGGTCAATCGACGAGACAGATCGGACTCACTTTGAATATCAGCGTAAAGACTGTCGAGAGTCATCGCGCCCAGATAATGGAGCGCCTGGATATTCACGATATTGCCGGTCTGGTGCGCTACGCAATTAAGGTCGGAGTAGTTGAACTAGAAGACAAAACACTTCTGAATCAGAGTGAAGAATAGGACACATCAGCAGCGCGGATCGAAGACTCAGTGATCGCAGCCTTCTATGTTTCAGATCGTCCGCCAATCATCTCATTTGGTTGCTACCTTCGAAGGCGTTGTTACTGACAATGACTTCATCAGGTGCTTTACGGAGATCGTCTCCCTTAGCATTGGTGAGCCTAATACTAGTTTGTTGGTCGATCTCTCGGGAATTGAGCGAATAAGCGTCCAGTCTACAACCGTGCGCAGGGCTGCTGACCTCTTCAGGCCCTTAAGTAAAAACATCACCCGAAAAGTCGCGATTATCGCGCCTAGAGACGAAATCTTCGGCATGGCGCGCATGTATCAGTTGATGCGACCGCCATCACAGTCAGAGTTAAGTGTATTCCGAACGGCGGCAGGAGCTAAGGAATGGCTTGGTGTCTAATCAACCTTGTCAAGACGGCTTAGCGCTTCCGGAATTTATTTTGCTCCTACGGAGATTCGACAGAGAATCATGCCGACTTATAAACATTTGGCCCCTCTTGAGTCAGGAGGCACCCCACTTCCGTAGTCGCCCACGCCGCCGGCGTTGACCTCAAAATCAAACCCCTCCTTTAGTCTATTTCCCCTTGAGGTTAGAATCAGAGACGGAGGTCGGGGCCACATAGGATCAAAATGAAGGCAGCAATCATTGCACTGGTATTAATGCTTTCAGCGGCTGATTCCGTTGCGCAAAAGAAAAAGCCGGCACGGCAAGCGAAGACCGCACCGGCCCAGTCAACTAATGACCTGGAAAAACTGCGCGATGAATACATCAAAGCGACGAAGGATTATAAAGCCAGTCTGCAGAAGCTTCTGACACTCTATCAGGACAGCGTGCGGAAAGCTGAAGAGCGGGTGAATCAATCGCAGAAATTGCTGGCTGACGGCTTAATTTCCAAGCGCGAACTGGAGCGAAGCGAACAAATGCTCGCCGATGCGAAACTGAAAGTCAGCGGCACAGAGCAACAGATTGGGGGCGCCGACACCCAGATCGCGCAGACCCTTTTAGAGATTGAGGGCGAAAAACAGATCGCCAAACTCGGCCCCGCGCGCAAAGGATCCTTCGTTACGACGGCTTCGTTCATTCGTTACACCGGCGCCGGAAGTTGGGTGCTATCTCAGGCCGGTAAGATTGAAAGTTTCTTTCAGCAGACATTCAAACGGCCTTTGCCGATTGCCGTGTTTGGACAGGGAGCGATTCATAATCAGTGGCATCTCGATCATCGTAACGCCATGGATGTCTCGTTGAATCCCGATGGACCAGAAGGCCAGGCGTTAATGAATTTCATGCGCAGCAACGGCATTCCGTTTTCGGCCTTTCGCGCCGCAATTCCCGGCGTGGCGACCGGACCGCATATTCATATTGGCTTGCCGTCGCACCGGTATTAGGTAACATAGACTTTAGTCTGTGATTTTTAAGATTCACAGACTGAAAAGTCTAAGCTATCGAATAGAATCAATGATTCGCGTTCCTGCAAATCGTCCGCCAACTCATCCCGGCGAAATGCTCGTCGAAGAGTTCCTGACACCGATGGGAATTAACGAAACCGAGCTGGCACAGTTCATTCACGCGCCCGCCCAACGCATCAACGAAATAATCACCGACCAAAAGAGCGTCACGCCCAGCATCGCCTTGCGTCTGGCAAAGTATTTTGGAATGACCGCAGACTTCTGGATGAATCTGCAACTACGCTGGGATTTGTATCAAACTCAACAAGCCGAGTCGGAAGATCTAAACGCCATTCGTCCGCACGTCGCTGCGTAGATCAATTCCGCTGAGATTGCGCGGCTGCGCCGCCCGATGTGCGGAAAGTCTGCGACTTTCCGCGGGCTGTTTTCTTATGCCTCGGGGCTGTGCCCCTTTTCCAAGCACTAGGAAATGGGCGCACCCGGCGGATTGATCGTGAGCTATCGTTTTGGGTGTTTGCGATGTCGGTGATTGTGTTGCCTAAAACAATCCAGATAACCGAGGAACGCGCGGACATGATCGAGGCTGTTTTCATACGCAAAGAGCGCTGCGAGAAACGCCGTCTCATGCGCCGCCATTGTGCGCCCTTCCTTGGCGGCATTCGATATCGCCGTGATCAGCGCCGCGCGCGATTGATCTCGTCTTGAGACAGTTAACTTCGCTACCTTTCGAATTCGACCGGCCTTGAGGTCATCCATCACTCGTACCATCTGCCTCACAAACGGCTCGATCTTGTATCGCGTAGCTGAGCGCGCGACCAATCGACGGATCTCATCTTGAGGTAAGGCCAGGTGATCGGGATTGAACGGCCGCGACGTTCTTGACGCCGAGTGCTTCGGCTTACTAGCTTTCCTTTTATTTTTGCCGGGAGTAGACATGATTTCAGAAACCGACCGCCGTCCGTCTGATAGCTTACACGAACTCCCGAGGATTGTCACTCATAGTCTGTAGACTTATAGTCGGCACTCTGCTCTTATTCGCGCATCAAGCGGAAAGGAAAGGCAGATATCAAGAGTCGATTCGGGGCTGCCGTTAGAAAGCGGCGGTACGAACTCGATCTTTCCCAAGAGAGCCTGGCTGAGCGCGCCGACGTTCACCGCACTTACGTAGCGGATATTGAGCGCGGTGTACGCAACGTTGGACTGGAGAATATCGAAAGACTGGCAGTAGGTTTGGAGATCTCTATCTCTGACCTTTTTGCTGAATACGGCGTCGATCAAAAATAACCACGCCGACAAAGCGCGAGAATAGAAAGCCGCAATGTCAGCCTCACTCACATCTGGAACCGAATCCGATTTTGTTTGCGACTGCGAAGGGTGGGCGCGCTCGGCGTGCACAGCGGAATCTTTTTACAAAGAGCACGAAGATAAGCGTTACTGCCTACTTCACTATCCCGGAAAGGAGAAGAGCGCGGATTTCAAGATAGCGCTCAACAGAAAACTCCAAAATAAAGATTTTGACTTTGCTGGCGTATGGTTCCCTGACGCGGTTTTTTTCATCGGATTTGACTTCAGAGCGTTGGCCTCCTTTTATGGTGCCACTTTCAGCGCGGCAGTGGACTTTAGCCATGCCACTTTCAGCGCGGAGGCTAACTTCGGCACTACCACTTTCAGCGCGGCGGACTTCAGCGACGCTACTTTCAACTCGGCGGCGTACTTCAGCGCTACCACTTTCAACGCGCTGGCGTACTTCCGCGCTGCCACTTTCAGTTCGCTGGCATACTTCCGCGCTGCCAATTTCAGCGCGGCGGCGGACTTCGGCTCTGCCACTTTCAGCAGGGCGGCGGACTTCAGTGCTACCACTTTCGGCGCGGCAGCGTCCTTCCGCTCGGCCACTTTCACCAAGGCGGGGAACTTCAGTGCTACCACCTTCAGCGCGGCAGCGTCCTTCCGCTCTGCCACTTTCACCACGGCGGGGGACTTCATCTCTGCCACTTTCAGTGCGGAGGCGGACTTCCGCGATGCCATTTTCAACGGGGCGGCAAACTTCAGCCACGCCGCCTTCCGCGACTACGTTGGATTTTCAGGTGATGAAGACAGGCAGGTATTCAGCGCCACCTCATCATTGGATTTACAGTTTGCCAGAATCGACAAACCCGATCACGTCTCGTTCCACACACTCCTCCTGCGTCCCCATTGGTTTGTGAACGTAGATCCGCGCGGATTTGATTTTACAAATGTGAATAAATGTGAATTGGGATTGGCGCAACATTCATGAAGAAATCGAATGCTTGAAATCTAGAGGCGTTTCACTAGAAGCTACTGCATTGAAACCCCACCGCTTTCTGGCGATAGCCTGCCGCCATCTTGCAGTGAACGCCGAGGAGAATCATCGCTACGAAGAAGCGTCGAAATTCCGATACAAGGCAATGGACGCGCGACGGCTTGAAAGTTGGCACGGATTCGCGTTTTGGAAACTGAGTTGGTGGTACTGGCTGGCGAGTGGTTACGGCGAACGCATATGGCAAGCGTTCGGCATTCTCTTGGCAATTTGGTTTGTAGCAGGATTACTCTACACTCGCGTTGGTTTCGCGCGATGGGAACCAAAGTTTGCGAGCGAAGCTGATGTAACAATCTCGAAGCGCGATGATGTTGGCGCACCAGTTTCGTTCAAGCGCGCGTTGACATACAGCTTGGGTGTTCTGACACTACAGAAACCTGAACCACGACCAGCGACGACAGCAGCACAGACCGTTGTGCTGCTCGAAACGATCCTCGGACCGGTTCAGGCCGCTTTGCTCGCACTCGCGATCCGCCGCAAGTTCATGCGCTGACTGAGCCACGTCGACCGACAATGGAACCATGATCGGCGGATGTGTTATCGTCTCCCACTGAGGTAAAGCAGCATGCATCAAGTAAGTATTGAAGAGGCCAAGACTACGCTACCCGACTTGATTGAGGCGGCGGTTGGTGGTGACGAAGTGCGCATTGCCAAAGACGACCAACATATCGTCAGGCTCGTGCCAGTTTCTGGAACGGACCCGGTGCCGCAATTCGGCAGCGCGAAAGGGCTGATCACGATGGCCGAGGATTTTGATGCGCCTCTCGAAGATTTCGCCGAATATGCTGAATGAGACTCCTGCTTGATACTCATGCCTTTCTCTGGTTTATCATGGGCAGCGCCAATCTTAGCGCTAACGCCCGAGCGCTAATCGAAGACCCTGCGAACGAGCGACTGTTGAGCGTCGCCAGCCTTTGGGAGATCGCTATTAAGACAAGCCTCGGAAAACTGACGCTGTCCGCTCGCTTCGATGAACTGATTCCCGCACAGCTCAAGTTGAACGGCATCGATTTGCTGAATATCAAGGTCGATCATTTATCCACGCGAACCACGCTCCCTTTTCATCATCGCGATCCATTTGATCGGCTAATCATCGCGCAGGCCAACGTAGAGAAGCTATCAGTCATTAGCCTCGATGGCGCCATTGATGCTTACGGCGTGACGCGCCTTTGGTAAACTCGACTCACTGCAAGGAGTATTCGATGAAACGATTCGTATCCATCGCCTCGGTGCTGTTGCTTGCTGTCGCAACGCAAGCCCAGCAACCTGTCACCTACCAACTCAAACCGACACCCAAAACCGTCGCCTGGGGTTATTACGACGCCAGCACGCCGCCGGTGTTGCGGATCAAGTCGGGTGATACGGTTGAGGTGCAGACGCTGATCACTTCGAGCCCGGCACGTTTGGAGGGCGCGGGCGTGAAGCCGGCAGATGTTGAGCAGTCTTTGCGCGACATCTACAAAGAAGTGACGAACAAAGGGCCGGGTGGACATATTCTGACTGGGCCGATTTTTATCGAAGGCGCGGAGGTGGGCGATGTGCTTGAGGTCAGAATCAAATCGATCAAACTCGCGATTCCTTATGCTTACAACGCGTTCAGTCCCGGACGCGGCTTTCTGCCGGAGGACTTTCCGTACGCGAAGATGCGCATCATTCCGCTCGACGAGAAGAGAATGGTCGCGCACTTTGCCGATGGGATCGAGATTCCTTTGCATCCATTCTTTGGGAGCATTGGGGTCGCGCCGCCGGACGTTTCGGGGCGGATTTCAAGCGCGCCGCCGTGGATTCACGCGGGTAATCTCGACAATAAGGAATTGGTGGCAGGCACGACGCTTTTTATTCCAGTGCACGCACGAGGGGCATTATTTCTCGCGGGTGATGGACATGCGGGACAGGGTAACGGCGAAGTCGATATCACCGCGATGGAGACTTCGCTGATTGGAACTTTTCAATTGATCGTGCGCAAAGACATGCACCTTCGCTGGCCGCGCGCCGAGACGCCGACGCATTACATCACGATGGGCTTGCACGAAGATTTGAATGAAGCGACGAAGATGGCGCTGCGCGAGATGATCGATTTTCTGGTAACTGAGAAACACATGACGCGCGACGATGCTTATCAGCTCTCGAGTGTCGCCGCGGATCTTGACATCACGCAATTAGTCGATGGGAACAAAGGCGTGCACGCGATGATTCCGAAGGCCATCTTCGTCGGCAATCAGACCGGCAATAACGATGTGATTACTCTGGAGAGAACTGCCTGCTTTGGCGCATGTCCGATGTACAATCTGACCATCGCGGCGGATGGAGTGGTCACGTTTAATGGCCGGCAATACACAAAGACGAAAGGAATCGCCAGGGGCCAAATCAGCACCAACGATTTTCGGCAGCTCGTCGCTGAGTTTGAAAAGATTGACTATCTCTCTCTGCCGGATAACTACTCGCCTGGCACGCCGGTCTGTCCTCAAATGATCACCGATATGCCTTCAGCCAATACTTCAATACGATTGAATGGAAAGACGAAAAGCGTCTCTCATTATCATGGCTGTGGCGATTCTGGGGCGCTGGCTAAACTCACGACTTTGGAACGAAGAATCGATGAAGTTGCGGGTACTGAGAAGTGGATCAAATGATGCCTGGAATCCGGGCCACAACAGTACTCTAAAAAAGTTTGCTTTGCAGCACCGACGGTGTTCTAATCCGGCCAGACAAATGCGTAAAAGGGCATTCATATCCCTGTCCCTTGCTTTATTTCTTGTCCCCGTACGAGGTCAACAGCCGCCGCAGAATCCGTCGACGAAGTGGCCAGCGAAACCTCCGGTCTCACCAACTCAGCAGGAAAAGCCCGTTTTAATTGACGCGGACGATGTAGTTCGCATCACGACAAATCTCGTGCAGATCGATACTGTCGTGACTAAGAATGATAAGCAGGTCACCGATCTGACAGCAGCCGACTTCGAAATCTTTGAAGACGGAAGACCGCAGGCGATTACAAACTTTTCGTATGTATGGACCGTCCCGAAAACGGGGGAAGCAGCCGCGGACATCATCGCAGCGAGCACAAAGGATAAGAATGCACCGCTAATTCCACCACCGCCAGTGAAGGCCGATGAATCGCATCGCACGATCGCTTTGGTCATCGATGATTTGGGCATCGCGATGGAAAACACGGGATCGCTCAGGAAACAGGTGCGTAGATTTATTGAAGAGCAAATGCAGCCGAACGATCTCGTGGCCATCATTCGCACGGGCGGTGAAGTCGGCGCCCTACAGCAGTTCACTAACGATAAGCGAATTCTGTTTCGCGCAATTGAAAACATCAGATGGAACCACCAGAGCCGTGCCGGCATCTCGACGTTTGCTTCGCCGGGCGCCGACACTGGGCCAATAGGAGGCGCAAACGGAGTTGGATTATCCGCGTCTTTTGGCGGGGAATCGTATGAGGCAACGCTCCGCGCGCTCCGCTTCGTGTTGCTGGGTCTGCGCGAGATTCCCGGCCGCAAATCGATGGTGATCTTTTCGGAGGATCTTCCGACGGATACACCTGATTCTGCTCTGCCCAGCGGTCCGATCTCATCTCCAGCACCAACGCAGGGTGACGAACCTGGTTTCCGCGGTGGCCAGCGGGCAATCACTAACGGAGCCGCGTTGCAGAGACTCGCCGAATTGGCGATTCGCTCGTCGGTCGTGATTTACGGAGTGGACACCCGCGGCCTGGCGCCGCTCGGTCCTCTGACGGCCTATAATGTAAACCCCAATCTTAGTCCTGCCGGAACCCAGCCATTCGCTGCCCTGGCGGCACAGTCGCATCAGCTGCAGGACTCGCGCACGGGGCAGGAGCTGTTGGCGAAAGAGACCGGCGGTTTTTTGGTAAAGAACTCGAACAGCCTCGGACTGAAGCGAATTGCTCAGGATCAATCAGGCTACTATCTAATCGGCTATCGACCGACAGGGGACACTTTCAATCGCCGCTTCCATCACATCGGCGTGAAAGTGAAACGTCCAGGCTTTACGGTGCGTACCCGCTCCGGCTTTTACGGCATGACCGATGAAGAGGCGCGGCCAATGCAGCTTACCAATCAGGATCGCATCAACAAGGCGTTGATGTCTCCGTTTGGCGCTGCCGGCATCGAAGTACATTTGACGGCGCTGTTTGCGGATGTGCCGCGGACGGGACCTGTGCTGCGCTCTTTGATTCACCTTGCCGGCAACGATCTCCAATTCGCCGACCAACCGGGCGACTCGCACCAGGCAACTTTGAATCTAGCGGCGGTGGTGTTCGCCGATAATGGATCCGTCCTGCAACAGATGATCGAAACTCGCACGGTTCGGGTGCCGCAGAAGGACTACGAGCGCGTGCTGCGCGAAGGTCTGGTTTATCAGGTCGACGTGCCGGTTAGGAAACCGGGGGCATATCAGTTTCGCGTGGCCGTTCGCGATGAGGGTTCGTCGCGCATCGGGACTGCGCGCCAATTCGTCGAAGTACCTGAACTGAAGAACCGGATGGCGCTTTCGGGTATCACAGTTTCCACCGATGACGATTCTGGCAGCGCGAAGAGAAGTGATGCGGCTGTCTCGCCAAGCAACATGGGCAGCCCGGCGATCCGACGCTTCCGGCAGGGCGCAAATCTTTGGTTCGGCTATTCCATTTATAATGCGCAGATGAATCAGACCACGTACGTTCCGTCGCTGGTGGCGCAATCCAGAATCTTTCGTGACGGCAAGCTTGTTTACTCGGGAGAGGCGAAACAGGTTGACGTTAGCAGGCAAACTGTTCTTAAGCGAATCACGGCCGGTGGTGGGATCCAGCTTGGTTCGATGCTTGAACCCGGTGAATACCAACTTCAGATCGTTGTGACTGACTCCGCCAAAGATAAGGAAAAGCCCCGCATTTCCACGCAATGGATCGATTTTGAAATCATAAAATAAGCCAAGCCCGTCCAAGCAGAGCG
>Ga0193747_1000522_pt1 | contig 12451 bp, 8 predicted proteins | sample L1m2metaG_FD_143048 | JGI IMG/M metagenome (GOLD analysis project Ga0193747, IMG submission 143048) | Soil microbial communities from a riparian zone of the East river system, Colorado, United States - L1m2 | ecosystem: Environmental > Terrestrial > Soil > Riparian zone | place: USA: East River...
CAGATATTCTATATTTGAGATGCTTCACAGCAACTGCTAGAAATAGAGAAGAATTTGTCGATATATTCAAACACTGATATATTCGATTAGAAAGATTATAGTCATACTCTTGCTTTATCTATTGAAGTACTCAGATGGTTTTACTCACTGAAATTTCCGGCCTGGAACCTGTTAAAGTTAGATCTATACATACTGTTGTACTACTCAAAAAAAGAGAGGGAACGTGTCTTGCTCTCATTCACGATTATTTGTGTATGTCGACTGAATTCTCGCCCTGGTTCAGGCATATCGTGCCGCTAACGCTACTGCCATCGCTAACGCTACCGCCAGTCAAACTCATGGTACTGGGACCAGGGGTAGTCATGGGACCTAGCTGCGCCAAGACTGGTACGCCAGTACAGCTATTTTGCTGATTAACCTGTTGATCAACCTTTATGCTGTTTTTGTGATTGTTGTGGTGTTTGTATGCTAAAGCTTGTTGTGGTATAGCGAATGCTACTGCCGTCAGCGTCATAGCTGCGACGACAGCTACGATTGCTAAAGTTACATTGTGGTTCATTTCTCAAAGGGTTATCTTCAGATATTCTATATTTGAGATGCTTCACAGCAACTGCTAGAAATAGAGAAGAATTTGTCGATATATTCAAACACTGATATATTCGATTAGAAAGATTATAGTCATAATCTTGCTTTATCTATTAAGGAGAATAATACTATTTGCTTGGCCAATATCTTTTATCGATCATTAATAACGAGCCATCCCATTTATTCAAATATTTAACAGCAATGATTTTGTAGTTTGGCTAAAGTGACCGGAAAGTAGTTGTTAGAGTATTGCATGGCTCATTTACTCTTCCTATTCCAAATCTCTTATTTAAGCCGTCTACACTCTTTTACACTTGAACAATAAAAACGAGTAGAAAATCAATTGATACTTTATTAGAATAAGTTTCAATTATTATTTCTGTTGAAATTAAACCCATAACCCCCTAGGTATTGACAAAAAATGCAGGGTATGTCTAGTACTTTCATTCAAGATTATTTCTGGATATCGGAACTCTTGTGGGCACCACTGTCGCCAAAGTTCTGACAATCTGTGAATGGCAGGCAGGCTTGAGGATCGCCTACTGATAGACAGGCATCAGCTGCTACTCGAACCTCGAAGCTGATCAGATACTGCAGCAATATCCCAAATACCTTTTTTATTATTTTTCATGCTGTTGATTGTGGAGGAATTCGATGCTGACGCTGATAACAATATTCCTTCCTCTATGAGTTCATTTACAATCATAGCTGCGATGGGCAAAGCTCCAGTCGCGCCTGGAGAATTATAATTAAGTACGTGTAAAGAATTTTCATTTCTAATAATTAAGGTGTCTTCAACAAATTTTCCGTTTCTATCTATCAGAGATGATCTTATGCCTGCAGTCCCTCTTTGTGTAAAAGACGACGGTTTGAGTTGGGGTAGGAATTCTCTTACCCTATTTATCATGGAAGTTTTAGAAAGTGAGCTTTTTAATTCACTACTTGCAAGCAATAGAAATCGTCTATTGAGGAATATTTTCCCTGCCCCCGTTCTGGATGATTCAAAAATCTTTGGTATCAAATATTTTACGTTAGTGCTCCAATTATACGCATAAGGTGAAAAGACAGGGACAGCATTAGGGCCTACTTCGCGTCTTCCGTCAATGCGTACTATCCAATGAGGATCCAAAAAAGGATATTCTGGATATTTTGGAACCATGTATATACTTAGTTTTGTCAGATCATGATATACCGAGGGCGCCTGCCAATATTCTCCTCTGAAATGAAGATCGGTATATTCGCAGGCTACTCCCATACTGTGTGCTATGTCAACTGCATTTCCGCCAGCTGTGTTGATGAGGTATTTGGTTACAAACTTCTCTCCGTTGTTTGTGTAAACTGCAATATCATCATCGTTGTACTGGTCGTGATTTCTTCGTACTATGCTAACAACCTTGCTACCTGTAACTAGCTTGCAGCCAAAACGCCTTGCATCTTCCATGAGTTCCCTAGTTACCGCCCCATAATCGATAGAACCATCCTTAGAGCAATAAATTCCTCCTAAACATTTTACGTTAGGTTCAAGATCATGTATCTCATCCTTTTCTAAGAACTGAATTTCATTTTTTTGTAATCCATTTGAATAACCCCATTCTAAGTATATGTGAAGCCTATCTAATCCCTTATCGAAGGTTGCAACTTCAAGGACCCCATCTTGTTTAAAAGATAACGCCTTCAAACTGCAATATTCTTTTAACATGTTAAAGCCAAGAAATGCGGATTTTGCAATGAGCTTTTTCTTGACGGGGTCGTATAGGAATGGTGCATGGACTTTACCAGTATTTCTGGCGCTTGCATGAAGAGAAATGTCCGCCTCCTGTTCAATAAGAAGTATATTAGAGCTTTGCGCAGCTGAGGAGCATAAAAAATATGCGATGGAAGTGCCTAAAATACCACCTCCAATAATTGCAATATCAAATCGATCTTCTGAATTCAATGAATATGATCAACGAATAATTAGTGTAGTCATGTCATATTATTAGTTTTTTCGCATCTCATCCCATCCGGTCAGCTGAGGCCAAACCAAATGTGTATATATCATTTTCTTGGATTTGCGGCGAAAATATAATATCAAATCTCTATAATTGCAAACATAAATTCTTCGCTATTCCACAAAATTGTGCCATAGCGAATGATATTATATTTTCGCCCAAAATTTAAACGTAAAATCGCAGAATAGAAATGGCGATTATGAAATTCATTCTACTGAATTAGGCTGGGTTTGCTCATGCCCAGATCATATTTCTTTGTTTGATTGATTAATTTTTACTGTAGAAACAGTTATACGGAATTAGTAGTTCTCTGTGTGCTTACTTATACAACATACATACCGCTTCACTTCCATCGCTCGATCATTTCTTCCTCATCTTCCGTGGTTATTCCCTTCTGTCTTTACTTATTTCCAGGATAAGCAATTCTTTCCTTTTGATAGTTCTAAGGGAGAATATCAATAACGCAAATGTGATATTTAGTACGCTCTTAATACATTCCATTTGGCTTCCGCTAGTATCTCAAATCCGATCTTAAATTTTTGCCTTGCCTAGACAATAGAACTCTTACTACGTAAAATCGCAATTCCTTCATCCAAATAGTCTATGCGGTTCGACTCAAGACCAGAATTTCATTCAAAACCCAATTCAATGTCTCGATCTCTGTCCAGAGGCTATCTGTGTATGCTCTGTTGTGAGTCTTGTGCATTTTGTGTCTTATTTGTTCGATTCTGTCTTTAATTTTCTGTTCCAATTTAAATAATTCACTCATATGGATCGATAGATGGTTCGACTGTCGATATATCCATTGGAGCACTTAACTGAGACGGGGTCTACTCCTAGTAATAGTACCGACGGTATGCGTACGCTCTTCCGATTCAATCATTTTTCCCATTTCTGCTCTCGGTACTCTTCCAAAAAAATTTAGAGTTGCTGTGAAATCATAATGGGTCGTGCTTGTACATTGACAATAACAGCAAATTAAAGCCAAAAAAATGGATGGCTTAGAGAGAACGTCTGAAGATGTGGGGATGAGATCTGAACCATATTATAAACAAACCATCTTCTATCTTTATCCATGCCTAATCTACCCGTAATCGGACTTAATAATGAATATAAGAAATTGTTATCCGTCTACTTTATGATCTTTAATTCTAAACATTCCACTGATTTATACAGTCATATGTTCGCTAAATGTATTATTATCATCTTTGTCATGTAAATGAAGTGTACTCGATCTTTCTAATTAATATATCAGTGTTCCATAATATATCAATTATTTCTCCTATATTTCTAGCACTCGATGTGAAGCATCTCAGATATAGTATAGAATATTATCCTCTAACTGAGAATAAATGAACCACAAGGCATTAGCAATTGCACCAATCGTAGCAGTAGCAGCACTCGCATTGACGGCAGTAGGATTTGCGATACCACAACAGGCTTTCGCATCTTATGGACACCACCACTACCACCACAATCACAACCACCACAATAACAGTAACAGTAACAGGATAGATGTCTCTCAGTCGATTAATCAGCTGAATAATTGTACATCAAGCGCAGAATGTGTCAACGTAGCCCAGAACCAAGCTGATATACACCGCTGATCAAAAGAAAAGCAAGACACACGTCCTCTCATTTTTTTTGAATACAACCACAGCGACTTTTTACAGCCTACGTAGGATTACAATGTATCCAATCATTAATAACATTTGGTATGCTATACCACAATTCGGCTAAGCAATACACATTTTTACCAGCTGCGGTCATCGGTCATAGGAGCGAATAGATTCATTCCACCTTGGCAACAAATGCTGACAGTGGTGAAATCGGAGTAAAGATTCTAAATAACACTTAAACTGGGAGAGGGGAGTTGAGTGATCGCATCCCTTCGCATGTGCGGCTTGAGTAGTCGATGGCTCAACTTAGCGGCTCAGATAAAGAAAAACTACGTTCTTCACAAAAGTAACAGAGCCTAGCAAATTTAGAGGATAGGGGAGAGTAAGAGTTGCGAATTATAAATTTCTGATTGTGCTGGCAGCTTACTACGGACCAGATATCGCAAATATCTTAAAGAGAATCATTGTAACTATGCCATTCACAATCTATCAATTACTAAATTTGATCTTTAATGGATTATCGCATGTCATGTGGAAATTTGATACCAAAAATTATTTCAGATATAGACATCGGCAGAAACTACTGATGTTACCGAATGATGCTGAGTATATGGGTTCCGCGATTAGCAAAATTGTAAATCAGTAACATCATGGGTACACAATAACATGATTGAAACCTTATCTCTACACCAATCATAATAGATCTCATCACGACATAATTGCTCATCGGCATAACCGCTTACAAATGTTCTCAGTAGATATTCCAGATACTTATCGATCTATAAAAAAATGGGGGGATTGTATCAAGGAAGAATTGATTCTTGTGGTATCGGGTTCCCTAAGGATGGCGGTCGTGCCTGTAGCACTAGATTCAAATTCATTATTTGGCCATGTCTGTTCACAGCTAGTACTACATTATCCCCAATTGATCTATGCAAGTCGATGTAATTTATGAGATCATCTATACTTCTCAAAGGATGTCCATCAACTCCTGTTATAATGTCACCGATATGTTGAGTAGTCGAAGAATCATTTTGCGTTACTGCTTGTAGGCCTGCTTTTTCTGCAGGACTACCTGCTTGAACTGTACCAACAACGACGCCTTTGTAGTTCCTTGGTAAACCTGCACTCTGGGCTAAATCTGGAGTGATCTTGCCACCAGCAATTCCAAGCCATGGATGATTGAATGTTCCAGTTTTAGTCAATGTTGCAAGTTCTCTAATAACTGCATTTGATGGAACCGCAAATCCTATTCCAGAGAATCCGCCAGTAGCAGAATTAATGGCTGTATTTATTCCTATAACTTGTCCTTGTGTATTTAATAACGGTCCACCAGAATTACCTGGGTTAATTGGTGCATCTGTTTGAATTCCTCCTGGTATTGAAAATCCTGTATCAGGATTAGGGATTAGACGTCCCATTTGGCTCACAATGCCAGTTGTCATTGTATCACTAAGTCCAAATGGATTACCGATAGCAATTACTTGCTGTCCTACCTGGAGAGAAGAAGAATTTAAAATCATAAGAGGAACAAGGTTTTCAGAAGAGAAATTATCGGTGATTTGTAATACTGCAATATCTCCTGAGGTATCTTTTCCTATGACTTTAGCTGTATAGGTATTTCCGTCAATAAATGTTATATCGGCTGTAGTAGCTCCATCAATTACATGACTGTTGGTTATTATGTGTCCTTGCTTATCGTATACGAATCCAGAACCTAATCTTGTAGATTGACCTCCTAATGGATTACCATTTATTATAACTTGCAAATTGGGGTTCGGTGTTCTAGCTGTGATTTGAACAACTGAATTCTCCACTTGCTTGAAGACGGCAGTAAGATTTGCAGTTTGAGTAGTGGGGTCGTTGATATTAGATTGTAAAGCTATGTTCTTGAAGGATGTGTCAACTATGTCAGATGACGATTGTCGATTGGTTGGTGTTGATGGCTGATTTGGATTATTACCATTTATCAATTTTCCATCATCTTGTACGTGTGTTATAGCAGCAGCGAGGCTTGCTAAGCTCACTCCAGTAACCCTGGTAGTGTCAAAAAGTGACCCTTGCATTATTGCTACGATTGAAAGTGAAAGTGCCGTTACAAGCATAACTTTATCTCTTTTGCTCATTGCTAGATATGTAGTGAAAAAAGAGTATATATATCTTGCCAAAAATGTCTAGTTTATACTATATTATTGCCCTTTCATACATCGCTTGTTGAAAGAGAGGAAGAAAGAGAGAGAAGTGCCAGCAGTAGCCGCTTATAGTAGTTATTACATCCAATATCAGTGGAATTCCAACTCTAATTCTATGATAATGGCGCTTTTAGGTATGATAATATTAATAAGCATTAATACTGCACAACTGAAATTCGTGGTTGATTTTTGCATTTGAAACTCTGCAGCAGATCATGAAACGTAATAAGAATATTCACAAATACCTTGTTACAATTCCTCATTCCGGCCAGAGCCGGGAATGGAAAACACCCCTCATCATCTCTTGATATTTTGGCACAGGTCTGAGCGATTTTAATGAGTGTTGACGGTGAAGACAAGCCATGAATGATGTCTCTCTTTTGTAATATTTTTGGCTAGCCTGTTAAATCGACCCAATAGACATATGATCTATCTTGGAAGAAATTGATATAAACTCGATTAAATTCTTATAAATCATTACGAATCGCCATCCTTTTGTTGTTGTTTTTAAAGTCTTTTCTTTGTTGAACTCTAGGAGACCAATTTCAAGCATATCTATTATTAACTCTTTTGCTTGTTCTGCGTTCAAAGACGCTTCCCTAGTCACTTCGGCTATAGTCGATCCCATATTTCTTCGACCAGCCGCCTTTAGAATATCCGAAAATATATCGAATTTATCACGAGTTCTCATTTTTGCATTCTGTTGTTTTCTGTTTCTATTTCTTTGTCTAGTTTCATATGGGCTCAGCTTTTATAGTGTAAGCTATCCGAGCTCACACTATCCATTATGACACTTACTATGCCTAGAATGATATATTTATGTAGCAGAGACAAAATACAGAAGTTTATTCTGTCTCGAGGCAACAATAGCAACACGTCGTTCATTAGAATAAACGGTCATATAAATCAGAAAACTGGTAAAGCGTGGGAATGTCTGGGAACATCTCTGTTTGAATAGTATATTACGAAATAATCGTTATTGGATTTGTTTCACATTTTCAAGAATTTTATCAATATCTTGTTTTTCTTCTAGAATATTTTTCCATGAGTCTCCGGTTCTTTTGATAGCTACAGGTACGTTTAGTATGTTAAAATCTGTTGGCGTAATAGAAGATAGCTCTACCCATGGTACTGGCATAGATACAGAAGCTGAAGGAGTTGGTCTCGCCGAAAAAATTGAGGCTATAGTCTTTCCTTTAGAATTCTGGTTATAATCAAAGAAAACCTTTCCTTTTCTTCTCGCGGTATTCCATTCCATAGTAATTTTTTCTGTATATCTTCCAACCAAAATCTTCCCTATAGCTTCAGCAAATTTTCTGGTTTGATCATATGTATATGAAGGTAGTATTGGAACAAAAATATGTAAACCAGTTTTTCCTGACGTTTTTACGTACGAGCCTATGTTTAGTGTAGCAAGTAAGTCCTTTAGGTAATAGGCTACTTCAACAACTGCTTTGAACCCTTTGGTATTATATTCTGGCTCCTCACCAGCAGCTTCGTGTCCAGAATAAATGTATGGATCCAAATCAAAAATTATGAAGTCAGGGTAATTCAATCCACACTTGTCTTCCTCTATTTCTGCTCCTTTGCAGGATTCGAAATCTTTGACTCTGCTGTACCATGGATGCATTTCAATACATCCCAAATTTGCAAGCCATAGAAGTGTTTCCTTATTGTTGCATACTATGTAGTTGATTATTCCTCCACGACTCTCGGAATAAACCTTTACGATTTCAACATACTCTGGCCTTTGTTTATCCCAATTTTTATGGTAAAAGTGCTTTCCTAATGCTCCATCAGGATATCGACTTAGAGAAATAGGTCTATCTTTAAGATGTGGCAGTATATAATCACTCATTGTTTCATAGTAATCAATCAAATCTCTTTTGGTTAATGCTCGGTGGCCTTTTGTCTTGTTCCAGAAAATTTTGTCAAGATTAGAAAATGATTGCACATTACTAGGTTGCATATTAATTGATTTTCTTATATGAGAAGAATGATAATTAGTAGCGTCAACACTTGGAACAACTTCTGCTAGGGGTTCTTCCATCACAATAATACATTCACTAGGTGATTTATCTTCTCTAAATCTCAGAAATATGGGTGTCCTCATAATCATATCCTTTGTCCAGCCATGGAACTTTACCTCTACTACAAGTTCTGGCCTTATCCAAACCGGTTCTCTATTTGTATATGGCACGTAATTAATAGGACACGTGCCTACCTTCATTTTTTCCAACCCTTTATACGCCGTATCAAGTAAACTAAAATCAAATCCGCTGCCAACATGACCAACAAATACTAATTCTCCTGTCTTATCATACATTGCCAAAAGGAGTGAGCCGAAATAACCTGCTCTGTTTCCTTCCCCTTTAGTATATCCTATTACTACGCAATCCTGAGTTTTTATAATCTTGATCTTTAGCCAATCAGTAGATCTTGTTCCCTGCATATACATGCTAGATTTCCTCTTTGCCATAATTCCTTCTAGATTCATAGTTTTGATGTTTTTATATACCTCGAGTCCCTTCTCTTCAACAAAATCTGATATTTTGATTTTGTCGTTTGGTCTTATCACATCAGATAAGATTTGTCTTCTATCCACAAACGGTAAACTCTGCAGATTCTTTCCATCAAGATACAGGATATCAAACAGATAATACGTGGCTGGTATCTGTTTTGCCAGCGTCGCAATCTCCTTGGGAGAGTCGACATTCATTCTTCTTTGATGGTTTTGAAAATTAGGATAGCCTTTTTCGTCCAGCACAACTATTTCTCCATCAAGAATCACAGATTCTCTGCAGTTTATCGCAGCCTCTAATGGTGATAACAATTCCGGGTATCTGTGAGTAATTAATTTATCATTTCTGGACTTTAGTTCGAAAATTTGTCGTGCCTTGCTAAGAAAAACCAGAGCACGGACTCCATCCCACTTTATTTCGAAGACCCAATCTATGCTGTCAAATGGCTTGTTTACTAATGTGGCCAGCATTGGCTTAACTGCAGTTGGAAACTCATAATGAGATGTGATGTTTGGTTCGAGTTTTTTTTCTCCTCTCTCTTTGTCGTTTGCGTCTATTTCCTCTTTGCTTCTCCTTGTCCTTTTTTTTTGTTCTAGTTGGTTACGATTGACGCTTTCTAATCTTGTGGCTTCCAAAGCTTCAATTGTTCTTTTAGTTAATACTGATTCAGGTCTTATCCTACTCAGATCTAGACCAGGCGAAGCATATTCATCATTTTCTTTTATTAAAAGCCATTGATTATTATCTTGTTCTGCTCCTTTTCTTCCCTTAATCTTGACTAGTGCAAATCTTCCTTTTAATTTTTGGCCAAATAAAATAAAGGATATCTTTCCAGTTTTTAGCTGCTCTGAAAGTTCTCGCTCTGTGATATAAGACCCTGTATCCCATACGATTACAGTACCTGCTCCATAGTTTCCTTCAGGAATCATACCTTCAAAGAGCAAATAATCCAAGGGGTGATCTTCAGTCATAATTGCTAGCCTCTTTGTTTTTGGATCAAGTGAGATACCTTTCGGTACAGCCCATGATTTTAGTGTGCCATCTATTGATTCCAATCTAAAGTCATAATGTAATCTCGTTGCTTGATGTTTTTGTACCACAAATCTCAAATCATCGGATTTGCTCCTCTGTTTACCTCTTGTCTCTTTTTGCTCCTGTCTGTTTGCTGCTGTTGGCTCTGGAGTATCGTCAAAATTTCTTTTCTTATGGTATTCTTGCAATGAAGACATTACATTACATCTCCATTAGGGCTCATTTTAGACAATTGCTGTGTTATGTCAGAAACCTTCACACTCAAAATACCCAGCATTGCGAGACAGGTTCTGTATCGTAAACGTCGGATAATTCATTTTCGTTAGATGCGTACTATCGATGGATAAATGGTTTATTTCGTTGATCAAGTAATGAATCGTGTCCTTTTTAGGTATTTGTGATCTCATAATGGAATATGATTCTTTCTCGAGTATTCTAGAATGTATTTTATCGACCTCGGAGCAAATGATATAAGTCTTGGTTCAGCCTTTCATTCGTTTGTAGTACTACGGCGACGGTTGCTTACGGTCACTATCTTGGACTTGCTTGCCTGCGATTATCTCGCGTTCATCTTTGTCATAATAAAGCTATCTTGTACTGTGACCTAACTAGTTTTGTGAGTACAATTGGTGGCGGGTTTCTAGGTGGCTCCCGATACCAAAATTCATGGGCCCGATAGTAAAGTTGAATGGCACTAGTGCAAGTAATTGTTTTTTTAATTCAATAGTCAGATGGTTTCCCTTGAAAATCTCCGGCCTGGAACTTGCTAAAATTAAATCCATATACACTCTCAAAAAAATGGAAAGAATATGTGTTTTTACATTTCTTCAATGTGTGCTCTTTTACATTAACGCATCAGCGACTTATGTCAGCTGTGTTGGTCCCGTTGTTTTGACAGATTGTTGGTGCTGATGCTGCTTCCTCTGCTGATAGACGTTCCTCTCTACCTTGACCGTCATCTTCTCCATCTGCTGGCGCCGCGCCAGTACAGACATTAGCTTGGCTGGTCTGTTGATTAAGCTTTAAGCTGTTTTTGTCACTGTGGTTGTGGTGTTTGTGTGCTAAGGCCTGTTGTGGTATAGCAAAAGCTACTGCCGTCAGTGTCATAGCTGCGATGATAGCTGCGATTGCTACAGTTACGTTGTGGTTCATTTCTCAGAAGCTATTTTCCATTATAGTATATTTGAACTGCTTCACAACAACTGCTAACACTATAGGAGAATTTGTAGATATATTCAAGGGCTAATATGTTTATAAGAAAAATTATAGTCACCTTCTGACGGTAACCTTTTAGTAGAATAGATTCCGCTTATTAATCATAAATAGATCATAGATTTGACAATGATTTTCGTATTCAATATTGAACGATAAAAAAGGATATTCGAGGTATCAATGAAAAATAAAGCAGGGCTTCTGCGTCGGAGTTACTAGCCACCGTTTTTCTAACTATTTTTTATAGACATAGTTAATAGGAGCGATTTCCTCCAATTTATTTTGCAGCCGTAATAATTGTATGCCCTTCTCGGTTATTCTATAACACCGCATTCCTACCTCGTAGTCTATTAGGTTATTTTCCTGCAAGTGTGCTAGGTAGTCTTTCAGTTGATTATAAGCTAGATATGATTTGTACATTAATCTAGTCCTACTTGCTCCTTCGCCCGCATTCGCTGCCTCCAGAATAGATCTGACTATTTCGCTTCTACTTCTGTATTTCATATTGTATGAAATGAAATCAGAATCAAGTATTTACGAGAAACTTAGCTTATGTCGATTTCTATCAGATGATACTATGTTGTTGTTTTATCAATCGTAAATATTTCGCAGTATACTACATCTTTTTTTTAAATGTCTCAGTCTGTCAGTGTACTAGTATCAAAAGGAACGAAAAAAAACGTTTTCAGCACCAATCAGCCTCATAATTAAAGGCGGGCGAGCACGTATGCCTTAAAAAAAATGGAGAGTAAGTGTGTTAATTTTTTTGAATTGCGTTAGATCAGCGGTGTATGTCGGCACTATTGCTGGCAGCATTTACACAAGTCGAGTTACTACAGAGGTTTGTTTGGGTTATGTCTTGACTAACATTTATCCTATTGCTGTTGTTGTGGTTGTGATGTCCGTATGCCAAAGCCTGTTGTGGTATAGCGAATGCTGCTGCAGTCATAGCTACTGCTGCTACTATTGCCGCAATTGCTAAAGTCATGTTCTTGTGGTTCATTTCTCAGAGGCTATTTTCCATTATAGTATATTTGAACTGCTTCACAACAACTGCTAACACTATAGGAGAATTTGTAGATATATTCAAACTCTGATAAATTCATTAGAAAGATTATAGTCAGAATGTCGCTTCATATATTAAAGACAATCATACTTTAGCAGCACAGATATCTTTTATAGATTACAACTAGCAGGTAGATTATCTACTACTAGACGGTAATAATCTGAGTTTAAATTTGGGTTAATGAACAAAGATGACTAGGAATACAGCATATGTTCTTATTATCATTCAAGTA
>Ga0193747_1000523_pt1 | contig 12450 bp, 10 predicted proteins | sample L1m2metaG_FD_143048 | JGI IMG/M metagenome (GOLD analysis project Ga0193747, IMG submission 143048) | Soil microbial communities from a riparian zone of the East river system, Colorado, United States - L1m2 | ecosystem: Environmental > Terrestrial > Soil > Riparian zone | place: USA: East River...
TCGGTCATCTGAGATAGAGTAGCATTACCACCTAAGTCGTATGTAACGTACTTATTTTCATTAATGACGTCTTCGGTAGCTTTAAAGATTGCCTTAGAAATGTGTTTTTCTCCAAGGTATTCAACCATCCATGCGCCAGATAAAATAGTTGCGACAGGATTTACCTTATTCTTACCAGCATATTTAGGAGCGCTACCATGTGCTGGTTCAAACATTGCGTAATGGTCTCCATAGTTAGCAGAATAGACGGTTCCTATAGATCCGACGTGCCCCGATGCACATTCTGAAATTATATCCATGAATAAATTAGTGCTAAGCAAGACACTGTTGTTGAATCTCTCTGGATTCTTTACGAGCTGCTGTGTCATATTGTCAATATAGTATTCTTCTAATCCAATAGTTTTGAATTCTTTTTGAGTCTTTTCTACTGCTGCCCAGAATATTCCATCAGTTTCTTTTAGGATATTCCTTTTTGTAATTGCAAAAACTTTCTTAAAGCCTGCATCATTTGCGATTTGAAATCCCTTTTTAGTAACTCTTTCACACCCTTTTCTTGTTATCTTCCGAATTGCGATGGCTGAATCATCACTGGTCTTAAATTCGATCCCAGCATACAAGCCCTCAGTTGCCTCACGTACACAGATAAAGTTTAACCGTCTTTCAGCGTTTTTGTAAGTTTTAATAGGCCTGACATTAGCATATAATTCAAATTTTTGTCTAATACTCACTGCAACGCTGCGTGGAGCATTTGGGTTTGGAATGGTAGTAGTTGGTCCTTTAAAGCAAGCGTCACTATCTTCTAGTAGCTTCCAAACATCTTGGGAAATATAGGAAGTGCCACCTACTTTTTGCCACCATTCAGATCCAGCATCACATGGAATTAATTCTATCTTAGTATCACATGCTCTCAGAACCTTTATCATAGCCTCTACAAGTTCTGGACCGGTACCATCGCCTCGAATAATTGCAGCAGTTTTCTTTGACAATTGAAATCAATTAACGGGCAAAATCCTCTCTATTTATATGTATTTGGAGATTAATTCCAATCTTACAACCAGATTGTTAGTGAACGGAGGTATCTTTGATGGAAAATACTGGCAAACCACTATCTGTAATCTCGCCTCCGGGATTTGGAAAGTATTTTGGAAAATTAGTTGTACCAATAACTGATACTTGAGTCCATCTGCGATATCGCCTAGGTCAGGTACTTCGTGCGAAATCTGAATAGAGCTATTATAAGATTGAAAGAATACCACTAAGTAGCCGCATGATTCTTTGATCTGTTTAAGGTATTAATGGTAAATATTCAAAACAACAACTTTGTCTGAACGCCATATTTTTACGGAGCTTGAATGAGATCTAATTTAGAATATTGTATGAGAATAACTTAAATTCATGCTATGAATAACCCCATATGATATAGAGGTGGTTTAAATGCAAACAACATCATCCTCATTACAGCAGCAAGAAAAGCAAGATGTTTCTCATATCAAAAATATCCTTGATAATAAATCACTTACTTTTGCTGAAAAGGTAATAAGTATAAAGAACGTTGAAACACGCAATAAGAAGTCTCAAATAATATCTATGGCCGGAGATATTGTTATTGTAGATGTGGACCTTGCAATGGCGCAGGATAGCACAGGCCCTTTGGCGATACGGTCGCTTAATGAAATGGGTATCGACAAGCTCCACGATCCTTCAAAGGCCTTGCTAGTTATCGACCATACATTTCCTGCGGCAGATGAAAAAGTAGCGAATTTACATGCTTTGATAAGAGATTTTGTCTCAAAACACAACTGTATGAAAATTGAGGGCTCAATCTCCCATCAGCACATCCTTGAATATCTTGCGACTCCTGGTATGATGATATTGGGAGCAGACTCACACACATGTCAAGCTGGATGTGTGTCCGCTTTTGCCACAGGAATTGGAAGTACAGAAATTGCAGCAGTCTGGGCCACAGGTCAGTTATGGTTGCGAGTGCCAGAAACCATAAAGATTAATCTATCTGGGCCTTTTAATAAAGGCGTATTTGCGCGAGACTTAATTTTAGATTATATCGGAAAAGTAGGCGAAGATGGAGCAAACTACAAGGCATTAGAATGGAAATTTTCAAATGATTATGTTAAGAGACAATTTAGTATGGATTCCAGAGCTTGTATAAGCAATGCATCAATGGAATGTGGCGCCAAGATCTCTGTATTCCCAACTGACGAGATTACAACAAAATATTTGGACGAAAATCCTAGAATTAACAACAATATGGAAGGAAAAATCGAAATCCAACCAGGGAATTCTGCCAAATATAAAGATGAATTTGAGATAGAATGTGACAAGATAGAACCTCAAGTTTCTGGTCCAGATAATATTGATAAGGTACATTCAATTGGGGAGTTGGCAAATGTGGAAATCGATCAAGCATTTATAGGCTCTTCTACAAATGGAAGGATAGAAGATCTTGAGATAGCAGCACATATGCTAAAGGGCAGAAAAGTTCATAAAAATACACGATGTGTAGTAACCCCTGCATCTGTCAAAGTGTATGAAGATGCTATTAGACGAGGATACGTAGAAATTTATCTAGAAGCAGGAGCAGTTTTTACCAATGCCACATGTGGAGCGTGTGTTGGTACTCATCTTGGTGCGTTAGGAGAAAACGAAATCTGTATATCTTCATCTTCAAGGAACTTTGTTGGAAGAATGGGAGCACTTTCATCAAAAGTATACCTAGCCTCTCCTGCGACAGTCGCAGCCTCTGCAATTGAAGGTAAAATTGCTGATCCAAGAAGGTACTTATGACTATGAATGATCAGCCAACTATTATTACTAGCATTTCGAAAGGAAGAGCTTGGGTATTTGGAGATAATATTAACACAGACATAATCATACCTTTTAGATTCAAGAGTAGGACTAACGATCCGTATGAAATGGCAAAGTATGCTATGTACGGATTTGATCCTGATTTTCACAAGAAGATCTCCAAGGGTGATATTGTGATAGCAGGCCGAAACTTTGGAGGGGGATCTAGTAGAGAACAGGCTCCGGTAGCGTTAAAATATGCAGGAATTTCGGCAGTTATAGCTGAAAGTTTTGCGCGTATCTTTTATAGGAATGCCTTTACAATTGGATTGCCCGCACTTGAAATACCAGAAATAAAAGGGAAAGTGAATCAGGGAGATGAGATTAAAATAGACGTAACCAAGTTTATTGCAGAAAATATTAGAACCAAAGAGACTTTTCACGCTAGAAAAGTCCCAGAATTCATGCGGCAGATGTTGTTGGAAGGCGGATTAGTTGAATACTACAAAAAGTATAAACAATTTCCATGGATCCAAAGCTAGAACTTTTACATTCAGTCCTTTTTTTCTTGTTGTATGGTGTTAGAGAATAGGTTAGATTCATACAGAAGCAGAAATATCGAGGATTAAATTTTAAGCTGTCTGTGATTATTGTTCAAGTCTGTCAGGTAGGACCCAAATCCGACTAAAGTGCGATATCTTCTAAAATTAGTCCAGAAAATTGTCGTCAAGCAATACTTTATTTCTGGAATAATCAATATCTACAGAAATGATGACAGGGATATCCTTTGACATCTTGGCTTGCTCCAAGATATCTGGAAATTCCACTGTTGATTTTACTGCATAACCGATAGCGCCGAAGCTGCTTGCCAACTTTACAAAATTGGGATTGTTAAATTCGGTGAAGGCTTTCTTGCCAAATTCGTCAATTTGCTTTAAGGCAATCACGCCGAATTCCTTATCACACCAGATCACAATTATTACAGGCAATTTGAGGCGAACGGCTGTCTCAATCTCTTGAACATTCATTAGAAAACCTCCATCTCCGCACATCGCAACAACCTTTCTCTCAGGAAAAGCAAGCTGCGCCGCAATTGCACCGGGAAGTGCAAATCCCATCGAAGCAAATCCATTCGATATAAGACACGTATTTGGATGGTATGTATAGTAGGTCTTTGCTATCCACAGCTTGTGAGCACCTACGTCAGAAATTAGAATATCCCTGTCATCTAATGATCTTCTGACATCTACTATTAGTTTTTCAGGCTTGATAGGGTAACTCGGATCATTTGCGTATCTCAGAACTCGTTCTACAAGCTCTTTTTTAATTCTCTTGAAAGTAGCCGGAACATCGTGACATGGGAAGCATTTTAGATTAGGATTTTGATTTTTTTCTTTTTCTAACTCGGTTAATATAGCATTTATTGTCAATTCTATATCTGCTGCAATCTCGACAGTCGGCGGGTAATACGTATCCACCTCCGCTGACGTAAAATCCATGTGGATAATTTTTTTACTGATATCGCCATTCCAAAATCTTGGACTGTATTCTACCAAATCATACCCAATTGCTATGACCAGGTCCACTTCCTTCATGGCTATTAGTGCGTGATCTGCAGCTTTGATACCAATTGTTTGAAGATGTCTTTCCCATCTATCAGAGATGACACCCTTTCCCATGAAGGTATTCATAGAGCATATTCCAGTTTTCTCAACGAATCTTCTGACATGAAAGCTCGCATTCCCTCGAATACAACCATTGCCTACAAGGACTAACGGTTTTTCAGCTTCAAGAATTAATCTCACTGCTTTTTCTATGAGAGACTTGTTGGGCTGTGAACGAAGAACTTCTAATGGTTTTTCGATAGGCCTTATTCTTGATTCCTGTTTTGCCACATCCTGTGGCAATTCGATATGGGTTGCTCCGGCCTTTTCCTCCTGAGCTATTTTAAACGCTCTTCTTACAATCTCAGGAATATTATCTGCATTACGAATCGACTGGTTCCATTTTGTTATTGGTTTGAACATAGTTATCACATCCATATTTTGGTGCGATTCCTTGTGTAGCATATTTGAATCAGTCTGTCCAGTAATTGCCAGTACTCTGGATCTATCCATGTTTGCATTAGCTATTCCAGTTGTCAGATTGGTGGCTCCTGGACCTAGCGTGGAAAGACATACGCCAACTTCACCTGTCAGCCTACCGTAAACATCTGCCATGAAGGCAGCAGATTGTTCATGTCTTGTCAAGATGAATTTGATGCTTGAATCTAGCAATGATATCATAAGGTCAGCGTTTTCCTCGCCAGGTAACCCAAAAATGTATTCGACTCCTTCTGCTTCAAGGCACCTGAGAAACAGATCAGATGTTTTCATTGGAAGCAAGGTTCACAGCCTTGGTTTCCCTGCTTATTTGCGACTTGCGACATTACTTTTTTTCTCCTTGTATTATGATGTATTGGGATATTAACTATTGTTAGTATAAACAGTAGCAGCTGGTGTTGTTGATTTATAATAATGTTAGGTTAAATAACTAGTTTTGCGGTCTGTGATGCGGCAATATTAATCGGTTCCCACACGGGTGAAGCTGGCGGAACATAGCATGCATCAAAGCTGGCCAGATCTCTTATGTCTGCTTTAAGTAAGAGAGCTAGTGCAATTAAATCAATTCTCTCTTTTACTCCCTCGCCACCAACAATTTGTGAGCCCAACACTCTTCCGCTCTTTCTATCGGCTACAATCTTTATCCAAATTGGCTTATTGCCAGGATAGTAACCAGCTCTTGTTATACTTTCTATCAATTCTTCAACAGGATCAAAACCATTTCTTATACCTTCTTCGCTAGTTAATCCAGTCTTACCGACAAACAGATCAAATACCTTGGTGATAGCACTTCCAGCTATTCCTCTAAATTTTGTGTTTCCTCCAGCTACATTTTCTCCTGCGACTCGTCCTTGTTTATTTGCTGTTGTGCCTAAGGGTATGTACGTGTCTTTATTTGTAATGTAGTTTCTAGCAGTCGCACAATCACCTGCTGCAAATATATCCGGTATGTTAGTTCTCATGTACTCGTCTACCTTGATGGCATTAGCATACCCTAGTTCTACACCAGCATCTCTAGCTATTTCAGAATTAGGTCTGACTCCAGTCCCAAGAACTATGAAATCACTATCAATATTACGTTTACCACTGGTTATTATACCCTTAATCCGTCCGTCTTTTCTAAGGATTTCTTCTACACGCTCACCTAGTATAATTTTCACACCGTTAGCTTCCAACTCTCTTTCAACAATCTTGGCCATGTTTTTATCAAGCAAACTAGGAAGAATATGATCAGCCATTTCTACTACTGTCACATCCATATCTCCTCTTCCTGTTTGGCCTCTCTTCTTAAATGCCTCAACCATCTCAAGGCCAATAAGACCTGCACCAGCAATTATGGATGAATGAACATCTCTTGTTCTTGTAGAATCATCGATTTTTACTCCATCACTATAATTTCTTATAAAAAATACACCTTTTTGATTAACACCTTTGATATTCGGAACTACTGCCCTGGCACCTGTTGCTACTACCAGAAAATCATAATCAAATATTGTTTCTTTGCCACTTTGTAAATCTGTTGCATGCACTTGTTTTCTAAAACTATCTATTTTATGTGCGCGTGTGTTTACGATTACATCTATATCATATTTGCTTTTGAAAACATCTGGGGACCTTTCTATTAATTCTTCAAAATTATTTATTACACCCTCTACGACATAAGGTATACCACACGCAGCATAAGAAACCACACTCTCTTCTTGAATTATCTTTACATCTGCATTGGGATCAATTCTTTTAGCTTTTGATGCTGCGCTGGTTCCTGCTGCAACACCACCAATAACCACTATTCTATTCTTCTTATTAGTCGACAATTCTCGGGCAGACTTCAATTAAGAAGCTCTATTATATCAACTGTATTTTCTGAAGTGTACTGCGAGGCAGAAAATCCGATAAGTTTCCAGAGTCATAATTGAGACTCTGTTGACTTAGGGACATAGTCTTTTACTCACTGAAAATGGTGAAATATAGAAATAGAATAAGGAACATAGAATTTTTGATAGTAATTGGAGGATGTGAAAACCGTTTATGGTATTAGAAACTCATGAACTGAGAATACCAAAAAAGATATCGACAATAGGGATCGTAACGGCCCTCTCTCTAAGTCTACTTTTAACACATATTGCATTTGATAATTTCCCAAAATCTTTTGCAATAACAACGACAAATACAAGTCAAACCCCAGCGGCGACGGCAAGACCCCCACCCCCACAATTAGGAGCATCTCCAGAGCTATCTGCAACTCAGATTAGCGCGTCAACCAACAAGACATGCACATTGACGCCCTCATCAGCTAAACTAATGGGTACACCACAACAGACAGAAGGCCCATACTTCGTTGACGGCATGCCTAACCGTTCTGATATCAGATCAGATCCCTCAGACGGTTCAGTACAACAAGGAATTCCATTGCGTCTTGCATTTCACGTCTATAGCGAAGATAATGGTTCATGTATTCCTCTGAATGAAGCACGAGTAGACATCTGGCATGCCAATCCGCAGGGCATCTATTCAGGCGTTAAGGACTTTGGCACGATAGGAAAGAAGTTCCTTCGTGGATATCAAGTGACAGACCATAAAGGGACTGCTCAGTTCACTACGATTTATCCAGGCTGGTATCAGGGTAGAACCACCCACATACACGTTAAGATTCGCACGTTGGAGGGATCAAATAAAACTCTGGAGTGGACAGCTCAGTTTTACTTTGACAATTCTGTCAATAAACAGGTGAACGCACAACCTCCATACAATAAGCATGGACCTCCTACTACTACGAATGAACAAGATGGGATCTACACCGGCGCGTCAACCGATGGCTTGCTGAAAAGTAATACTGGACAACATCTGATGCTCAATCTGACTAAGGATAGGCAGCCATATCTCGGGACGTTCAATATTGTGCTAAACTCAGCTCACTCAGTGCGCTAGTGCAAACACTTTTTCTCGCGTTCTCTCATTTTTCTGAAATTTTGTCAGTTGCTCATAAATCTGATAATCTTTTCCTAGCACCATGTTAAGTTAATTCAAAGGAGTTTATGTTCTTGGCGATTGTGCTTTTATAACTGATCCTAGCTCTGGTAACCCATATCAACTTACTGTCCAATTCGATGGAGACTCATTGGAATAGTATGCTGTGCATTCCTAAATGTCTCAGAGCGCGTTTCAGAGGGAGGTTCAAAATTCTTGAATGGCAATACAATCCTATCTCCTAATGTTGCCATACAGCATATCGCTTAGGCCTGCAGTTAGAGAAATACCCAGCTGTTGCTAGATTCGTTAGCAAAAAATGTAGAAATTAGAAGGTTGTATCAGGGTAGTAGAGATAAAGTACTGGGTATGGAGTTTTCTATCAGCTCGACAATACCACCAACCAAGGCCAATGCCAGAAGCTCCAGATCCCCACTTTGTTATGAAACCACCATTGCTGTCAAATTTTTGTACACGGTCATTTCCAGTATTTATCTCCTTTCTCCTTCTTCCAGAATGTGAAAATTATAGAAACCATATCTTAAGTGGTACTCAAAAAGTTTCTATGCTATATTGAAAATTTGAGTACTTTGTGCACTCTCTCCCTCTCCCCATGGTGTTTCATATATTATTACCATATTTTACTAGATGATTATTACAATGTCAACAATATCACAAGCGGAAGCATCCAAACCGCTGCAACAGAAAAAGATGCAAGAATGCAACAAATGTAAAGCAGCAGGATTCCCTAATCAGTTGATTGGTTTCGAAAAGGTAGGAGAAGATTCGACAACAGGGAAAATTAGTTGGAAGTTAGTCGACGAAAACGGTGTAGAACACAAACACAAATTCATTCAAGATTTGCCTATTGACAGGTCATCAGCCACGACTTCGTTTAGACGTCGACGAGTTGTGGATGTAGCTGCAGTTACTGAGGTCATAGAAGCAAGAAAGTTGCTTGCATCAGGTTGGGAATATAAAACGTCATATCCTGCGACAATCGCTAATATACCACACTATATACTTGTAAAAAGAGAATAGGTTAAAGAATAAATACGAAGAGAAAAACTTTCAATATATTTTTTGTCGTAGTCTATACTTCCTTCTTGTCCATTATTAACAATCAACTGGAATGTCAAAGCAGTAGGATATGGAACTATTGGTGCAATGAATAATGGATTGGCTGTATTGTAGTTAGATAATGGTACGCGATCTCCGTCTACTTGCATCCATGAAAAGCTAAGTGAATGTGAGAAATGGGGTAAACTTCACAAGACTGGGAAGTTTTAAATAAGAATGCCAAGTTCTTATCATTTAGTTAACCTTTTCAACAAGAATGGACAACTGAACAGGTTTTTGCTGTTTTATCTGACAGACCCTCTTTAGATATATTGAAATCAGCATATCAAGGAAGACTTCGCTTTTCAAATTACACTGGCAAGCTAAGCAAGAAGCAGTTCTATACGAAACTTAAACGCATGTGTAACACTGGGCTAGTGGAGAAGCGTGAAGACGCCTATTATCGAACAACGACGCTTGGCTCGCTCGTATATAATGGTCATGTTAAAACACTAGAAGATGCTCTAACAAATTTCTGGCAACTAAAAGCCATAGATATCTTGAAAACAAGAGAGGACTTTCCTTCGGATCGTAAAGAATCAATTATAGACGAAATCGTTAAAGGAAGCAGTTTGAAGAACTTCATAAACTCAACCCATTTAACCGGGTTCGCCATAATCAAGGATTTCAATCGTCTTGTGATTGAGGTGATGCGCATGTTCGAAGACGCTAAAAAGGAAATTTATTTTGCCTCGCGGTATCATGATCCACACGTGTCAAAAAAGATGTTCGACAAAGTCGAGAAAGGAGTTACCGTTCACTTCTTAGACGGTAATCCACCGCAAATAAGTGTCGAGAGCCGACTGAATGCAGTATTGAGAACTCCTCCCAATGAGGAAACATACAAGGATGTTAATAGGTTGATAAGATCGCATTGTTTTGAGCTAAAAAGTCTTGAACCCACAACAATTGCAAGTAACGGCAGCAATACCCTAATACCCAAGTTTAACAGCTTCCTAGTAATCGATGGCACCCAAGTAATTTACGAGAATATCAACTATGGCAATCCCGAGGAGTTCACAGTAGCAATTGCAAGGTATGACGATCCGTATTTGGCAGAACAATTCATTAGCTATTGGAAATTGCTCTCAAAGGATGCTGTGGTTCCTAAGCTTTTGGAAACTGTGAGAGCGAGAACATAAAATAGCACGGCATAATTACATTCAGTAAAGAAGGCAATACTATACACTTTTTTAAGAATATCGGAAAAACTTGCGGGCAACCCACTAATCAATGCCTACGAACTACTATTTAGCGATAAGTATTCTTCATGCCCATTTGCAGAATTCATAACGTGGCTAAACTTGGTTCTAGTTATTATCCCGATGAGGTATAAGTCAAGAATCACATCGTGGTCAGCCTTGGACCAAAATTCAGTGTAGAGATCATTCTTTTTTTGGCATAAAGTATCCAAATTAGGTAACAAACCCGATAAAAAGGGGTATTTGCTTTCAGGTACAAATGCAAATAGCTTTCAAATCTAGGCTTCAGACTGCTGCCTATGGCGAAGAAAAGAGCCGAGCTTCTTTAGCCTTATCCCAATTGGTTTTACTGCGGTCGCGTAAAAGATGGGGAATAATGTATATGTTAGCGACAGTGTCGGGGCTTTTTGTACCGATAGCAGGTGTTTTTCCCTCCATTGAAGATCATGGTGTAAATTCATTCTTGACTACACTACTCCTGAAAAGTGCACCGTTATTCGCTGCAACCTTTTTGATTATAACCGGAATGTATGTTCTCAATGATCTAGTTGATGCTGATCTCGACAAATCTAGTGGAAAAAAACGACCAATCTCATCAGGGCAGGTCACAAAAGCACAAGCTCGCACCTTCGTGATAGCGACCAATGCAGCAGGGATAATTCTCGCGCTAATAACATTCAATCTTCCCAGCATAATTATCGCGCTGGCAATAGTTGGTATAGGATTGATGTATTCTGTACCCAAAATTTGTCTTAAAGACAGATTTGTCCTCAAGACCGCATCTATTGCCGCAGCGAGTATGCTTTGTCTTATGCTAGGCAGTTCTTATGCATTTAATAATTCTGGTATGATACACAACAACCACAATTACATTAGTGGCGTCCTTAATAGTCCAATTTTAATATGTACCTATGCAGCCCTAATGTCTGGAAGTATAATCTTTATAACATCTTTACTGAACGATTTAGGAGATGTTGAAGGGGATAAGGCTTTTGGTCGCAGGACGATTCCAGTAGTCATTGGCAAGAAAAATACGGTAATTCTGACTATGATTATTGCAGCAGCCATGATTGTTATTTCATGGATGTCTTTCTACATGTTACCGACTAATATTGGGTTGATTTGCCCCATTTTGGTAAGCCTTGTCGCGTCGGTGGCAACAATAAAAATGGCTGGAATATTAAAGCACTTGGGTGATCATGAATTTATTCGGAAGCAGCATAAGAAATCCATGTTGTGGCATCTAATGCTTCAATCAGCACTAATAGTGGGAGCATTATTATTCTGGGTATAATTCGCGCTCGCCCTAACGCAATCAGATAAAGCTCAATCCCCGGAATTATCAGAATTAGTGTCCCGACCCGTTTAGCATCTAATATAATATAGTTTTGTTTATTATTTCTGTACGCCATGATAGGGCAACATCTCCTTGCTACGGATTGTCCCTAAAATAGGGCATTTTTTTGTGTTTGTACCCGCACCTCGTCTCGCTAAGCCTATAATGTCGATGCTCTATAATTGGTAGGTGCAGAGATCGGTTAAATTGAGATCTAAACAGGAAAAGACCACCAGAAACAAAACCCCGACAGAGGCTAGGATCACAAAACCCAAAGGTATTACAGTAGCCAACGTATTGAAGAGCATTTCTGATCCCATATCTGTTGAATTATTCAAATCCGTTTCCGCCGCAGGAAGTGAAAGCTCTGCCCTAAGGAGCAAGACAAAACTTTCTCGACGCCAGTATTATTCAAGGATATCTAGCTTTGCAAGAAATGGAATGCTAATAAGAAGGGACGGAAGGAATTATAGGACTACATTTGGAAAGGTAGTCTATTATATGTTGATGACGATTGAAAACGCATTTGTGAATTATTATAAACTTAAGGCAATTGATTCGATTGGATTATCCTATGACATTCCACAGGAAGAACATAAAAAAATCATCGACAATTTGATAACGGATCCCGAAATAAGACAAATTCTTTTGACTAGAAAAAGCTGAAAGCGCAAAGCTTTTTCTCGAAATTTAAACATGGAATGCATACATACATTCATTCAGTAGTAGGCAGCCAGTTTCGCCGATTACTCTCAGAACTATTTTTTTATGCTTTAGGCACTTTTATGAGGAAACCATTATCATTTGCTATCTTCGAATTTGTTGAGTACAACAACCACCTAAGGATCTCCGAAGGAGACACTGCCGGTATCAGATCCATATTGGTAGATAGTCACGGAAAATTTGTCCAAGACACTATGAT
>Ga0193747_1000524_pt1 | contig 12441 bp, 6 predicted proteins | sample L1m2metaG_FD_143048 | JGI IMG/M metagenome (GOLD analysis project Ga0193747, IMG submission 143048) | Soil microbial communities from a riparian zone of the East river system, Colorado, United States - L1m2 | ecosystem: Environmental > Terrestrial > Soil > Riparian zone | place: USA: East River...
CACTGAGGCCATTGCGACTGTTAGGATTCCCACTCCGAAAATTCCGCCCGTCTTGCGCGGCAATCCAAAACCAAACGGTCAAGAGCCTGGCCGGCAGGTCATTTTCGATGATGGCGATATTCCGCGCGCCGCGCCGCCTGATAATAAGAAGCCGGCAAGGCCGTAAGCCCCGTACATCGCGGTCAAAATAATCTCTGAGCAACGAGTCTCCGAGTCCGTCCGCCTGCGCTTTTTCCCCCAACGAGTTGGGAAACTCTCCGCACGTATTCACTTCTAACGCTTGAAAATCTCGCGGCTTTCTCGGCACGGGCGTTGCGATAACCGGCGCGAGTGTTTCTGTCTGCTGGTCTCTTGAGTTAAGCAGGCGATACACTGGCGTAGTCGAAAGGTGGACTCTAACCAATGGCCGAAAACACACTAACGATTACCGACAATCGCACGGGAAAGCAGTACGAAATCGCGATTGAGAATGAAACGATCAAGGCGCTGGATTTGCGAAAGATCAAAGTTGCCGATGAAGACTTTGGCTTGATGACTTACGATCCCGCCTTCATGAATACGGCCTCGACCAAGAGCCGCATAGCCTTCATCGATGGCGATAAAGGCATCCTTGAATACCGTGGATACCCGATCGACGAACTGGCCGAGAAGAGCAGTTATCTGGAGGTCGCTTATCTGCTGCTGCACGGCGAACTACCTACTGAAGCGCAGTTGAAAGACTGGACCTGGAACATCACGCATCACACCTTCATCAACGAAAGCATTAAGAAAGTCATGGACGGCTTTCATTACAACGCGCACCCGATGGGGATGTTCATTGCGATGCTGGGCGCCCTTTCAACTTTTTATCCGGATGCGAAGGACATCTTCAACGAAGAGAGTCGGTGGAAGCAAATATATCGCCTGATCGCGAAGGTACCGACTATTGCTGCGTTCGCTTATCGACACCGCATCGGCATGCAGTACGCGTATCCCGATAACGATCTCAGCTACGAAGGTAACTTCCTCAACATGATGTTCAAGACCACGGAACTGACGTACGCGCCCGATCCGGTGCTGGAACACGCGCTGAGTGTCCTCTTCATTCTACATGCCGATCACGAGCAGAACTGCAGCACCAATGCGATGCGCAGCATCGGCAGCGCTCACACAGATCCGTTTTCATCGCTGGCCGGCGCCGCCGCGGCGTTGTATGGACCGCTTCACGGGGGCGCGAACGAGATGGTCCTGAAAATGCTCAACGAAATTGGCTCCGTCAAGAACGTGCCTGACTACATCAAACGCGTGAAGGCCGGCGAGTTTCGTCTGATGGGATTCGGCCATCGCGTTTACAAGAACTACGATCCGCGCGCGCGAATAATCAAAAAAGTAGCGTACGAAGTTTTTGAAGTGACGGGCAAGGATCCGTTGCTCGACATTGCGATCGAGCTGGAGCGCATTGCGCTGGAAGACGAGTACTTCGTCAAACGCAAGCTGTATCCGAACGTGGACTTCTACTCCGGAATCATTTACCAGGCTATGAGCTTCCCTGTCGATATGTTTCCGGTGCTGTTTGCAATCCCGCGCACGTCGGGCTGGCTGGCGCAATGGGCGGAGATGCTCGATGATTCCGATCAAAAGATCGCGCGTCCGCGGCAGATTTATCTAGGCGAACGAACGCGATCGTATGTTCCGATAGAAAAACGCGACGCGAAGATTGAGGTTGCGAAGGCGTAAAGTCAGAACCGCCTGCGGTGGCGGGCGGTTAACTTCTGATATCGCTCTCGATGAACCGCCCGCTACCGCCCGCGGTTCTGACCAAGGCTAGCTCACCTTCGCCGGTGTTTCCAAAACCGTGGGCAGACGTTTGCCGCTGGCGGTTTGCAGCAGACTCATCGTGCCCATGTAGCCATAGCCGAAACAGAACAGCAGCAGAAAAGCGATTGGCCCCCACATGTGCATTTTCAAAGCGTAAGCAATCGCCAATACAAAATAGACGGCGAAGCTCAACTCCAGCAGTGGCAGCCAGCCATGCTTGCGCTGGTACTTCTTTCGCTTCCACGATTCGTCATCAACCTTTTCCACGCGGTATTTCGGCGTGCGCACGAAATCTGACTTGACGCCGGCCAGTGCTTCCAAGACCGCGCGTGCGTTCGAGAATGCCAAACCGATACCTAGACCCATTACTAAAGGCAAATGCAGAAGGCGCCGGCCGCGCTTCTTATCGAGATACCAAACCGCCGTGCCGTAATAAAGCACGACCGAGACTGTCGAAAAGAAAAGCATCGGCAGGTCGAGAATCATGAGTTGATGCAGACCCTGGTTGTAACGTACCAAGAGCAGCGGAAACTGCATGAAACTGGCGACGATCATCAGCGGGTAACTTACGTTGCCTGTCAGACGAAAGAACATCTCGAGTTTCACCCACAGCGGCAAGGGCGTATACCAGATACGGCGGTAGAGCTTGAACCAAACTTGCAGGACGCCCTTCGCCCAGCGGCGCTGTTGTGCTTTGAAGGCATTAATCTCCACCGGAATTTCAGCCGGCGCTTCTTCGTCCAGCAGATAAATAAATCGCCAGCCCATCAACTGCGCGCGAAAACTTAGATCGGTGTCTTCCGTGAGCGTGTCGTGCTGCCAACCACCGCTCATCTCAATCGCTTCCCGTCGCCAGATCCCGGCGGTGCCGTTGAAGTTGAAAAAGCCCCCGCTGCGATTACGCGTAGTCTGCTCAACCACAAAGTGCCCGTCCAGCATGATCGTTTGCAGACGCGTCAGCAGATTGTACGAACCATTGATGTGGGCCCAACGCATCTGGGCGCAGCCGACGGTCCTGTCAGTGAAGTAATGGACCAGCTTGCGCAGGAAATCCGGCTTCGGCACAAAATCGGCGTCGAAGATCGCAATCAGCTCGCCCTTCGCCGTCTTCATCCCGTTCTCCAGCGCGCCCGCTTTAAAGCCGGTGCGATCGTCGCGATGAAGGTAAGAAATGTCGAAACCTGCGCGCGCGTAGTGCTCGACTGTCGCCCGCGCAATGTTCACCGTTTCGTCAATCGAGTCATCCAGCACCTGGATCTCCAGAAGTTCGCGCGGATAATCAATCTCGGTCACCGCCTTGACCAAACGCTCGACGACGTACATTTCGTTGAATAGTGGAAGCTGGACGGTGACGGTCGGCAACCCGCTTTCCGCGAACTGGCCCTTTGGCTTTGGCGGAAACTTCGAATAGCGCCAGAACTCGGCAACCAGCTTGATGCGATACACGCCATAGATCGCGAGCACAGCGAGAATGCCGAAATAAATTATCAGCACCGTCCAATCAAGCGCATCCAGTTGATAAAGCGAACTGATGTTCGCTGCGGTCTTATAGTAGAATTCACAGAAGGAATTGCCGGGAACATCTATACAAAGATCTCCTGTAAGAGGAACCGGGCAGAACCAGCCATGTTCAATACACTGAGTTGGAATAACAGTCGCGGCGAGCATCGCTAACATTTATCTTGATTCTCTGAAACTTTCGCTGAGCGGCGTCCGATCGAAACAAATCGGGCTGGAATTCTAACGTAGTGGAGCAGCCTCCTCAAAGCTGCGATCCTCCCTGGCTAAGTATCCGTAGTGGAACCGCTGAGCTTTCACCGCGAAGGACGCCCGAGAAAACCGGTCGCCTGAAGGCAGCGCCTATCGTTCAGATTGGAAGCTGGGGCTGCCAAACTGACTTTGCCTTCTGACCGCTGCAAACGTCCAAGGTGACCAAAAACTTCGATTTTTCTCAGCAAAGTCTTCATTACAATTGGCGGAACGACGATTGCCATCGCGCGAGACTGGTGCGGACGCCCCTTTTCTGCCGCCCTCACGAAAAAAAGTGACCCGAGAACGCCTGAACCAACTCTATCTTTGGCTGATCATCGCCGCCGGTGCAACGGTCGCGCTCTTTTCCGCCGGCCGCCTCGCGCTCGGAACGATTGACGTTCGCTTTCTATTGTTGGCACTTGTGACCGTTCTAATCGGTCCGCGACTGAGCATTCAGATTCCGCGCGTCAAGGCCCACATCTCAGTCTCAGACACCTTCGTTTTTCTCTCGTTGCTGCTCTTTGGTGGAGAGGCAGCCATCCTCCTGGCCACGGCTGAGGCGCTATGCGCTTCGTTGCGGATCGGCCGCAGGGTACGCACATATCTGTTCAATGCAGCCGTGATGGCCTGCGCTACGTTTCTCACCGTGTGGACGCTGCGCTTCTTGTTTGGCGAAATGGTCACCTGGCGCGATCTCTATTCTCAAAACTATCTGATTGCGATCTGCGTGATGGCGGTCGTCCAGTATCTCGGTAATTCAATTCTGGTGGCGATGGGCTCTGCCTTAAAGACCGGCGATAAGGTCTGGTCTTCCTGGCGGAAAAACTTCTTGTGGACATCGATCACGTACTTTGCCGGGGCGTCGGCGGCCGGGATCATCGCACGCTTCATTGGCAACGTCGGCTTCTTTGCTTTTGCCGCCACGATACCGATCATCGCCATCGTCTATTTCACCTATTGGACCTACATGAAAAATGTCGAGAGCGCCGCCGCACAGGCTGAGCAGGCACGCCGTCACGTTGAGGAACTCAATTGCCATATTGCGGAGCAAGAGCGCATCAGTAAAGCCTTGCGCGAGACTGAAGAGCATTTTCGCAATGCCTTTGATTATTCGGCCATCGGCATGGCGCTGGTCTCGCCCCAGGGCGGCTGGCTGCGCGTGAACCGATCGCTGTGCGATCTCTTCGGATTCACCGAAAAAGAATTGCTTGTCTCGAACTTTCAGGCAGTGACCCATCCGGAAGACGTCGGAAACGATTTGGCGAACCTTTATCGTCTGTTGCAGGGAGAGACGCCGACCAGCCACTGCGAGAAACGCTACATGCATCGGTTGGGCCAAATCGTCTGGGCGCTGAACAGTGTTTCATTGGTGCGCGATTCAGACGACAAGCCCGTTCATTTCATCTTTCAGATTCAAGACATCACCGAGCGCAAACGCGCCGAGTCGGCGCTGCAAAGTCTCTCGCTCATCGATGAGCTTACGGGTCTTTATAACCGGCGCGGTTTCCTGGCCGTCACCGAGCAGCATCTGGCTGCGATTCGTCGCAACAAGAAGATGCCGGTAATTCTCTACGCCGATCTCGATGGATTGAAAGTCATCAATGACTCACTGGGCCATCACGAGGGTGATCGCGCGTTAGTCAAGGCCGCCGAGATTTTCAGAGAGACTTTCCGCAGCTCGGATATTATAGCCCGTATCGGCGGCGATGAATTTGTCGTGTTGGCGGCGATTGGTCCGGAGGAGAGTGCCGAATTCCTCACGAATCGCCTACAGGAGAAATTCAAGGCCGCCAGCGCGGAATGGAATCATTCGTACGATTTATCCGTCAGCGTCGGTCTGGCGCATTTTGACGATGACGAAGGACACTCGATTGAAGAGTTGATGGCTGTCGCTGACCGCGCCATGTACGAAAACAAACGTCATAAGCGTTCGCGTCACAATTTCACTCCTGAGTTGATTAGTCCCCGTATGGAAGCTGTGGCGTAGTTGGGTACGCAGGCATCTTGCCTGCCTTATCCGGTTTGCCCGCGCTTCGGATGAAGCAGGCAAGATGCCTGCGTACCGAATTGTTCTACACTTCAATCCATGCCGTCGGCTCTTTCGGGAATGAAAGCGTGATCTCAGTGTCGCCGGCAAATAGCGGCGAACGTTCGCGCAACGCACTCTCAGCGGTAATCTTCGCGAGATAAGGGTTATTTGCGCGTTGCGATAGGTGGGCCAGGACGATGTGACGGGCCTGACCGTCAAATCCGTCGAGGAGCCATTCGGCGACGTCTTCATTCGAAAGATGGCCGAGGCGCGAAAGAATCCGCTGTTTCAATTCCCACGGATATTGCTCGACTGTCTTCAGCATGTCGCGGCTGTGATTCGATTCGATCACGATCGCTGCGCAACCACGAAGTCTTTCGGTCATCAAAGTCGTGATGCGGCCAAAGTCCATCGCGGTTGCGACTTTCACTCCGTCATGCGTTGCGGTAAAGCCGAAATTATCCACTGCATCGTGCGGCACCGTGAACGGGTGAAAGTCGATCTCGCCGATACAAAAGTCCCGGCCTGAATCAATCTCGACCATGCGATCACGCAACGCACAAAGGCGCTTGCGCGGCTCGTCATTCGCGACATTTCGCCGTTCGCCAACATAAGCCTCGCGGGTCTTCTCTGACATGAAAACCGGACAATCGAGATCTTTCATCAGGACGCGCAAGCCGCCCGCATGATCGCCGTGCTCGTGAGTGATTAGAATGCCGTCGAGCGAGTTGGGATCTTCACCGAGCAAAGACATTCGCCGCGCAACCTCGCGCGCGCTCAACCCCGCATCAACCAACACGCGGGTGCCGTTGGCGACCAACAGCACCGCATTGCCGGTCGAGCCGCTACCGAGGACGCTGAACTTCATTCTGACCCAGTATCAAAGAAGAACCTTTTTCCATTCATCATCTTTCATTTGCCATTGATGCTGTCGACTAGCTCTCTCCGCATCCTGAAATGACCAAATGAGAAATGAGAAATGGGAAAATGATTCAGATTTCCAAACGCGAACGATCAACTGCGAATCCATTTAACTTGCCCAGCGCTCCCAGTGCCAATTCGTCAGTGGTAAAGCAGTCTTGCGCGACGCGCTGCATATCTTCTTGAGTGACCTTTTCAATGGATCGGATGATTTCATCCGGGGGAATCCTTCGCTGATGAATAATCTCCTGCCGCGCCAGGGCTCCGACGCGCGCGCTGGAAGATTCCAAACTCAGCAGGACCGAAGCAACCGCCTGCTCCTGAGCCAATTGCAGCTCGTCGTTGGGTATGGGTTCGCGCACCGCCCGGCGCAGTTCATTGAGTGACAGATCGACGACCTGATCGAGATTCGCCGGTGACGTGCCAGCGTAAATAGCAAACATGCCGACGTCGGTGAAGGCGTTGCCTCCGGCCCCAATCGAATACGCCAAGCCTCGCTCTTCGCGAATTGCTTGCCACAGACGGCTGGAGGTGCCGCCTCCGATCACCGTGCCCAGCATGCTGGCCGCGTAACGGTCATCACTTTTCGCCGAAGGCCACGGTGCGGCAATAATCAAATGCGCTTGCTCCAAGTCTTCTTTGCGCTCGATCAGGATAGGCGCGGCTGGTTGCGGCGAGAACGGAACCGTTGAAGGAGGCTCCGCCCCGTTGCCGCTATCGCCAAATGTTTTCCCGGCGAGTTCGACCAATTGCGCATGCGAGATGTTTCCCGCCGCCGCGATGACCAGATTGCGCGGCGAGTAGTTATGAGCGTGAAACTCCCTCGTGGTTGCATGATCGAAGAGCGCCACCGTTTCCGCCGTGCCTTCGATCGGCCGGCCCAGCGAATGATCGGGAAAATACGCCGCGTGGAATAGTTCTGTAAGCAGTTCGTCCGGCGTGTCCTCGATCATCTTCATTTCTTCGATGATCACTCCCTGCTCGCGCAACAAATCGTCCTGATCGAAGCGCGGATTCGAAAGCAAATCGGACAGCAGATCGAAAGCCGGCTCCAGCGCCGTATCGACCATCTTAATCGCAAACCCGGTAATCTCATGCGCTGTGTAGGCATCCAAATGTCCGCCAAGCCGATCCGATTCCGAAGCAATCTGATGCGCCGATCGTCTTTGCGTTCCCTTAAATAAGGCATGCTCGATGAAATGATGAATCCCATTCAGCGCCGCCGCCTCATGCCGCGATCCCCTCCGCACCCAAATCCCCAAACTCACGGAGCGCAACCCCGGCATATGCTCTGTCATAATCGTGAGCCCGTTCGAAAGTCTCGCTGTTTGCACCTGATCGATCATTGTGTCTTCGGAGGGAAAACCTGCTGCTCGCCCGTTTCGAAAATCCATCGTAACACGGCGAAAAGGAGGCGACCAAAACGAGACGCTCGATCGTTGCTTGGGAAATACAGCGAAGATCAAGCCAAGTTGGAAGAGCACCAACTTGGGATAGCACCGCAGATTGAGGTGGCACCGAATTCTTCGTCCAAAACAGGCCGACTCACGTCGGGTGCGACATCGAGCCTTGACATCGCTTAGCCGCGTGGCTGAGAATTAGTAACATTCAGACGGGTGCAGGTCTCCCTTGCCCGGGCGGGATTGAGGTTTGGAAAAATTAGTCTTTGGGCCCGCTCAGGCATCTTAATGGACAACGCTGAGAATCGAACGAACGTTGAAATTGGCAAATCGCCTTTCGTTCTAACCTTAAGATTCGCATTTCTATGCGATCGCCCGGAGGTCCGGCCGCAATGAAAAATATCTTTAGATTTAGCACGCCGCTGGTGGCTTTGGCTTTGATCGTCGCGATGAGCGCTACTTCGACTCCCGCGAAAGGCACCCGCGGCCTGGCGACTATCACCGGAACAGTTCGTGACAATCGTGGGTTGCCGTTAGGGGGCGCGGTAATTCAGTTGCTTCGTGACGGAGCGAACCAACTCGTCAAACAAACCTACACGACGGCAAATGGAAGCTTCGCGTTAAAGATTCCCGCCGGACGTTACTCGCTAAAGGCAATTGCTCTGGGTTTCAGCGAGGTAGTGTTCTCGTCGGTTCAGGTCAATCCTTCGGCGGAGATTGCTTATCGTTTCAACCTGGAGCCCGCCAACTCGCCCAAGACGCTCGTCAATCAACGCAACGATAAGGACAGCGTAAAGTGGACCCTGCGATCCGTGCAGAGCCAGCGTTCGATCTTTCAGGCCAAGGAAGGCGCAGACGCGACGGTAGCCGCGGTCGAAGATTCGGAGCAGGCTGCCGACAAAACAGCAGAAGCGACCGAGGGGCCGAGGACGGATGACAAAGGCAGAATAAGGACACAGGGTGTTGTCGAGACTTACTTCGCCGGCAGCGAGAGTGCGTTTGCGCCCGGCTACGAAGGCGTGAACTTCGCGCTGGCGATGCCGGCGTCAGAGCGCATCGATTTGATTTTCGCGGGCCAGAGCGGCGTTGGCGAAGGCGCACCGCAACGCTTCGAAGCTACGGCGCGAGTGCGTTTAGACGATCGGCATCGGCTGAATCTGTCTGGTAGCGCCGCGCGGCTCTTCGCGGTCCTCGATGGCAAACCTCACGAGAAGCGCGCCTTGAGCCAGATGTCGGTGCGCGCCGTGGATGAATGGATTGTGCGCGATGGCGTCGTGGTGGTTATGGGTTTGGATTATTCGCGCTTTCTCGGCGGGGGCAGTGCAGCTTCGCTAAGTCCGCGATTGGGAATTCAGTTTGATGCCAACGCACGCACGCGTGTGAAAGCTGCGTATGCTCCAGGCGGTAACGAGACTGAGCAGCAGAGCGTTGCGAGTTTCGAAGACGCCGATGTGGTTTTCAAACGCGCGGCAAATCAACCGGTTGCATTTGTCGGAGGGCGCGCGGTGATGGGCCGGAGCCGTCGTCTGGAATTCGGCGTCGAGCGCGAACTCGATAATCGTTCCCGCGTAGAAGCAACCGCTTTTCTGGATATCACCAGTGGGCGTGGAGTCGGACTGATGTCGATGCCGCTTTCGGCCTTTTCCGGCGACACTGCCGCAGCCATCATGAACATCAGCAATCAGGAAGGTTCAGCCCGTGGACTGCGCTTAGTTTATTCGCGCCGGTTGAATCATGTATGGAGCGCCGCTGCGGGTTATTCGTTTGGACGCGGCCAAAAGCTTTCGCCAAACGGATTTACTAATCCGGCGGATCTTTTCAGCAACGGATTTTTCCAGACTGCTGCATTCCAGTTTGCCGGTGAGTGGTCATCATCGGGCACGCATGTGCAGACGGTATTTCGGTTCTCGCCGCAGGCGACCGTCTTCGCCATCGATCCGTTCGCCGGCCGTTTGGCGGTTTACGATCCTTCGCTCAGCGTTCAGATCTCGCAGGATCTGCCGAGGTTTGGATTGCCCGTTCGGGCCCAGGCGATCATTGACGCGCGCAATCTGCTCGACTTTCAGTCCCGGATCAATAACGGCGAAAGAGTTTTCGAAGTTGGCCCGAACGGTCGCTCGCTCCGTGGAGGAATCTTAGTCAGGTTCTGAGCAAGGAAGCGGCACGACTTACAGCCAAATCGTCTCCGCATCCCCAATGAGCAAGCCCCTATCTTTTCCGAAATCTCGGACGAGTACGAAAACTTGGACGTGCGTCAGCCTCGATTTCAAGTCGCGGAGTTCCCTGAGAAAACGCTGAATTGGCCCAGAGACGACGATTCTTCGCGAAAACCTCTACGAGCTATTGCTGCGGCGAAAATAGTTCGAGTTGGAACATCGGTTGCCTCAAGTGAACTCGGTTTTGTGTGCGTGAATTAGGGGACTCCATCTCTCCTTGGGAAAGAGTTGGCTCGAGGGAGTTAGCGTAGTTGCAGAGCAGGCTCTCATCTAACCTTCCCCCGGGAGGGGACAGGTAAAGGATTCCGAGCATGAAAGGTTCAGTGCTAACAGGCAAGACATGGCTGCTGCTTATCGCGGCGGCGTTGTTGATTGCCGCCGGCGCGCTGAACTTTTCGCAGCGTCTGCGTCATCGGCCGCCGCCGTGGGATGGCGTCACCTGGGTCGATAGCGCGCAGGGTGTCGTCGCCAAGACGATCGAGCCCGGATCCGCGGCCGCCCGAGCGCGGCTAATCCCCGGCGATCACCTTCTCGCTGTCAGCCCAAGCGGTCGAAGGTGTGCAGAGATCACCAACGGGCCGAGATGCGAACAGATCGGTTCGGCCAGGGACGTCCAAATCTACCTCGAGCAAGCGCGCGTCGGCGGCGAGATTCATTACTTTATCGAACGTCCTTCTTTCCCTGCGGAAACTCGTAACTACTATGCCGATCTCGATAATCTGGGATCGATTCCGAATTGGAGCGCGCGCGATCTGTATCTCAATCTGATCGGGCTGGTCTATCTCTGCGTTGGCTTGTTCGTAATCTTCAAGCAGGGTGGCCGCTCGCCGTTCGTGCTGCACTTTGCCTCGCTCTGTCTCGCGGCGTATGTCTTTCACTTTTACACGCCGATTGGAACTTATAAAGACCTGGATTTGGCAATTGCCTTTCTCCGCAGCGCCGGCCTGATCATGTTCGCGCCGTTGTTCCTGCACTTCAGCGCTATCTATCCCGTTCGTTATCACCTGTTCGAAAACCGCCGTTGGCGCAATGTGTTGCTGTATTTGCCGGCCTTCCTCTTGCTCTGCCTCGCAACAGTGGTATTTCTGCGGGACCAATTAGTTAAAGTCGTTCCGCGGGGGCTGCTCAACTATTCGCCGGAGTTCGTGCTCAGGTTCTATAAGGCAGCCTTTATTCATTTCACGATCGCCTTGGTGGCCAGCGCAGCTTTGCTCGTTCGGCGTTTCGTGATTAGCAAGAACACCGTCGCCCGACAACAGTTGAAATGGGTCGTTTGGGGATCGACGCTCGCGATTGCGCCCTTTGTTTTGCTTTACGCCGCGGGCTACATCATCGGTGTAGACACGGCCAGCGGATTAACCGAAGTCGCCGTGCTCCCCTTGATCTTAATTCCGCTGTCGCTCGGCTATTCGGTCGTGCGCTATCGGCTGATGGACGTGGAGCTTGTTGTGCGTCGGGCGGCAGTTTATGCGTTGACCACGCTAACCATCGCAGTGGCGCTGGGTGCGGTCGTCTACTTTGCGGGTGCTTACGCGTTTGGCGGCAGCGTGGCTTCTTCGGGTGAGGTCATTACTTTGCCTCTGATCTTTTCAGTCGCGGCCATGGCGTGCATTGTGATGATTGCGGCTCCGATAAAGAACTTTTTGCAGGAGCGAGTCGACCGAATCTTTTATGGCCAACGCTATGATATGCGCCGCAGCCTGCTCGATTTTGGCCGCACCATTTCAGCCACCACGGCCCTCGATCCTCTACTCGATTCATTAATCGCGCATTTGCGAGACGTGATGAATGTCGAGCGTCTGGCCATCTTCATCGAAGACGAGCGCGAAGCGTCGGGATATCGCGTCGCGGCCAGCGCCGGCCTGACATCGCCGATGCAGGTACCGAACGACTTCCGCGATATGATTCGCCGGCGTTCTGCCGAGACCGGAATCGTGCGCGCAGACGATCTCGAGATGGCCCCTGAACGCAACGGCTTTGTCCGGAGGGTTCTGCATTACTATGTACCTTGCGTCGTGCGCGGGCGGATGGTAGCGGTAATTGGACTGGGCCGATCGGGCGATGGCGCTTTGCTGTCTTCAGAGGACGTCGAAATTCTGCGGATGGTCTCCGGCTACATCGCGGTGGCGATCGAAAACAGTTTGCTTTATCAGGAACAACAACGGCGCGCCGCGGAACTCGAGCTGCTCAAAGAATTTAACGAGTCGATTGTCGAATCGATTAACGTTGGCCTGATGGCTGTCGATCTCGATGGCCGGATTACGCGTCTGAACTCAGCGCTCGAAGAGATCTTTTCCCTGGCCCGCGACGAGGCGATCGGCGGGAA
>Ga0193747_1000526_pt1 | contig 12415 bp, 12 predicted proteins | sample L1m2metaG_FD_143048 | JGI IMG/M metagenome (GOLD analysis project Ga0193747, IMG submission 143048) | Soil microbial communities from a riparian zone of the East river system, Colorado, United States - L1m2 | ecosystem: Environmental > Terrestrial > Soil > Riparian zone | place: USA: East River...
AATCAGGCGATCGCGAAAGACCCGGCATACGCCCTGGCTTACGTCGGCCTGGGTGACACTTATGGCGCGTCCGCAACTAATAGCTGGATCGCTCCGGGAGAAGGATACCCCAAGGCAATGGCGGCAGTGAAAAAAGCATTGGAGCTGGATGATACGCTGGCCGAAGCACACTGCACGCTGGGGGCCCTGACCATGTTCTATCTGCTTGACTGGGCCAATGCCGAACGAGAGTACAAACGCGCGATTGAACTCAAGCCAAACTACTCGGCGACTTACGAAGTCTATTCGTATCCCGGTGGCGCAACTCGGAAAATAACCAATGACCTTAATGCTTACGGCGACGTAAGCCTTGGTATAGCTGCCGACTCAGGCAGCATTGCCACTGTCCAGACACGATTTGATGTGCAAGTTTGGGTTACTGCCCCGAACGAAGATGAAAGCCGCGCGAAACAGATTACGAAAGGCATCTTCGATGGTGTTACCGGTATTTCGTGGACGCCGGATGGAAAGATCGTTTACGTAACCGCCACCGGTGATCAGGTCGACGTTTGGCGTATCAATGCTGACGGCTCGGAGAAGAAGCAGATTACTTCCGACGCTTACGTAGAGGACTTTCCAGCGATTTCGCCTGACGGACGTTACCTGGTGTTCACGTCAAATCGCACCGGCAGAAAACTTTGGCGGACAGACTTGGATGGGAGTAACCCCAAGCAACTTACCGAAGGGAACAGCTATGACTACTATCCGGCTTTTTCAGCCGACTCACAGTGGGTCTTTTTCAACAGCAACAGGGCTGGAGGCCTGAATCTTTGGAAGGTTGGCATAAACGGCGGCCCGCCCGTGCTACTCAGCGACATGTTCGCCGCGTTTCCGGCTGTCTCGCCCGACGGTAAATGGATCGCTTGCTACCATGTGGACAAACAGAATCCGTTTCAATTAGTTATCTTTCCCTTTGAAGGCGGGCAACCTGCTAAGACAATCAACCTCCCAAGCACCGGCGGCCCTCTTAATGGCCATCCGTCCTGGTCGGCTGACGGAAAATCCGTCCTGTTTGTGAATCGGGTAAATAATATTACCAACGTCTGGAGCCAGCCGGTTGATGGCAGTCCACCCAAACCGATCTCTAACTTCAAATCGCTCTGGATTTACAACTACGCGCCTTCACCTGACGGCAAAATGATCGCTCTGTCCCGCGGAGATCAGTACCAGGACATCGTGCTCATCAAAGATTTTCGCTGAAAACGGCTTTCGGAAGAAGCGGCCGAGGTCTGTCGCTTATTCAGTTCGGTCCAGGATCAGATTAGCGATCAAGAACGCTTCTGCACCGGATTCCTGTGCACTGACAGATCGCACGTCCATTAAACGTCCAATAGGCGTTCCCGTGAGTTCTCCAAGGGCGGTAGAGTGGTTTCCATGTCGCGAAGTTCCTTTGAATTACAGTGATTCCCTTCTCTTTCACGGCGGCGACACGGGTTCGACTCCCGTACGGGACGCCAATCTTTCAATTCACTTACAAGCTCCCGTAATTTTCCCGCGCGGCCAGAAACGTCCATCAAGCTAGCAGCCATTGCTCTACTGCTACAGCTTTGACCTCAGACAAGATCTTAGATGAGCCCGCTGTCTCTAGCTTTGAGTGCGGCCTGGGTCCGGTCGCGGGCCTCCAACTTTCCGAGAATGTTCGTCAGGTGATTCTTTACTGTACCTTCAGCGAGGAAGAGCGTGCCGGCGATTTCTCGATTACTGGCACCCTGCGCAATCAGACGAAGTATCTCGAGTTCGCGTTCGGAGAGCGGCTCGATTACTGAAGCTTGAGTTCCGACGGTTTTCCTGCTCAGGCGAGCGAATTCGGCCACGACTTTCGCCGCCACTGAGGGCTGCAGAAACGATTCTCCCCGCGCTGCGCCGCGAATGGCTTCCGCCAGTTTCTCTGAAGGAGCGTCCTTCAACAAGTAACCCACGGCGCCGGCGCGCAAACCGTCGAAGACCATTTCATCGTCATCGAATGTAGTCAATACAATAACCCGACAGCCGGGCCGCTCCTCATGCAAACGGCGCGTGGCCGCAACGCCATCAAGCACGGGCATCTGCAAGTCCATTAACACGACCGAGGGCTGAAGGGAACGCACGAGCCTGAGCGCTTCTTCTCCGTTTCCGGCTTCGCCAACCACTTCGAAATCAGAGTGCACTGAAAGCAACGTACGCAGGCCCTCGCGGAAAAGCGGCTGGTCATCAACCAAAAGAATCTTGATCGGCTTCATGCAGGCAGCTCCACTTCCAGCGCGAACCCCTGGCCTGAGTTGGTGCGCACACGCACTGCGCCGCTCAGTTGCTGAACTCGTTCACGCACTCCGAGCAAGCCAAAGCCGCCTGCTGAGTTGTCGCTACCTACGCCGTCATCTTTGATACTCAAATAAACCAGGTTGCCATCGCCATAATCCAAATGGAGATCAACACTCGTGGCGTGAGCGTGCTTCCCGACGTTCGTCAATGCCTCCTGCGCCGCACGGTAGAGCGTGAGATTGACCTGCGGCGTGAGAGAGCGAACCGTACCAGCGACCACAAACCTTGTGCTCAGCCCGGCGGCATTCCATTGTTCAGCCAGCTTAGCCAGGGCCTCGGGCAGTGGTCCGCTTTCAGTCGGGGAAGCGCGTAAGGCGGCCACAGAGTGCCGCACTTCCGCCAATCCCTCCTGCGTCAGGGCCTGGGCCTTCGACAGGTGATCCAGAGCGCGCGGACGATCCTGCTCAAGGATCGCCTGCGCCGCGCCGATCTGCACATTGACCACAGTCAGGTAATGGCCGAGGCTATCGTGGATCTCCCGCGCCAGGCGATTGCGCTCTTTCGTTGTGGCCAATTCTTCGACTTGCGCCGCGTGATCTCGCAGCCGTTGGTTGGCTTCGGCGAGTGCGGTACGGGCCTGTCGCTCGCTCGCCGCCACGCGCGTGAAGACTACGACGAACACTATGCCGGTGCCATAGATGACGGCGATGGCAATGGCGTCAACCCATCTGCTACGGATGACAAGAGGCATAACGAGAGTCACGTAAATCAAGAAACAGATCGGAACCATTCCCAGCAAGGGCAATAGCAACGCGCTTTGCCCTGCTAATGGGAGCAGGATCAGCGAAAGCTCTCCGGTAGAGCCCCGCAAGAGAATAAGGGTGGCTGCGAGTAATAGTTGAACAATAAAGTAGCTGACCCCAGCGAGTAGTGATCCAGAACGGCGGCAGATTGCGAAGCCGTATGTGCCTACCACTAAATACGCCGCTCCCACGGCCACGAGCACCGCGCCTTCCCAGGCACGCACCGGACGTCGCGAGTAGATTATGGCTGTAGTGGCGGAAGCGTACGAGGCACAGACCACGATCACAAAGGCAATGTTGCTGCTGCTGAAGAAGCTTGTTTTGTCAGGAGGCTTTGAATTCATGCTCGATCGCTTCGAGGAGACGCGGCCGGAGACCGCTCGCAATGTCACTCTAATACAGGTCCGTCCGCCATAGATAGTGACTTTAGTCATGTTTGCTTGGGACAAGGTCACCTCAGAAGGTGACCGTTGAAAGTGACCAATGGCACATCAACAAATCTCTGGGAAGGTGTAGTTATCTTCTTCAAACGTTTGCCAAGGTAAGGAGTAACTCTTGATGAACCTGCCAAAAACAATTATGCGGCTGACTTGTGTGGCTTTGCTCTTGAACGGATCGTGCTATGGGCCGAGGGCCCACGGTCAACAATCCGGCGCCGCGCCGGGTTCCGAGCAGGAATTCCTGGATGCAATCAGAAAGGGAAACTCGGCCAGAGTCGGCGAGCTTCTCAAACAAGACCCTGCTTTGATTAAGGCGAGGACTAAGGACGGCACGACACCGGTGTTACTCGCTGTATATGTCCGGCACCCGGAAATTGCCGAATTATTACTCGCCACCGGAATCGAGCCAAACATCTTCGAGGCCGCGGCCACGGGCCGGACCGAGCGGGTGAGAGATCTCCTCAAGAAGAATCCCGGCTTGGTGAAAGCGTATTCGCCGGACGGCTGGACCGCCCTGCATCTGAATTTTGGTAATTTGGAGATAGTGAAACTCACTCTCGACCGGGGAGCTGATATTGATGCTGTCTCTAAAAACAAATTCTCGGCGACGCCGCTACAAGGCGCGGCTGCGATGGAAAATCTCGAGCTGGCGCGGCTCCTAATTGCCCGTGGCGCGAATGTGAACTGCCGTGGTGAAGAGGGAGTTAGCCCGCTGCACGAAGCTGCTGGCAGCGGCCAGATAGAGCTCGCCAAATTGCTGCTCGACCATGGCGCGAATCTAAACGCGAAGGACGACAAAGGCAAGACACCTCTAACGATCGCGCTCGAGTATAAGCAAACCGAAATGGCAAAGTTCCTACGCGACCGCAAAGCTACTCAATGATTGATGGCGCTTTTTTGTAACGCAAACTGTTAGTTTGCGCGTGCGTTGATGCCAATTACTAATCGCAAACTAACAGTTTGCGTTACTTTCGGAGAAAAGAACGATGCGCAAAACTCTTTCACACATCGATCCCTCGAATGAAGTGGAAGTCTTTCCGGGTATTCATGAACGCCGCTATTTCCTTCGCGGTTCGTTAGCAACTGTTGCCGCCGTCGTTGCTCTCAGAGCAATGCCAAAAAGCATCTTCGCCCAGGCACCGCTCAAGTCGACTAGTGTAGCAGTAGCCGACAAGCTGGCGTGGGATGACTTTCTCAAGCAATCTGTTCCGATAGCTCAGCAATTGATCGCCGATCCGGCTTTCAGTGTTGACGAATACCTCTACCGAATAGGTTCCCTCGCAACCCGTTTGAAGGAGCTTCCTGACAGTCCGCTCGGTTCATACAAGACGGTAGAACCGCGTGTTTGGTTTGGGCCAAGTTTCCGAGGATCGCCGTTTTTCATCATTCAGTGGCGCATGGAGCCGGGCGCTCTACTTCCCCCACACAACCACCCGAACGCTAGTGTTTGCACGCTTGGCTTTGAAGGTGAAGTGCGGCTACGTAACTTCGAAATTATTGGCGAGGCTCCAGACTACGCCTCGAAGAAAACATTCCGCGTACGGGAAACCCGTAACGAGATGATGACTCACGGAAGAATTAATACCCTTTCCCCGTTGCGCGACAACATTCATTGTTTTCAGGTGGGTAGCGAAGGCGTACGCGGCATTGATATCAACACGCTTCATGGAAAGACCAATGACTTCAGGTTTCTCGACATTAGCAAGACGCCCGCAGATTCTGAGAAGCGGATCTTCGAGGCTTCGTGGAGTGATCTTGGTCGCCCGGCGCCCGCGGTAAAAAAGTCGTGAAGGTTGCGGGAAAGATGCCAAAGCGACGAACGCTTAATGGTGCGGGGAAAATCCATGAGCGGTCATCGCCGTTATGAAACTCAGGATGGCATCTTGATTCTGGGAAGTGAGATCCTAATTGAGAGAGGCGACTAGGTTCCCATCGGACAGACTCGTGAGGTGAGCGAGCGTTAGCACGTTGACAAGTCCGCGAGCGGACTCACGGATTGATGCTCCGTCACCGTCAAACGAAGTGATGAGTGAGTTATGCCGAGCGACCAGTTTTCCGAAACAGATAAGTTGTTGCTCTTGAAGAATTCAGACGAGAGCGCACGTCCACTAAACATCCAATAAGCGTTCCCGTGAGTCTTTCAAGTTCGGGAGAGTGGTATCCATGCCGCTAAGTTCCTTTGAATTACAATAGGTCGCTTCGCTTTCACGGCGGTAACGCGAGTTCGAATCTCGTACGGGACGCCAATATTTCCCTATTTCAATATGACCAAACATTTGGCGGGAGTTTTGCGCAATCATACGCCATACTCTCAAGAAAATATTCCGCGCCACATAAACTCCTACTTTAGTAGTTGACAAGCAAAGGCCCTTGGCATATTATGCGACTCCCACAACTACTCGAGTAGGAGACACGCGTCCGATGAAGATGGGGCCGAAGCATAAACTGGGGGAGCGGGAGCTCGACATCATGCAGGTACTGTGGCAAACCGGCAGTGCCACGGTCTCCGATGTTCATCAATCGTTACAGGGCAAGCGGGACGATATTGCTTACACCACCGTGCAGACGATGCTGAATCGGCTTGAGGGTAAGGGCCTGGTGAGACGTGATGATTCTGATCGGGCACATCGCTACGCCCCAGTATTGAAGGAACCCGCTGTAGTTACCCGGGCAATTCAGAAACTGGCTGAACGTTTTTTTAGTGGCTCTGTCGAGGCGCTTGCCACGCGACTGGTTGAGAAAGATTTAAGTCTTGAGCAGTTGGAGCACATCCAGAAACTAATAGATGCTCACCGGCGCAAGGGGGTAAATAAATGACATACTATCCGGAGCTTGCGTCTTTCTTCATAAGCATAGCCGTCAACTCAATCCTCATCGGGACGCCCATCTCCGTTGGTATCTTCATTGTCCTCAGGCTAACGCGCTCCGCGGCGCCCAGGGCGCGCTATCTATTAACGCTCATCGCATTCTTTGTAGCGGCAGTATTGCCCTTTGTTGTAGCAGTGGCTCCGACTGCGGAAACACCGCGTCATCCCACGATTATTGAAAATTCGAATACCGGCAGCGCGACAATTCCTGGTGAGTCGCCGACGGTGCACATTCAAGCGCGCCAAATTGAAATATTGCCACAGAGTGAGCGCAGAGCCACATCAGTTAACCTCCTGGACTTCCTGGTCCGCTTTTTATCACGCTCATCACTATCCATGGGACTCTTCACTGTCTGGTTAGTTGGGGCTTGTTTGCTGCTGGGTCGGGAAGTGGCAAGTCATCTCCGGATAGCGAGGGCGCGGCGCGAATGGATTCCCGCGAGCGCAAACATACGAGAGCGACTGTCCTGGCCAAAAGACATACCGCTGTTTGTCGACAACGAATTTGGACCGTGTGCGCTTGGTGTTTTGAATTCGGTGGTAGTAATTCCGGCAGGCCTGTTTGAGGAATTGTCTCCTGGTGCTGCCCAACAGATTGCTCGCCACGAGCTGGACCATTTAAGGTGGCGGGATCCGTTCGTTCACGCGGCAATGCGAATTGTTCGCGCTTCACTTTGGCCCAGTGCGCCGCTGTGGTATCTGGCTCGCGCGACTCGTCTTGAACGTGAAGCTGCGTCGGATCGTGCTGCCGTTAACTCAATCCCAGGACGACTTCAACCCGACATCGCAGCGATAGAGTACGCTTCGACGTTGATTGCCATTGCCAGGCGATGCGCACACGTTGAGGGACGGCAGACACATGCCTGGGTTGCAACTGATGTCGGAAATGAAAGTGGTCTCAATGATCGCGTCCGGCGATTAATGGCTGTTTCCTCACGTCTCACAGGCACTCGCTTGTCGCTCGCTTTCGTGACGCTACTCATTAGCGCAAGTTCCCTGGTCGTTTTGCCGGTGGCCAGGTTCGAGTCGAAGCCCGATGAGAATACCAAACCGCAGCGAGGGCAAACGCAAACCGCGTTAACAGACCCAACATTGGTCGAAGCCGAACTGGTGAAAGATCAATTGGATAAACCGGCAGGCCCTTCGTCTCTCAAAAGTCGGTCGCTCAGTAAAGCGCAAGATGGGCCGGAATCAACCGCTGCCCCAACCCGGCTCGACACCAGAGTTGAAGATGGCGGTTCGGCCCCACCCATTGCATCGAGTGCTGCAACAGATAGCACAAACACCATTCAGCCCGTACCGGATCTGCAGCTGGAAATTCTGAAGAGTCAGATGGCCGCCCTGGGATACAAGGATCTAACTTCCAGGCAGCTTACTGACATGCGGGCCTACGCGGTAGGTCCCGTTTATGTCACGGAAATGGCCGGCTTAGGATATTCAGGATTGTCTGCCGACATGCTGATCAAATTTAAGTGGCTAGCTGTCAGCAGTTCGTACATCCGGGAAATGAGGGCTCTCGGATACGACAACTTATCGCCGCAGACGTTGGTTCATTTTCGAGAATACGCGGTCAGCTCCGATTACATCCGCCGAATGCGATCTCGAATATCGGGATCGATCAGCGCTGAACAAATGGCCTCCCTGCGCTTTTATGGTGCGTCCATAGAATTTGTGGACAAACTTAAACAGATGGGATATGCAAATCTGAATGCCGGGCAACTCATCAGTATGCGGCTTCAAGGGGTGAGCATCGCATTTATCGAAAACCTACAGGCTCAAGGCCGCAAAGGTTTTTCGGCAGATGAGCTGATCGCAATGAGGTTGCGGGGCAGCAACTAGACCTAATTCCATGGTTAATTTTCGGATCCTGCCAGAAGGATCAAGGGGGAAGTGCGTCTTCAAAAAGGAGGAAACGGTGGTGGAAAAAATGTCGCGTCGAAACTTTATCGGACAGAACGCCGTCGGAGCGCTGAGTTTGTATGCTCTCAATGGATCTGCACCAGTGGCCGCAGGACAAAAAGCGTCAGGACTCGAACGGAGTTCGGTTGTAAATTTAGGTAGAGACCTTCAACAGTTCATTCCGCGAATGATGCAACATGTCGGCGTTCCAGGTCTTTCCATCGCCGTGATTAGAGATGGGAAGATTATTTGGAGTAGAGCCTTTGGCGTCCGGAACAACGAGACGCGGGAGCCCGTCACAACCGACACGCCATTTGAGGCTGCTTCTTTCAGCAAAGCGGCATTTGCTTATGCGGTGTTGAAGCTATGCGAGCAGGGCAAGCTCTCGCTCGACGCTCCGCTTTGGAACTACCGACCGAATTACTTCCTTCCCGCGGCTGATTCTCGCTCCAAACTAATTACCACGCGCATGATTCTTTCGCATACGTCGGGTCTTCAGTTTCGACCTGATGACAAGTCTGTGCAGATTCATTCGACGCCGGGAGAGAAGTGGTTCTATTCAGCGATGGGCTATGGCTACCTGCAAAGAATAGTCGAGCATATTACCGGCCAGCCCCTGGAAGAGTTCATGCAAACGAACCTTCTGCGACCTTTTGGCATGAGCGACAGTAGCTACGACTGGAACGAAAAATATGAAAAGACAGCAGCGAGAGGCCACGATGAGGAGGGCAAACGCGTCGCCGGCCAGAATTTCTATGAGAAGTTCAGAAGTTTTTCTCCCTCTGATAAAGCCAAAATCCTGGCGGTACAACCTGAAGATGCAGCTCCCGGAGGCGGCTTCAGTCTAACCACAACGCCTACAGACTATGCACGATATCTGATCGAGATTCTGAAACCCTCCGCCAATGATAGTGTGCACTTATCACCCACGATGCTAAAGGAAATGCTCAAACCGCAGATCAAGGTATCCACTCCAATTAGTTGGGGACTTGGTTGGGCGATAGAACAAGGTGAGGCCCGAGTTGCCTTTTACCACTATGGCAACTCGGGCACGTCACAACATCTTGCAGTCGGCTTAAAGGACCAACAGGTGGGAGCTGTGATCATGACCAACAGCGGCAACGGGCTCAGGATGTGTATAAGAACGGCACTGAGGGCGCTTGGTGCGCCGCACATGACGTACACGCTATCATTCGCATAAACGTTCGACAGCTTGGCCTCCGTTGGAAGTGAATTTCGTCAAGGAATTTTAGTACGCAAAAGCCTTGGAATCCTGCGCGCTACCGGCGGTTGACTGCAACTAAAAAGGCGTCCCATCAACTCCAAACAGTTTAGATCCTAAGTCTTCACTGGCAAGTGTGGTGAACCTTTTGGCGTGGCGGAACGAACATTGCTTTCACACAGGAGAGCGGCGAGCGCAGCCCCAACGCTTTCGTCGTAAGAACCGCTTTTTCACAGGCTGAAACCCGCTAAACAATCTATTCAGGGTGGTCTTATCTCGCCAAATAGAGTGCGAAGCTTGCGGTGTTTTGGCCGGGCATCTTGCCTAACCGCGAGTCGCAATCAACCAATACTGGGAGCAGCAGAGAAAATGTTGAAGATCAGAATTCTTTTGCTTCAGTTTGTAATTGTGATGATGTTTGGAGCGCTGGGTCTCAATGCAATGGCCCAGTCCAACTTGCGTGTGCCGCCTGACCCTGCAACCAACGACCCGCAGGACAAGACACAGGACAAGACAAAAGAGAAAGCCAAAGAGCGGGAGGATGAAAATCCCTTCGACAGATTTTTGCAGAGCAACGGCCTCCTGGTTGAGACCGCATATCATCAGGAAGCAGGCGAAGTGCAGCACGCGGTTTCGGTCTCGCGTTCGAGTAAAGATGGTTGGGCTTCAGTTGTATCGCAGGAATGGCCTGTCTTTGGTGAAAAGCATCAGGTGACTTTCTCGTTGCCTGCCGAAGTCTTCTCCAAGCGGCCGGACGGCAGTCGCGGCGTGGGCGATCTCACACTCGAATACAGCTACTTTCTCGTCGGCGACAACAAATCAAAAGTCACAGTTTCGCCTGGCGTTGGCTTCGCTGTTCCTACCGGCAGCGTGGCCAAGGCACTTGGCGCCGGCGGAGCAGGAGTTTCAATAAAACTTCCAATCAGCGTAATGCTCAGCAAGAGATTCGCTTCGAACTCAACCGTTGATTTGGGCTACGTCTCGCGCGCAAAAAATGCCGAAGGCGACCGCTTTCACCTTTGGAACTATGAAATGGGCCAGAGCTTTGTCTGGTTCGTGCGGCCTAAGTTCAACGTGCTGGTTGAGGCGGTCTGGGAACGATCGAAAGCGGCGAACCGTGACAGTTTCAGAGAAATCGAGAACGAAATGTTTCTCAGCCCGGGAGTTCGGTGGGCGCACGTTTTTCATAACGGCTTGTCGATCATTCCCGGCGTCGCGGCGCCGGTTGGCCTCGGACCAAGCCGGGGCGATGACCGGATCTTTTTCTATCTCGCGATCGAGCATCCTTTCAGGCGCGGTCATGAGTAGTTCTAAACCTATTAGCCACAGAGGCACGGAGACACAGAGAAAGATGAAATCAAAAAGAGCAAATTCATTCCTGATAATTCTTGCTCTGGGGCGTCTCCGTGACTCTGTGCCTCTGTGGCCAATTTCGCCCCCAATCACCCGATCACACACGCAATGAGAATTGGATACAGACTAGTCCTCGGTTACGTGCTGATCGCCGCGCTCAGCGGCGTGACCATGTATCTGGCCAATCGTTCGTATCACCAAATCGATCGGATCTTCGAAGACCTTTCGTCCGATACCGTGCCGGAGATCGAGGCGTTGGAGAGTCTAAAGCTTGAGGCGCTCCGAATAATTGCCTCGACCAGCGAGTACGCGCTCATCGAGGAGGAGGAGGCGGACAAGGGCGAGGACAGAGTTTCCAGACAAGCCTCGACCGAACGGGAGCAAATTTCTTCCAGCATCGAGAACTATGACAAGGCCTTTGCCAAATACGACGCGTTCGTCGATCAGAATGCTGCCTGGGAGAGAGATTCCCGGCGGGAAATCCAGTTATGCGGTGCTGATCTAATCAGACTCAGCGCGGAACTCATCAATATCAAGCGAAAAGGCTTGTCGGGCGAGGAAGCGATCGAGAAGAAAGAAGAGTTTGAAAACGCGGAAACGAAATTCCTGGCAGCCGTGGATCAGGCAATGACGGCGCTACACGCGCAATTATACAAAGAAGATGGAACCATGCATGCGACGATTTCAACTTCAAAGTCGCTCACGCTCATCGTTTACTTTTTCACGTTAAGCCTCTCACTCACGATCGGTCTTTACATCTCGCGTTCAATCTCGCGGCCGGTCAATCAACTAAGAGACGCCAGCCGCGAGATTGGCAAAGGGAAGCTCGACACTCAAATCAACATCCGTTCCAACGATGAAATCGGAGAATTGGCGGCCGCTTTCAACAAGATGACGGCTGACCTAAGGCAGTCGCACATTGAGATTCTGGCGGCGAAGAACTTCGTCGATAACATTATTGGTTCAATGACCGACTTGCTGATCGTCACCAATATGGATGGAGACATCACCAGGGTTAATAGCGCCGTCAACGCTTTGTTGGGTTACGAAGATGAGGCCCTGCTTGGCGCGTCGCTAAGAACTGTTTTGGCGAAACGGACACGCGAGGTTATCAACAACGCTCACGATTTGCGGGCGATTGAGTCCGCCGGCAGCGCGGAATTAACTTGCCGGCGAGCGGATGGCTCTATGCGTCGCGCAGGATATCAGCAGATTGAAGGAAGCCGAAAAGCAAATTCGCAACTCGCTCAATGAAAAAGAAGTGCTGTTGAAAGAGATTCATCACCGGGTCAAGAACAACCTGCAGGTAATCTCCAGCTTGCTAAATCTTCAGTCGCGTCACCTGGCAGATCCCGAGGTGTGTACCTTGTTCCGCGAGAGTCGGGATCGCGTCAAATCGATGGCCTTGATTCACGAGACACTTTATCAATCGAAGGACTTTTCAAAGATTCGATTCGACGAGTACATCCAGAAGCTAATGGCCCACATTTCCCGTTCTTACAAGGTCAACCAGTCAGTCAAATTAGACCACGCGATTGGCAACGTCGCGCT
>Ga0193747_1000527_pt1 | contig 12399 bp, 12 predicted proteins | sample L1m2metaG_FD_143048 | JGI IMG/M metagenome (GOLD analysis project Ga0193747, IMG submission 143048) | Soil microbial communities from a riparian zone of the East river system, Colorado, United States - L1m2 | ecosystem: Environmental > Terrestrial > Soil > Riparian zone | place: USA: East River...
TTATTTTGCGGAAGTTTTTGAACAAACATTTCAAAAATACCCTTTTTCCAGCTAGTCGTGTTGGACCCGTGATAGTACACGGCAGTCGTGGTTAATTCGTAAAGGTCTAAGAATAATGCTTTTTTTCGGCTTCAGGAGCCACGAGCTCTTTCAATCTCTTGTCAACTGATTGTTCGTTGAATCTTCAGCTATTGTTGGTTGAATCGTTTTATCTGGCTCCTCTCGATTTGCAAGGAATTCAAAACTTGGCAGATATGTCGGTTTTAGCAACAATCAGGAAGACCAAGATACGTTGTACAAGCTAATGAAAATCTCGTAGCACAAAACACCTAGTTCGGGGATCTCTTTTTAGACTACGTTTGCATCGTGCTGGTATTGGACCGTATTATACGTTTAATAGCTTCGGGTACCACATCATTGCACTCAAGGGATAACACAAGCGTGAAAAATGAGGATAAAGAGCTAGAAGAAATTCTAGCCAGAAAAAGGAGCGAGCTGTTAAGTACTAGAATAGTTAACGAAACCCGAAATCATGTAGTTATCTCTACTCCGGTAGAATTAACAGATTCCAATTTCTCACAAGCAGTTACCCGATATTCTCTTTTAGTCGTAGACTTCTGGGCTGATTGGTGCGGTCCGTGTAGACTGATCTCACCTATAATAGAACAGCTCGCTAGCGAACTTGCAGGAAAAGTCGTATTTGGAAAAGTAAATGTTGACGAGAACCCGTTAACCGCCGCCACCTTCGGTATACAAAGCATACCTACAATAACTATATTCAGAGATGGTTCAGCAGTAGACGGTTTTATAGGAGTCGCTTCAAAATCCCAAATTCAAACAAAACTATCAGCACACATGCAAAGTCAAATAGGCACTAGAGGTCCGTGAGTGAGCTACGACTAACCTACTCATACAGAATATATCATAAGCTTCACGAAACCGAGGCGTCAAACCATCGGTTATTATTTAACTACCTTTCGTTGCAAAACCACCGTTTTTTCCTCGCCACAATCGTTGCATGGCGCGGCTGAGAACCCAAAATCAACAGGAAGAAAGAAGTTCGGTGCAATCTGATTTTCAACCAAGAGGCTGAAGGGAGCACCACTATACATTTTCATGCAGAAATAGAGAAAAAGTAAATTAATATGTCCCTCTCAAATGAAGGCATATTCGATATGCAAAACAGACGATGGAAACTATCCGCCCTTAGCATTGCGGCAGCTTTGACAATTGGAATTCTCACGCTATTTTCATCATCTCAAGCTTCGGCCGCACCAGCAGTTCCATCTCCCAACGCAGTGCTGACTAAACCGCTACTTGCTATTGCGGCGGCAATTGCGATAGCTGGAGGATTGATTGGTACTGGCAATGCTCAGCAAGGTATCGGCGCTGCGGGTATGGGTATAATAGCCGAGAAGCCTGAGAAATTTGGCCAGGTATTATTCTTCTTTGTTATTCCAGAAACACTTTGGATCATTGGCTTTGTGCTTGGGATAATTCTATTGCTCGGTATTCTCTAGCAACAGTCGACATGAGTATCGAGACTTTCATAGAGGAAATAAATAGCAGAAAGAGAAGGGAACTGGAAGCCTTGAACACACGCCTAGCTGAAGAAAAAACAGCCTTACAAATTAAGAAAGACAATACGATGAAGGACATATACGAGTATTTCTCAAACGAGGCAAAGCTAAAGTCAGAAAGAGAGGCAGCGAGGATTGTTGAGGCAGCGAGGCTGCAGGCGAAGAAAATTTTATTTGATGCAATTAATGTAAATCTTGATTCTGCATTTGTGGTTATCAAAGAGGGATTAAGGAGCTATGCGAACAGTAGTGAGTACAACGTAGCATTACAGAAAATGATAGTGACCGCTAGGAAGAACCTGGGACCTAAAATAAAGGTTAGATGTCGTGAACAGGATCGCTCACCTTTGGCAGATCTAGGTGTACCCGTCATTAAGACAATCCAGACGATAGGTGGAGTGATAGCGGAAAATGAAAATGGCACCAAGGAACTTGACTTCACCTTCGAAGAGCTTCTGAGGATACACGAAGATGAAGCAAAAAGTTTAATCATGGAGGATATGTTGTAGTGCCGACTTCACAATATTCAGCTTCATTCGGAAGATTACAGGCATTATCCGTAAATTTTCTCTCGCCGGCGCTTATGCAGGATTTGCTTAAGGCAAAGGATGTTTTCGAGATGGTAAAAATGTTGCAAGGAACATGGTACGGCGAAGAGATTGAAAAGGCGGCTTCTCTATATCAACCTCCGGAATTGCTGGAAGTGGCATTAAATCGCCATTTGGTAAAGGTTAATAAGATTGCCTTAGAAGCATCTCCATTCAACGAGTTGATACTATCATCCAAAAGCCTGAGAAGGACAATTACAGAAACAGAACCGTTCCTGGTCTCCAGCCGCAATTTCCCTGCAGGAATCTCGGCGGGTAATATTCCACATGACGAGATAAAAATTATCTTGTCTCAATCGGGGGTTGAGGCGGCAGTAAATCAGTTGCTCAAATATAGCTATGGAGCAATACTTTTGCAGTATATTGATGCGTATCAAAAGACGACTGATCTCGGACCTATGGTCGCCGGTTTACAGGCGTACTACTATCAAACCTTAATCGAATCACTAAGATTCTTTCAGGGTGACGAAGGCATTATCAGAGAAATGTTTAGAACCGAGATAGACAAGAGGAATATTCTTAACCTACTGAAGGGAAAAGAAACGAATGCTGAAAAGTCGATTGTCGGCAAACACGTCGTAGGAGGCGGAGGAATCCCGGTGAGCGAACTTATGGAGATGTACGGAGTTAATAACGTGCTAGAATTTGTAAATAGGATAGAGAACTATTTTCCGTTGGGCCAAGCTGTAGTTCAATACAGGAACACTGGCAGCTTAGTCGACTTCGAGATTGGTCTAGACAAATTTATCAATAACAAATATGTAAATAAACTGAAGAATATTGCACTCTCTATAGGCTCAATATTCTACTTCATGATCACGGCCGAGCATGAGCGTGAAAATATTAGAAGAATAGCCTATGGAAAAAGATACAATATTTCAACTAATCGGATATCCTCCATGATGATGATAAATGAGTGAACTAATTTCCAGAAAAGGATTGACTCGAAAGATAGCAGTCTTAGGGGAGCGTGAGCTGGTAATGGGGTATCGGCTGCTTGGTATAGAGGACTCCTTTATCGTCAGCACGGACGCTGTCGAGGTCAATAAAACATTGCAACGATTGATGTCTTCGAAAGAATTCGCTTTGATTATTGCTAGCAACTCAGTTCGCTACGCCCTTTCCGAAGGCTTTAGAGAAAGTGTTGAAGCATCAATAGAACCTCTCGTGTTATTTATGCCTGCCTTCGAAGGAAACATTCAGGAAGAGTCGATATCTTCTTTGGCAAGACGAGTATTAGGAATCAGTATTCAGATGGGTTGAATGATGACATGGCAGAGTCTCTAGTTTCACGTATCTCCGGACCCGTGGTAGTGGCAACGGGGCTTGAAGGAGCTCAAATGTACGATGTAGTGCGAATCGGGGAGTTAGGCCTGGTAGGAGAGATTATCCGACTTGAAGGTAACAAAGCGACAGTTCAAGTTTACGAGGATACTACTGGCCTAAGACCAGGAGAAAAACTCGTCAATACAAAAAGACCCCTTTCTATTCAACTCGGCCCCGGTCTGCTGACCTCGATTTATGATGGCATTCAAAGACCACTCAATGTGCTAAGAGAACAGAGCGGGGATTTTATTGGTAGAGGAAAGACTATTCCTGCGTTGGATCAAGAGAAGAAATGGGAGTTCATCCCGCTCAAGAAAAGAGGCGATGACGTGTGTCAGGGAGAAATCATAGGCGAGGTCCAGGAAACACCGTTGATAAAACACAAGATTATGATTCCCTTTGCAGCCCAGGGAAAACTAGAGGAAATAAGCGAAGCGAGGTATAATGTGAATGAAATTGTCGCAACAGTAAAAACTCCAACCACTAAGGTCGATATTGGGTTATCAAGCTGGTGGACTGTTAGAACACCCAGGCCAGTGCTTCGTAAGCTGCCGCCCGAGTCTCCACTTCTTACAGGTCAGCGAGTTTTGGACACATTTTTCCCAGTTGCAAAAGGAGGCACCGCTGCAATTCCGGGTCCATTTGGCAGTGGCAAGACAGTGACACAACAACAACTAGCGAAATGGGCCGATAGCGACGTGATAGTTTATGTCGGGTGTGGGGAGAGAGGAAACGAGATGACAGAAGTGCTTACAACCTTTCCAGAATTAGAAGATCCTAAATCGAAGCGTCCTCTCATGGAGCGCACAATCCTTGTCGCTAACACGTCGAACATGCCGGTAGCCGCCCGCGAAGCGAGTATTTACACAGGGATTACAATGGGCGAGTATTACCGTGATATGGGCTATGGTGTCGCGCTAATGGCGGATAGCACTTCTCGATGGGCGGAGGCCCTTAGGGAAATATCAGGAAGGCTAGAAGAAATGCCTGGCGAGGAAGGATATCCTGCTTATTTGGGAAGGCGGCTCGCAGAATTTTATGAAAGGGGCGGTAAGGCAATCGTAATTTCTCCAGAGGAACGAATTGGGTCTTTAACCCTGGTCGGAGCAGTCTCGCCACCAGGCGGAGATTTTTCTGAGCCAGTATCACAAAACACGCTTCGGGTCACTAGGGTGTTCTGGGCGCTTGATGCAAGTTTAGCTTCACGAAGGCACTTTCCTTCGATTAATTGGCTAACGAGTTATTCACTATATGCGGACGATATGAGTAACTGGTATAGCCAAAATGTATCGCCGGAGTGGGTTCCTTTGAGGAAGGAAGCATTAGAAATTTTGCAAAGAGAATCAGAGTTAGAAGAAATAGTTCAGCTAGTTGGATATGATGCTTTGCCGGAACCAGAGAAAGGGATTCTGGATACAGCTCGCTCGCTTAGAGAAGATTATTTACAACAAAGCGCTTATGATGATGTCGATACTTACACATCCATAAGAAAGCAGTTTTTAATGCTCTCGGTAATCTTAGAATTCGGCAAGATGGAGGCAGACGCAATTAAGAAAGGTGTTCGGTCTTCTCGGATCGGTGCTCTGGATGCAAGAAAGCTTATATCAAAAATAAAATGGACACCTGAAGATCAAGTCGAACAGCTATTGCGAGAGATCAGGACCAGTATGAGCCAACAATTTGAGGGTCTGCTGATCCAGGTGACCCAATAAATGTCTACGATAGCTTTTAAAACACTCTCTAAGATAGCAGGGCCTCTGATATTCGTAGAGGGTGTGGATAATGCGGCTTATGGTGAAATGGTGGAGATAAAACTTGTAGACGGACAAAGGCGACAGGGTCAAGTGCTTGACACCAGGAAGGGTCTGGCAGTGGTGCAGGTATTTGGCCCAACTTTAGGATTAGGTACCTCGGGGACTTCAACCAGATTTCTTGGGCACACTGCTACGCTATCGGTATCAGATGAAATGTTAGGCAGGGTATTTGATGGGTTGGGGAATCCAAGAGATAATGGTCCTAAGATCGTATCAAAACAAAAATTCGATTTAGTGGGTTCTGGCATCAACCCGTATTCTAGAGAGCAACCCTCCGAATTCATCCAGACTGGAATGTCCAATATCGATGGGATGAACACGCTTGTAAGAGGTCAAAAACTGCCGATTTTCTCAGGTGCAGGTCTGCCTCACAATATGCTCGCATCTCAAATTGCTAGACAAGCAAAGGTTCTTGGCACCACAGAAAGCTTCTCTGTTGTATTTGCAGCCATAGGGATCACTAGTGAGGAAGCGAACTTTTTTGTCAAACAATTTGAAGAAAGTGGGGCTTTAGGACGAACTGTTCTTTTCTTGAACCTTTCTTCGGATCCTTCAATGGAACGTATTCTAACGCCCAGACTTGCCCTAACAACCGCGGAATTCCTTGCATATGAACGGGAAATGCACGTTCTTGTTATCTTGACAGACATGACAAATTACTGCGAAGCTCTGAGAGAAATAGCTGCTGCACGCGAAGAAGTTCCAGGCAGGAGAGGTTATCCTGGTTATATGTATACAGATCTGGCTTCAATTTATGAACGTGCAGGTAGAATAAAGGGCAGAAAGGGTTCAGTTACACAAATTCCTATTTTAACAATGCCGGCTGACGACATCACGCATCCGATACCTGACCTTACTGGCTACATAACCGAAGGCCAGATAGTTATGAGCAGGGATTTACAACGCGCAGATATTCACCCGCCTGCCGACGTCCTGACTAGTCTTTCGCGTTTAATGAATCAAGGGATCGGGAAGGGTCGGACACGTGAAGACCATAGAAGTCTAGCAGATCAACTCTATGCGACGTACGCACAGGGTAAGGACGCTAGAGCATTGGCCGCGATCGTCGGCGAAGAAGCCCTGAGCGAGATAGATAGAAAGTTTTTGAAGATTGCAAACAGTTTTGAACGAAAATTTGTAAATCAGGGTTTTGATGAAAACCGCTCTATCGAAGAGACGCTAAACATTGGGTGGGAACTTCTAAGTGACCTTTCAGAATCCGAGATGAAGCGTATCAAACCTGAATTCATTGAGAAATATGGGAGGAAAAAAGCAGCAAGGACGGAGGTCGAGTGAACAAGTAATTGCCATCTGCAATTAATATTCGTCCAACGCGCCTCGAATATATACGAACTAAGAGAAGAATTGTTATCGCCAGGAAGGGTTTAAAACTTTTGAAGCTCAAGCGGCAAGCATTGATTCTAGAGTTTTTTAGTACCAGCAAGACTGCTGCAACATTAAGAAGTGGTTTGCAGTCCGAGCTAATGAAAGGGTACGAAAGCATTAGGATGGCAGAAATGATGGCAGGCGCAATTCGACTCGAAAATGAGGCAATGAAGATTCCGAGTATGACCAATCTGCAGATTAAGTCAAAGAATGTGATGGGTGTGCGTATACCCAAATTAGTAGGAGGCCAAAGGCAAGAGGCTCTTACTGAATATCTCTTAGAACTTCCAACCTCAATTAACGAAGCCATAAAATCATTTCAACAGGTTCACAAGATGGTACTGGACGTAGCTGAAAAGGAGACGGCATTGAGGAAGCTTTTGCTCGAGATAGAGAAAACAAAACGCAAATCAAATGCAATCGAAAATGTCTTTGTCCCTCGGTTAGAGGCCGCAGTTAAGTTCATCACTTTCAGACTTGATGAAATGGAACGTGATACGTTTATTATGTTAAAAACTGTAAAGCGAAAAATGGGAGAGAGGGAAGAAGAAAGTATTAAGAAGGAGGAACAAAAAATTCTTGCCGGTTAGGTTTGCGAACCCCCAACAGAGAAAGTTTTACCTGTTAATGAGGGCGTTTAAGATAGGCAATATTGTCGGTACCGTCGTTGTAGTTCTGTATATAGGTAAGCATTTTTTTGGAGGTTAATGATGTCAAATACGCAAGAGGCTTACATTCAGACCCTAAGACAGATTAAGGATGCTGAGGATAACGCACAGAAAGAAATCGAGGCACGAAAAAGGGAGGTTGAAGAAGAAATTAGAAATATGCAGCTTCAGGTAGAGAGGATAATAGATGCGTCAAAGGCTGAGGGTGAGACGCTTGTAATCAAAAGCATCGAGGAATCTAGAAAAAAGGCCCTAGCAGAAGCAGATTCAATTGTCAAAGAAGCCCAAATTAAGTCGAAAAATATTTCGGCACAGGTAAATAATCAGACGATACGAAAGATAATAGACATCTTACTCAAAGGAGTTGAGTGAAGAAACGTGCTAAAACCCGTGCCAATGGCCCGCATGGCTGCTATCGGCCTACGAAAAGATAAGCAGGTTATTGTATCAATACTTCACGACCTTGGTGCAGTGCAATTAGAACCTCTGTCGAAAGACGCGGCCGCTATTTTAAGCAGCGGGCGTGAAGGCGACCCTTACAGAGAGGTAATTCTATCAGACCAGCTTCTCCGAATGAGGGCCTTGAAAGCAGCCCTTCCGCCTTACCCTGTTGTGCAACGACATCAATTTAAATCAACAGAGGAACTTCTACACACAGCTAAAGCTATAGATATAGATAGCAAGGTTGGTTATTTGGAAAGACAAAAGGATGACCTGCTTACACAGTTGAAAGATACAGAGAATAATCTAAGACTTGTCGAAGAGTTTTCGTTCTTTCCTGAAGATCTAAGAATCTTACACTTGTTATCTGCCCACTCCTATTTTGGGCGTGCGCCATCTGAGAAATTTGTGGAATTTAAGAAAGCGCTTGAAGAATGGAAGAAAGACGTCGTTTTGTACTACAAGGAAGACAAAAAAGTTACGCACTTTGTTCTCGTTATTCTTCCAAATTTTCCTACTCAAGTTCTTGCTTCGCTGGTGCAGTCACATAGCATTAACCTCGAACCAGTACCTGATCTTAATGGGAAGCCATCTAATATAATCCAGGATCAAAAAAATCAAAAGAGCGAAATCTCCAACAAACTACAGGCCATAAACGGGCAACTATTGGAAATTTCGAAAAAATATTATGCGACCATTGTAAGCATTCAAGAACAGCTTGAGATAGAAAATAAAAAGTCGGATGTCACGGATAATTTCGGACTGAGTGCAGACGCGCTCGCATTGGAAGGATGGGCACCGAAGTCAAAACTCAAAGAGATTAGAATAATGTTTGAAAGACACACACAGAGTACTACAGTATATGAATTAAAGACGGCGGAAAGGCCACCGACTCTTCTGGCAAATCCCAAAAGATTTCGAGTCTTTGAATCGTTTGTAAGATTTTACTCTATGCCATCTGGAGATGAGTTCGATCCAACTCTCATTTTTGGTCTCCTTTTTCCGGTATTTTATGGCATGATGCTTGGGGACGTCGGCTATGGAGCTGTCATACTTCTCGTTTCTTTGTGGGTGATACGTCGAGTCGAAGGGCGCAAACGTGATTTGAATATCATGCCTAAACCCTTAAGAAATTTCGCCAAGACAATAGTGCGACCAAGTCAGATGGTGAAGTTGGCGAAAGCAATGATCCCTGGAGCAATCATTGCAATAATCTTAGGATTTATTTTCAACCTTTATTTTGGGTTTCATCTTAACGGCTACCTTTTTCATTATGCACAGGGCCTACATTTCCTACCTTCAAGTGGCGCATTTCTGGACCCCGTTGGAACCTTTGGTTTGAAAAAACTCTTGTTACTGAGTGGCTATATAGGCCTAGGCATGGTATCGTTCGGCCTTATTCTAGGCATCTTGAACAATTTAAGAGAGGGCCAAAAACGACACATGATTGGAAAGGTTGGCTGGCTCTTGTTTGGATGGGGGATAGTTCTCACTGGCTTGGCACTCTTGCATCACAGCCATATCAACCCTATACGTCATGTTCAGGGAGTCGTGTATTTCGGTTTAATATTAGGCGGAATTGGCTTAATGTTCTATGGGGAAGGCGTGCGAGCTGTCATGGAGTTACCCTCTATAATAAGTCATATTCTCTCTTATACAAGAATCGTGGGAATATTGTTAGCCTCCGTTATTTTGGCAGACGTGATTGATTTCATTTTTATAAGGACGCTGCATCACACATTACCCTATATCGTTCTAGGGATAATGATTTTTTTTATTGGCCACATATTTAATATAATACTAGGCGTGTTTGAACCTGGTATCCAGGGAGCCAGATTGCTTTACGTTGAATTCTTTTCAAAGTTCTATCACGGCAACGGAAGACCATTCAGGCCATTCGGAACCAGAAGAAAATTCACTGTTCAACAATATAATCCGGAAGTATCGACCAAAGGGTAACGATAGTAGACGCGCTGATAATTGTTTTTGTGTTCCAACGTAGCTTGTTGTTACCAGTTCACCGCGGCGCCATTCCTGGCTAGTTCTCCGGCAAAAGGTCTATAATTGTGTGCGGATGTAATCTTACTATGTCGCACACGGATTTAGAAACCTATTTGAAATACAGAACTCTCGAAGATATGCTCAAAGTCATAGTATATTCTGCCCAATCGGCCCTCGGGTTAACACCAATGCTCTATCACATCGTGTATAATAGTCGAGAAATCCTCTTTATCCAGACTGGGACTATAGGCGGAATCATTGTGCATTTCGTTAGCCAGGAACGAAAGCCAAAAGAAAAGTTCATTCAATTAAAACGGTTTACCGGCGAATTTAGTTTTGTGGATAGCATTGGTACCGATGCCCAATCGATCTATGTACCGATATTAGAGCTCGAAAGCTCCACACTTAGGTTCCCATCATAATACCGGCTGAGGACGAATTCATTATCATAATATAAAGCAAGCACATTTAACATTCAAGCGTATGAGAAATTTATCGAACTAAAAATTATAAACCAATATCAGCAATACGAATAGCTCTCGCGCATACTTATCAACTTAATATCTTGATAGCTATCAGAAGATCATTTTACAATATCATTGATCAAATTGTTTTTACCGATCTAGAGCCAGAACTGGCTGATCCCTCATTCAAGTTTTACAAGGAGCAAAAAACGACTTGCGAATCCCACATAATCCGATAAATTGAATAAGAGTACCTCGGTTTAACAAAACCTGCACTTGAAAGTAGCTCTGTCCATTGCCGGCAGTGATTCAGGTGCCGGTGCGGGAATACAAGCAGATTTAAAGACTTTCACAAGTCTGGGTGTTTATGGATGCACAGCAATAACGGCGGTAACGGCACAGAACACTCAAGAGGTTTCGCGCGTGTTTGAAGTCACTCCGGAATGCATTGCTAAACAAATTCGATCAGTCATTCTCGACATGCCACCAGATGCTATTAAAATCGGAATGGTCTATAATAAACCAAATATTGAAACTATTCGTAGGATATTGAAAAGGTCTAAGGTCCCAGTTGTACTAGATCCAATCCTGTCTGCCGGTACCGGGGGAAAACTTCTTTTGCCTCAAGCTTTCGAATTTTTTAAGGCAGACCTGATTCCGCTTTCAACTATTATAACTCCAAACCAAATTGAAGCACAAAAAATCACAGGTATTCAAATAATGTCACGAACTGACTCTGTGAGAGCAGCCAGAAAAATAAAAAATCTTGGGGCAAAAAATGTTATCATTAAAGGTAATCATTTTGAAAAAAAGCAAGTCGCTGACATTCTTTTGACTTCTGAGGGTAGACTGATCGAAATTTCAAATTCAAAATTAAGTTCAGAGGAGATGCATGGCACAGGATGTAATTTTTCTGCAGCAATCACTGCATTTCTTGCAAGAAATTTCAGTATAATCGAAGCTTTCAAGTTGGCTAATAAATATGTGCGGGATTCCTTGCAAAACGCCTTAAAAATAGGCAAAGGGCTTTTTGTTTCTAATCCTTCATCTAGTATGTACGATTACGCCAGCCGATATGTCGTTTTGAGGGGGCTGCACTGTGCTATTGAAGCTATCGAAACATCCGATAATTTTGGCATTTTGATACCTGAAACTCAGTCAAATATCGCATTCGCTCTTCCGGACGCGCGAGAGTTAGATCATATTGCTGCTGTAAAGGGGAGAATTATCAAAATTGGTGACACCGCAAGATCTGGTTCTTCAATGATCGAGTTCGGTGCCTCCAAACATGTTGGCTCCGCACTTCTTGCATACATGACGGTCAACAGACTCGTCCGATCCGCAATGAACATAAAATACAACGAGAAAATAAGAAAAATTACAAAGTCAGTTTTTAAGGTCTCGAAATACGACAGAAGTAAAGAGCCCAGACATATTTTAAAAAAAGAGGGGATGTCAATTTTTTGGGGAATTAAATATGCGCTAGCAAAAAATCCGGTAGCTGAAATTATATATCACGAAGGGGCTGTTGGTAAGGAGCCCATGTGCATCATATTTGCGAGTAATCCTGCAGAGGTCGTCAATAAGATTGCAATAATATTGAAAAAGTATTGAACAGGTAGAGACAGACACTTTGCTGAGGGTACGTAAATATATCTCCTGATAATGATCTAGGCCGTCAATTATTGGATTTCGTCTTCGAGATTTCGGTGCGCTTTATTTGAAGCGTGTAGTAGATAGCCTCCGACTGCTCCAACACCGATTCCACCTATTATGAAAATGAGAGGAACTAAATCCATACCGGGCACCACAAACAATGAATTGATATGTGTGAATTCAATCCTGCCTGCAGACATGCCGGCAATCAAGATAATACCAGTGAATATGAGGATTAGTCCCGAAGTCCGTCCCGCACTTGATCTTGAGAGTCCGAGGACAGCGCCAGCAAGTATCAGGCAAGGTACGCCTGCTATCGAAACGATTAGGACTAAAACCCCAATAGGATCGACGAAGACCTGTGGTCCCTTTCCTCCAGGGCCTATCAAGAAATTGTAGAATGATATAATCAGGGCTACAAACATGATTCCGAGCGCAAGGGATCCTAAAGCGAC
>Ga0193747_1000528_pt1 | contig 12374 bp, 9 predicted proteins | sample L1m2metaG_FD_143048 | JGI IMG/M metagenome (GOLD analysis project Ga0193747, IMG submission 143048) | Soil microbial communities from a riparian zone of the East river system, Colorado, United States - L1m2 | ecosystem: Environmental > Terrestrial > Soil > Riparian zone | place: USA: East River...
ATGTTAGACGAATTTGAAGAGAAAAAGTACGAAGAGCATATAGCCAACAAGCATGGTTTTGATTCACGCCTACAATCTCAATATATTGTAAAACTAGATAACTTTTAACATTCAATTTGGTATTCATTTTATTTATCGGGACCTCTTGGACTTGCAGTATTCAATCCAATTGTTATTACTAACAGCACCACTATGATGCTGTTCGTTTCTCTTGTCCACCAAATACGCTAGAAAATAGGAATACACAAACCTTACATTAGGTCTAACACCGTTCCACCTTTGTACCATCTTAGCTTCGGCGTTTGTCTTGCTGTTAATGGAATTAGGAACCCTTAGCAGATAATTGTTCATTGATACGTTATTGTAGTGATTGTAATCAGCCTTGCCGTCTGATAACCAACGTTCTGCAAACCTTAGAAACTCTTTATTTGGATCCCTGCTCCATTTCGTAAACTGGTCGACTGTCCCAAGATCTATTACCTGAAGTGGTCGAATCATATGATATCCTCCAGAACCACTTTCCAATATAGTTGGTTGACTATTAGAGTTGAATCCATCTTGGATATTCTTTAAAGTACCAATTAATGTGAGATATAAAGCACATCCTGGCTTGAATTGCGATGCATCCAAATCGATAAACAAAATATCAGCATGTATTATAATTTTCCTGAAATGGAAATGCTGATATTCGGCAATCATAAAACTTAGATTCTTTAAGATATTTCAGTATCTCACACTTCGGTGACATTGTGTTTCACTTACGACTCGAAACGAAAGAGAGACTTCCTTTATATTCTTGCAACTTCGCTGGGATGCAGCTTTGGTCTGACATATTCTAACCTATAATAGTAAATCAAGTATGTTATGTGTGTGAAGTATGGCAACGACGAGTAATAAAGTTAAATAGTTGCCTGAGAATAAAAATGTGCATGGCTTCAAATGATTCAAGAGGGGATCATTCTCAGGGAGACAAATCAGAAACAAGTAAAGACCTTCTAGAGCTAAAGAACTTGAGAGTACAGAAAGACAAAATAGAGGAAGCCTATCGTCAAATTTTTCCTAAAGTCGATCCTTTTCTGGTACACGAATTGTATTTGCGTATGCAAGAGGATCCAACCTACAAGGACGTTGGGCCGATGTTTACCGTGGAGGTATTTACAAAAGAAGGGACCGATCCAGAAGCATCAAAGCGGCATATAGTGAACACGACAGGTATGGTACCAGCTATATATGACAAAGGTACCCACTACGTAACACATATGCGGCTGACCCCTGAAATTCTCAAAAAACTTAACGATTTTGATCATGTTTTAGAAATAATGGGCGATTATACTGGGACCGATGCATCCATAGGCCCTCAACATGATTTAGGGGATTGGCGGAAAAGATATCAAGACGATGGTCGACAGAAAAGTATATCCTGACTTAAGGCAAAAATCTAAAATTACAAACGAGAACATGAAGCATTCATAATAAAAACAAATATGTACCAACTACAATAATCTGCTCAACAAACAAGATAACAAATTCTTTTCGTAGCAAATGATAAAAGAAGTGAGTAACATTAAATCTCAGTGTCGCAACAAGATTTGTGTGTTACACAAAGGGCGCTAATTTTTCAAGGAGGTGGTGCGCTAGGTGCCTACGAAGCTGGTGTTTTCAAGGAAATTTATAATAAGGTTAAACGAAATGACGAAGAGATATCCAATAAAAAACAGAATAATTTATTCAATATCGTAGCTGGCACTTCAATAGGAGCCATAAACGCTGCAGTACTCGTAGGCCATTACTTAAAAAATAAAAGTTGGGTAGGTTCTTCAGAAAAACTCATCGAGTTCTGGAAAGGACTAATGAGTCCCACATTAGCAGACATATCGATAGGAAAAAATCCCCTTATTGGTGTCTGGTGGGATTACCTCCATTTTATTGATCCTAATGTTGCTTCTGCAGAGGTTGCTAGAAGGTTTTGGTCCATATTTCAATTTGCCTTCACACCATCAGGGGTACCAAACATGTACTTGTCAATTCCACAGTGGAATCACAAATTTCTCAACCCGTTCACAGATTTAATGCCATCGTGGCGATATGATTATACGCCACTAAGACGCTATTTATCAAAATTTATAGATTTTCCTATAAAGACGAGTTTTGAAAAGGGTGAACCCAGATTGCTTCTTGTAAGTGTGGATGTTCAAGATTACACGGACGCAGTAATATTTGATAGTTATAAAAAACAGCATGCGACCAAGGATGCGGGCGAAGGCCAATGGTATTCAGAATATGGCCATGGACAAAATAAACATGTAGTATTTTATGACGGTATAGGATTGGATCAAATACTTGCTAGTGCTATTGGAAAATATGCTTTAGAACATTCGACTATGGAAGATATAATATCTAAAACACAACGTCAGTTCTGGGACGGCGGCTATCATAGCAATACACCGTTAAGACAACTGATACTGGCACATAGAAAATATTGGTATGAATCTTTAAAGCACAAGGACAAGAGAGATCTATATCGGCTCCCAGATTTGGAAGTCTACATAGTTAATTTACACCCATCATTAGTGACGAATATTCCCAGAGACAAAGATCTTATTGACGACAGAGAGCATGATATATTATTCCATGATAGGACAAATTTCGATGAGCATTTAGCATATCTCGTAAGTGACTACGTGGACTTGGCAATGGAATTAATAGACCTTGGCAAATCAAAGGGTCTGGCTGATTATGTTGATGAGATTCTAAACAAAGCCGCAAAAGGCTTTTCACGTAGTAGAGCTGAATCAAAAAAGTATAAGGACATCATAGAGGGACGGTTGGATATAACCAAGGTATGGAGGATAGATCGCGTGGAAGATACGAATGACACATTTGGTAAAAACACAGATTTTTCCCCAACTAGTATAATAAAGTTGATTGAAGATGGCCAGTACGATGCAAAAATGTCGCTCAACAAGATGGAAATCATATTTAATATCGAGGACTTGATCTATGATGGTATACTATCTGAGCAAGAGGGTGCAGAATTGATGAAAAGCATAAAGGAGATGGCTACATGGACCGGCCCGAGATATGAAGAAAGAAAAAGAAGCCTTCAGGATTTCATTCTCTTAGTAAATCAAATGAATGCACGGTCTCTTTCGTCAAAAGCACGACAATCATTAATTATTCCAGCAAATAATATTATCAATGCCTCAAAATGATTAGGTATTCGAATTTCGTGCAGTGACTCATATCCTGTCTTATTTTTTCGTAGGCTTTTCCTTCAACTCATATTGACAAATTGTTTTTTATCGATAGAAAAGATCAACTTTTGAGGGCTGTTGAGGATTTCCAAATTCTTTGGAGAATGCCGAGTATAACTTAATTCTTTGACCATGCTTGATCTGGTAATCAGCAACATATTTTATAGTTGATCTATATTCATCTTTCAGCCCTATCAACTCCTCAGCAAGTCTATCTGCCAGCAATATATGGAAGTTATCACCTATATCCATAACCCGACGAGCAAGTATTATTCCAGGACCCCATACATTCTGATTATTGCTTATATCGTTGACTATGAAAACAGGACCAGAACTTAAACCGATTCTTACACCCATTATATCTTCATTGGACTTGCCGCGATTGTAAATTCGAAGTTTTCTGTGAAGTTCAATGCTAAGCTGTAACGGTGACTCTGGACTTAACAAAAAACCTATTGCCATCCCGTCCCCTGTTGGTAGAATAATCTTCTTGTCTTTAGGAGTTTTAAAGTAGGTTTCGCAAGAACCGATTATTTTGTTTAGGATCCCGATCTTTTCTATTTGCTTTTTAACGGATAACGAAGGATCTGAAAGGCTTACAATGTCTATAAAGAAAAAGTTTACATTTACAACTTCTGATGGTAACCCAATCTCAGCTATGTTAGAACCGTATACTCCTGCAAGTTTTTTGTATGTTTCCAAACAGTTTTGACTGTCGAACGAAAACTCAGAATCCAATATAGGAGTGCCCATAATTGCTTTTCCGCAGAGTGTACAGGTAATCGAAGAAGAGTCCTCAACGAATGACAGGTTGCCGTCCTCATCAACGTTGAAATATATCCAAGCAGGTTTATGATGCACACCCTTAATTGAAAGTAGTCTGATGCTTCTGGCCAGAGACCCGTGATGCTCTTCAATCTTCATTTCGATGATTCCATCGAAAATAGAGCTTAAGGCATTAGTCAAATATTCGTTTGATAATGGTGACGTCAGTGTAAAAATCGCCATTGCTTCAGCATCTTTTAAAAGAAAACAGAGATCGTTGACGAATTTCAATACAGCATCTTCTCCAAATAGCGTCAGGAGTTGTGTCAAGGAGTCAACAACCACGCGAATGCCCCTATTGCCAGCTGAAGAAGAAGCGATATCACGATCAATATTCTTATTAATACTGCTATTATGACCCGGGTCATCAGCAGCCAACCCTTTAATGCGGGTTATAGTTGCCTCAATTTCTGCCAAACTTAAGGATAACTTGTTTATGGTTTCACTTTTTTCGAATCCACTGACAGAGGTTTTATTGATTGAAACGGAAGAGGAATAATGATTACCGACAGGACCAGTATGTAGATAGGGGTTTATAAATTTGGAATTTTGAATTAGATTTAAGTTTTCGATATTAGAAAATTGAGTTCTAAACTGCTTATCGGTTAAACTTGAGCTGATATAAATACAATAATCTTTGTCAAGTAGGCCATCTACGAGAAACTGTCTACAGTACATGGTCTTACCCGATCCGATGGGACCTGTAAGTAGCAGCAGGCTTTCAGGTATGGTTCCTTTTTCAATGAGAGCTGACGTGCCAGGTATCTGCATTAAATAAATTTTAACCAAACTTGTAATCTATATACTTTTTATATTTTTTGCTGTCTATTCCTATCTGCTAAAGCTGAAGTCTTTTGTGAAAGGAAATGGCCTCTCCATCCACGCTGTCATCTATTCGTTGTTTTAATTAAGATTTAGCTTAGGATGTTCTATTAGGATCGCTATTCAAATATAGCCAAGCTTATCAGATGTATTTTATGATACTGTCAAAATCAATATTGATTCCGATCACAGCTCTCTTATCCTAATATTTCTAAAAGATACATGAGTGCCTAGAACTCCTCTACTAAATTATTTGTACGCGAAGAATGTTTCTCCAAACCCAAAAGTATGATGAATTGCTTTCGGAATATTCTTGGAAAATTCGTAAGGATGGTATATTGTGCTTGTTGCGGTATGGCATTGAGAACGTCACCTAGCTGAAGAGATAGCTTGCAGTTTATTGTAGTGTTACCTACAACTAATAACCAAGTAGTGTACGGAAGTAAGCATACTCGGCGGCAATATAGATGAGTTAAGACTTGTGCTAAGGTATTCAGGTTTTACCTCCTCTCTATGTAGAAAAATTAATTATTCCTCATGCCGCTATGTTTCGTTGATATACTTCTTTATGATTTTTGCTCGCATTCTGACTGAAGGTTGGTCTTCATGTTTTTGAAAAACATGACTAATGTATTGTTCATAGCTTAGAAATTCTGAGTTACAAAAAGGACATACGACCAGGTATTTGGGCATTTGACTTCTATACTATACTAGTCAATGTATGCCTCTTAAGAATGCGCATAGCATGTCCCTGACACCCTCTCTTAATGATCATATCGCATTATATGGCATATTTTTGAGATCATAGCTAGACTTCGGAATGACATTTAGTTTCACCTACAGTATCCTATATCGTTCTTAACGGTTCACAGTCAAATTGGGCAGCAACTTCCTACACAATGAGAAGCTTGGATATTGCTTCCTGAGAGGATTATAATGTAATTTAATGTAAATGTACCAATGGTGGTAAATGACTGTGCAGTTGAAATATGCCGAACTAGATAATCAACAACTACAAAGGAACGAAGGAAAATAGTAATAAAAAGTTGGGAAGGGTACATGACGCACTCATTTACCTTGTCTTTGTTGTTGAGTCAGCTGCTACTTCTGTTGGAATATATAGCGTTTCCTTTCTTGAACATACTCTTTCCATTCTTAACATTCTATGCCCTTCTTTGAGTTTTGGTACGATTAGTCGTGCAGACCTCTTACCAATGTCAAACTTTTCTGCATCACTTCCACTATTAGAATCCATTACAATAAACCGACACTTCTCTGTCTATCTCCTATGACTGTTTCAAACCTTCCATATCGTCTGAGGTATCGTAATATCAGATATGACCAAACCCCAATGTAGGACTTTTAGTACGACTTTTTGAAATACTTGACTATCATAGACATTTATTATATTGCAGTTTATTGCACTGTCGCGTAGAAATTGTGTATAAATAGTGCTTGCAATGACCACAAAGAGAACGATAGATCAAATAACAGAGTCAAAATTGTGTAGCCTGCTGTCCAAATTGCCATGCAGTTAAAACACGAAAGAGGAGGTAGCTGCTCCATGTTTAATTTGGACTTCGTCCCTGCAGTCCCTATGATCCCTTCACATTTTCATAATACTCAGAAATTTTATCCTTTAGAAATTCCATACGATGATAACTACGTTTATGTCCACATTTACAGACAACAGTTACGACTTTGTTATTACTACTAGTTATGCTTCTGGTTCACTTCTTGCAGGAAGATTTTTACCATTATACTGTGATTTAATTTAATTCACTGTGTCTTGTAGAGTGAGATATACCATGTAAACTAGACCATACGGGAGATAAGTTCAGCTTACATTAACTGTTCCTACCATAGATGGGTGTATCACACAGTAATATTGAAAACTGCCTGCTTTAACAAACTTATGGCTATAGGATTGACCTGGTTGAATATCTCCTGAATCGAATGCCGATGATTTTGATGTTACTGTATGTGCTTCACGATGATCATTAGTCCAGGTTACCGTATCTCCAACCTTAATCTCTATTGGATTAGGACTAAATGATTTCGCATGTTTTATACCTACTATTGCAACCTGATTATCTCCACCTGATCCTGCTTGATTATCATTATTGTTATTAGTTGTCGTCGTTGGGTTATCGACACCGGTAGGATTTATAGCAGAATCACTATTCTTGTCGCTCTTAGCGAATACTTGATATTCTTTAGTTGGTGCTATTGGTGTGCCTGACATCATGGTAGTTGTTGTTATGAGCATTGTCGCTACTACTATTACGATGACCGTGATTTTGACCAAATTATTACTATTCGTTAACACTTCCGTGCAAAACGAACGAACTATTACAGAATATTAGCAGTTCCAATAAATAATATAGCGCAATTCAATAGAACTCACTATGTAACACTTTTAACATTCAACTTTGCTAGAGGAAAGTTGTTTATGAATAAGGACAAGAATCGGAACGACACAGATTTTATATGTTATATCATGACCTAACTGACCTATCTGACGTCGAGCTGGTTTGGATGTTTTTGGTATAAGGGAGTATTCGATTAATACCATTATAACTGCGGCACATTTTACACTGCAGAAGATTCTTTTTTGAAATCTCCCCGGCATTTCTTTGTCCCTGACTGTGAATGTCTTTCCACAGGGCGCCTTGCATATTATTACCCACTCGGCTAAACTTCTACTCCACCTCTACAAGTTTACCTGGTGTTGCAGAATTGGGATTATTTTTTGTATTGTGGTTGCTTGAGGATTTACCGTTATTGCTATCACTGTTAGGGCCACCGTGAAGCACGCCTGGATTGGAGTTATCGCTACTTCCGGTGCTATCAGTAGATTGGGTGTTTCTGTTGTTGTCACTACTCTCGCTAACCTTACCATGAAGGGTTAAAGAATTTGAAGACAATGAGGAAGAAGGAACTATTCTATATATATTTCCAGCAAATGTAAGAACATACAGATACCCATCGGGCCCAACTTGTAAATCTGTTATGGTGCCAAACCTATGGCCTAATGCTGCTTGTTGACTCTCGTCCGGAGTATTTGCCACTTTATCTGCAAGGACACCTGTCAGAGCTAGTCCATCTCTCTGTTGATTTAATTTAAAATGGTAAAGGCTACCTGTATTGACGTCTCCAACGAAAATATCATTTTGATATTGAGAGCCTAGTTTCGCTGAGTTGAGAAATTTTAGCGCGGTTGTCCTCAAATCTAGATTAGAAAGATCGAGTACAATCCATCTACATACTAGAGATTATAACAATACATTTAGCGAACATGGAGCATATGGGACATTTAGAATTAGTGATCGTAAAGTAGACTGTTAAGAATTTCTCATATTGAGCATCTAGTGAAGATTAGAAATTAGTGAAAAATACTATAATACCAAGGGTATACCACTATGATTTTGACAACGATAGCACTAGTATTATTCACAACTATGTTGATGTCTGCTGCGTTAGGATATTCTTACAATGCGGCAAATGCATCAAGTTTCACAAAAAGGGGTTCTACTAATTGTGAAGGTGATGTGTGCCACTCGTTAATATGCATCAACGACAAGTGCCATAGATCAGTTTCAGCCTTAAACTCAACTCGACAAATCTTAAATTCGAGTAGACCTTAAAGATGCAAGTATACTTATAACAGGCTAATAAACAGGTCTTTTAAGGCAGGATAAAGACTGGATAGCTCATATTACATCGATGATTTATTCATTAAAAAACAGGTATAGAATATCTAGAAGCTTAGTTATAATGAAGCGAGAACCATATTTAATTTACTGGCATAAAAATAGGTGGTGGGCTTTCTAGTATATTAAAAAGATAATGCTATCATAATCTTGTCACACTATCTTCTTGCCTTTGCCAGTTTTTATATAAACAAGCAAAGATTCGATTCATTTATGGAATTCCAAATGCAACGATGGATCCTCCCCCACGGGGCATGTTTTTCGACTGCACCTGGATCTTGTCAGTTGGTACAAAAAGCAGTCCATTTCCTATGGATGGTCCGACCTGGCCTATTTGAGCATTAACATTATATTCCCATAGCTTTTGACCAGTTTCTTTATCCAATGCTAAAATCAAACCAGATCTCGTTGTTGACGTGTGGTGACTCCCTTTTGTCTTTTCTGTAAAAGGAATATAACCAGCAAATACGATATCGTTAGTAACCAACGGAGAAACTCTTGGTGGAAATTCTGTCTGGTATTGCCACTTGATTTTCCCTGTTCTTAAATCCATTGCAGCTATTGTTCCATTTCGCAATCCTTGTTCTATGGTATGTGGAGCACCCACTCTATGACCAGCTATTCCACTATCTGTGAAATAATTCAGGCCTCTATTTGTAGCAGTAATATACAGAGTATTATTGTTATCTACTGCATGAAAGTTAAAGATTCCATATGACCATATCATGCCACTGCCATTAGGTTTTGGGACTGCATCTGTATTGTATTGTTTTCCTAAAATCTTCCACCATACCTCCTTTCCTGTAGCTGCGTCCATTGCAATGATGTTTCCCATCTTGTCATGACCTATGACTATTTTCTCTTGGGTTCCATTATCAAATGTAACCTTGCTGATACTACTGCCCCATGAAGTATCCCAATCATGTGTATCAGGAGCTTTTACATTCAGAATAGTTCCACGAGCTACGAATGGTGTAGCCCATATTATTCGTCCGTTGGTGATATTTACAGCTATCATGTGATTTGAGTAAAGATCGCCATTTTGTCTTGTAGTAGCATTAAAGTTTGGCGATGGGCTACCTAGCGGCATATATATAATACCTGTGTCCGGATCCAGCGAGCCACCAGACCAATCGTTTGCCCCAGAATTATAAGCAGGAGCTGTGCGTGGATTGACCCATTCTCCTGTGGTCGTATGCAAATCCCATATAATTTTACCATTAGTACTATTGAGTGATGTAATGTTCCCTCTTACTGTTCCAACACCATTAGGTACGTCACCGCCGCCAGCTGAACCTACTATTAGATAATCTCTCCATAGAATAGGATAAGTAGGAATGTTGTAGCCTGTTTTAGGATTGCCGAGGGTTTGCGACTGCCATATAATCTTTCCATCTATTGAATTAATTGCTACTACTGTGTCGTTGAATGCTGTAGCTGCATAGAGTATCCCATTGTTAAAGGTCAAACCCATTGCAGGACCAGTTGCTGCTTTGACTTTCCAAAGAACTTTACCAGTTTCAGTATCGAATGCTATAACAGTCCCAGCATAATCTTGTACGTATCCTTTGTTGCCTATGACTATAGGTGGTTCTTTATCTCAACGTCGTTGGTTAGTCTCCATTTAACCTGCAACTTGGCTACATTCTCCTTGTTAATTATTGTCTGATTACTAGATCTGGTGCCATAGATGTCATGATTGACGGTTATCCAATTATTCGTATTTTTTGCCTCAATACCGGTATCCGAGTTAAATGACTTTGGTGATGGTGGACTGCTATTATTACTTTCTTGTGAATGCTGTACGTTCTGGTCAGCAGATAGACTTTCTGAAATAGCCAAGTGTTTTGTTGTACTTGGTATCGTTAGTGTGTCTCTAAGTTGTCGATGTTGTTCAAATCCGCTTTTTGAAAATGAATCAGAATTAACCATATTAGATGAAATAGCAAGTATTATTAATAGAATAGAGAAAAGCATTATTACTGCCAATCTAGAGGCCGGCCTAGAGCAAAAAATATTTCCAAAGTATATCATTCAAAATTAATAGTTTCATATTGAAATAAAAAGATGTCGTAATCGTCCAATCCAAATATAGCTGAAAATCTCAAAATCATATTTATATTGACTGAGGACTTGCAATAGGTCAATCATACGTATCTGGAACAATAGTGCTAGCGATTATGTTGATAATTGGATTTGGTGCTCATAATGCTACCGAAGGGTTTGGAATAGCTGGTCCTTTGACAGGTCTGGTAAAAAAGCCGAGTATTCGTTTCCTAATTCTGGTAGGTCTAATTGGTGGTGGCCCTACGTTCCTTGGCACAAGTCATAGGAAGCTTATGGACTTCGACTATAACGTCCATATTCTTTCTCTCTATTGCAGGGGGAGCTTTGATCTATGTCTCACCGCTCATGTATAATTCTGGAAGAAGACAGACTACAAACAGTATTCTAATGTTAGGTATATTTGTTGGATTGTGTGCTGGTTTTGTTACGGATCTAATAGTTACACTTGCAGGGGCATGATATTTATAACACTCAAATAAATAAAACAAAGCGAATTATCTTGATTTATTGAAAAAATCTTTACTGATAATATTTACCACATTACAATATCTATACTAATATTTGCCGAGACAGATCTGTTTTCATATTAAATAACAAGCCAAATTTTATTACTCATGGTCCATTTGTCAAATCATTTAATATTGCACTTATCAAGCCTACTTTCACGGCTGCAGCATACCATCTGATGAGAGAAGCTCATAGATTACTCTAGAACGATTTTAATGTAATTTAATGTAAACGACCATAATTTCGAGTTCTATAAACATTCAGAAATAATCATGTATTGAAAATCTACTATTCAACAACCATTATTGCTTCTAAAGTTTGAACGATGGTTATCTCGTGTATCTCACTCAAATTTTCATATTTTGAATAGTCCTCTCCTCCCAATTGTTTAAAAATCAGATTCGGTTGTTATACAGGCAAGAGGATTCAGAAGTGGCACGTTATAGTTGCCGAGACGAGGATTTCATAATCGTGCTCAATAATTCAATTAGGCCTTAATTCGTTCGTGAAATCCTTAGGTTCGTATCAATTAACTCCTAATCATCTCCCATTGTCACTTTTTCTTAATTACTATACCGATCGTAATCACACGCTTGTTTTAGTGCAGTATAGTGCACTGGTCTCCATTTTTATTAATGCCAGTAAATATTAAAGCAGACCTATAAGAAATGGCTGGGGTGGCTGGGCATTTCTCTATTATTGCTTACACTATATACCAATAATACAAAATAATACAAAATTAGTTGAAAAATTATCTTGGTACTAGTATGTCCAGTAATAACAATAATATGAAAATGCTATGGTAGCCCAGCCACTTTTTCTTCTAGAACATTCTCATCAGTCATTGTTGTTTGATTCAACCCCATCATGTCAGTAAGTAGACGTATGCCATCATAGTACTTGTCTCTGTCTCCGTGGTCCTGATGTCTCATGTTGTATATCCCTTGATCTGCAAGTTTCTTGCCAAAAACACTCATCTCCTTGGGTCTGCTGCCTCTTTTCACACAGAATGTCACGTATGCAGCATATACATCAGTTGCAAGTGTAGAGTACTCGGGATTTGTAATGTCGACTAAACATTCCCTGTATAGGAATGTATTCACGTCATTTGTATGCTCTTCATAATCTCTACGAATATCTTCGATATCTTTCTCATGGAAACCACCTTCATCTCCCAGTCGCTTTA
>Ga0193747_1000529_pt1 | contig 12373 bp, 11 predicted proteins | sample L1m2metaG_FD_143048 | JGI IMG/M metagenome (GOLD analysis project Ga0193747, IMG submission 143048) | Soil microbial communities from a riparian zone of the East river system, Colorado, United States - L1m2 | ecosystem: Environmental > Terrestrial > Soil > Riparian zone | place: USA: East River...
GCCGCCGTCGCTGGCACGCCCGGCGCGCCGGGCAACTGGTCGCACTGGACGGCCACCGCGAAGATCACCACACCGGGGATCGCCAACCTTCCGATCAGGGTCGTGGCAACGCACGACACGGAGCCCGACGTAAAGAAGACGAGCGAGCTCACCGTCGTCGCCGACGTCGCGCCGGCCGACTCGCCGCGGCCGGCGGACGGGACGCCGCCGGCAGTCACGATCGTCGAACCTGCGAACAACGTCGCGCTCGTGGCGCCCGAAGGAGGGCGACACGTGGCCGTGCGCGCACGAGCCCGTGACGACGCCGGCAAGGTCGCGCGCGTGGAGGTCGCTGTGGGCAGCGGACCGTGGGCCCCCGCGACGCTCACCCCGGAGGGCGCGAGCGAGTCCGCGACGTGGCAGACCGAGGTCGAGCTTGCGCTCGGCGAGCACACCATCGCCGTCCGCGCGACCGACGATGCGCACAACACGAGTCCGTCCGCGACCGCCACCGTGCGCGTCGTCAAGGAGCCACCGCGTCCGCCGAAGACGCTTCGGCTTCTGCTCGTCGAGGCGTACCGGCTGTCGCATCACCCGTGGACGTACGGCGCCGGACGCGTGCTCAAGACGCTCACGCTCCTTCCGGGCGAAGAGCTGAAGCTCTTCGTGAAGACCTACACGTCCTCCGAGGAGACACTCAAGGACGCGAGGTCGATCGTCGATTCGTGGACCCAGGACGCGAACGACGAGTTCGAGACGCCACCCAGAACGAACAGACGTACAAGGACAACTTCAACGAGACGGAGAAGTACGAAGTCAGCGGGAAGGCCGCGGCGAACTGGGGCTGGGGCAGCGCAAGCATCGCGGCCGGGTACAGCGCGGGCACGAACAGCTCCCGGGAGGAGCTCTCGAAGAACGTCCTGAACGCGGTGCGCAAGCACACGGCGAAGGCGTCCGCCGCGCGCAACGTCCAGGTGACGGCGGAGCACGACATCAAGGCCACCACGGGCGAGGAGAGCACGAGCGAGCGCTCGATCAAGAACATCAACGTCTCGCGCACGCTCAACGTCGTCGCGCGCCAGATGCTGCAGGAGTACGTCTCGATCCTCGCGCTCACGGACGTTCGCCTGGCCTACGTCCGCGAGGACCTGGTCGACGGTCCCGACGGGACTCCTGAGAGCCGGTGGGCCTACCACGAGGTGACCCTGCCGCAGCTCGACGCGCTGATCGCCGAGTTCTTCGTCGACGATCCGGACGTCAGGCGCGATCTGCGCGATCAGATCGTGCACCAGCTCGAGCACGTCTGGAACTACGAGGATCAGCACCGGTCGGCCGTCGAGGAAGCCAAGCTGGCCGGTCCGGACGGCAAGCCGGTCCGCGGCGCGTCCTACCTCCGGTTTCCGAAGCGGCTCGTCGACCAGTACGTCGATCCCAGTGAGCCCGACACGGCGCCGCTGCTGGTCCCCGGCATCATCGTCGGCGCGACGAAGACGACGATGCGGACACCGGCTGTCGTCCTGGATGCGTTCCTCGGCGGCGGGATCGCGCTCGACACGTACTCCCAGTCGCTCCAGACGGTCGCGATCGAAGCACGCAAGATCGCGAACGAGACCTCCCAGACCGAGTCGGAGAAGAGCAGGCTCGCGGCCGAGCTCGTCGCGACGAAGAATGCCGAGGGCGCGAAGATCTTCGAGCAGGTCTACGAGGTACTGCGCCCACTGCCGCCCGAGGAGCCCGACGCGAACGGCAAGCTGAGCTGACTGCCGTGGCGCCGCAGAGCGTGATCGACGATCTGGCGCTGTCGAGTAGCGACGCGGTCCTGGCAACCAGCGCCGCCGCGGTGGAGACTTCCGCCGCGCCGCCCGCGCTCGGCGACGCGTTCACAGTAGTACTAGCGGCTGTAATCGCGGAGATTGAAGGCGACGCGCAGGAGCTCGTGCGCGTCGCGGCGGCGGTTCCATTGGATGTCGACTCACTCTTGGCGTTGCAGGCAGGGTACGAGGCGGGCGCTGGAGAGGGGTTCACCGCAGGTTGGAACGCGCTCGCGGGGACAGTGAGCTGGTTGCACGACGCCGGGTTCAGCATCATCGCCGCCGCGATCGACGACGGATTCCAGATCGGGCTCGGCCAGCGGATCATCGACGACATCGTGGCCGGAGACGACCTTCCGGCAGACGTTCTTGCTTTCATCGACTCGCGGTATCCCGCCCTCGCCGACATCGCACGCGGGTGTCTGATGTTTGCGCGGCTCGTTGACGCGCTTGATGGGTTCGCGCGCTCGGTCGCGGCCGAGGGTCTGTTTGTCACGCTGTTCCGTACGGGCGTAAGGCTCGGGTCCCTTATCGCCGACGCGGCCGATCAGACATTTCACGAGCTGATCCGCGAGTTCGTGTCCCTGGAAGGGAAGCCCTTCGAGCAAGGGCGGATGATCGGTCGCCCCTGCGGTCGCGTGGGCTTCGAAATTGTCTTGCAGGTCGCGCTTGCCGGTGTCGGGTCCGCGCTGAAAGGCGCGGTCAGTGCCGCCGCGGTTTCGGTCGAGGCCGCCAGCGGCGCGGAAGCCATGCTGGCGGCGGTGGACTCGACCCGAGCCGGGGAGATCCTTAGTGAAACTGCTGTCCTCGGCGAAACGACTGCGACCGTCGAAGCTGCCAAGTCCGGTCTAGACGCGGCGCGCGTCAGCGAAGCCACGGTGGCCGTGGCCCCAACGGTAAGAACGCGGTTTGCGATCCGCGAATGGCGCGGGCCTTGGACGCTCGAGAAAATGGCCGCAGAGGTGTATCTCGATCTCGCGTACGCGAACGTCCGCTATGGGTCGTTGAGCAGACGGACCGGGATGTTCAACGCCTTATACCGCGTCGCAGCGGGACTCGGCGGCTGGGACGCCAGAAGCGTAATCCGACTCGATGCCCACCACATCATCGAGAGTCGCATGTTGAAGGCGCTGCGCTCAGACGCGCGGTTCACAGAGGCCTTCGTGAAGCTCGGATGGGCTTCCAAATTGGACATGCCTGCGACGGCGCTCGAGACGGAGTTTCACATCCGAACCGGGAGCTCCCTCGCCAAGGAATTCGAGCTCGACAAGGACGCGGAGAAGTACATCGTCGAATCGCGCAGCTTGAGCTACATCCTGGAGAAGCAGATCGGTAGCCCAACCCGGTTCAAGAGCTTTGAGGAGCTGCTCAACGCGTACGAGGCGTTCTACCGCGCCCCGGTGGAAGGAACGGGGCCGGGTGGCGAGATCGTGCGTCTTCACGCACTCTGGCCGCGGGTGGAAGAGACGTTCGTCCGTATCCGGACGACGTTAGGATTGCCGCCTCTTCCGTAGTTGCGGTCCCGTTCGATCGCGCCATCAGAACGGTCATGTCCGCATCGCACGAAGCGTTCGCAAATGCCAGACCCGACGATTCGCGCGCTGTTCACCGACGACGCCGCAACACGCCGAGACGGTCTCCACCGTCGCGACGTGGCGCCCCGCTGCGGGCGCCTGGCGTGTCGTCATCATGGTCGATCACAAAGGCGTACCTACGCCTGCTGCGAGTCGCGGCCGCCGAGCCCCGACCGGCGCGCCACCCCGCACGTCTTCTTCGGCGCCGAGTTGGGTCGTCAAGTGCGCATTCGGTGACGCCGACGTACCATCACCGAGAATCCGGTTTGTCGTAGTGGGGGTCGCCTTCGTGCTCGCGCTGAGCGGGAGTGCACAGGCGAAGGAGCCGTATTGGGCGAACTTCCACACGCCCGGGAAGGCCGCGTACTGTCAGGTCGTGCCCGACATCACGGGCGGCGACGGCGGGCCCGGCTACGTCCCGCCACTCGAGTGTTGGACGCCGAACGACGGTTTCTCCGCGCGCTTGACCGCGGTCGGCGGTCGTCCGGCACACGGGTACTGGAGCTGGAACAAGCGACTCTACTCGCGGTCGCCCCAGCTCGCGTTCGGCCATTCCTGGTGGTCGAACAGCGAATCGAGGGACGGGTTCGACACCCGCGGCTCGGGTCGGATCCACTTTCGCTGCACCAGCCGAGCTACCGGGCTCACGTGCCGCAACGCCCGAGGGCACGGCTTCTGGTTCGGAAGATTCCGCGGCTACCGCATCTTCTGACTGCGTCACCGGACCGTTCTCCGGGTAGAGGCCGGTTAGTCGGGGTGCCCGGATTTGAACCGGGGACCTCTTGTCCCCCAGACAAGCGCGCTAACCAGGCTGCGCCACACCCCGTATCGCGAGAACCTTAGCCGAGCCGTTTGTAGAGGCGGTCGATCAGCTCGGGCATCGCCTCGAGCTTGTCCGTGATTACGCGGAGGCGGTACTCGCGGAAGTGCTCCGGCTCGACGCCGAGTGCGCCGGCCAGTGTCTCGACGACGTCGTTCGACGGAACCGGCCGGTTGCCGTGGACGAGGTGGTTGAGGTACCCAGCGGACAGCTTCGTCTTGTCGGCGAGGGCGCGGTAGGTCACCCCGGTCTCGTTCATGAGGCGCTCGACGGTCGGGCCGAATGGATCCTCGCTGAAGCGGCGTTTCCGGGCCACGCCTAGAGCTCCTCCACGGGAACGCGCCGCTCGGCGCCCGTCGCGCGGTCGCGCACGTCGACTGCGCCGTCGTCGAGGCTCTTCTTGCCGGCGGTCACGCGCACGGGCGCTCCGATGAGATCCGCGTCGGCGAACTTCTCCCCGGCCCGCGAGTCGCGGTCGTCGAGGAGAACGCTGTACCCCCGCTCGTCCATCTTCGCTGCAGCCTGTTCTGCAATGTCTTCCGCTCCCGACAGCGCCACGACCTGCACATCGTAAGGGGCAATTGCCTCCGGCCACACGATGCCATGTTCGTCGTGATTCTGCTCCACTGCCGAGGCCATCACGCGGGCAAGGCCGATCCCGTACGAACCCATGACCAGCGGGCGCTCTGCATCGTCCTCGTCGACAAAGGTGGCGCCAAGCGGAGCGGAGTACTTCGTGCCGAGCTTGAAGATGTGGCCGACCTCGATCGCGGGCTCGAAACGCAGCGCGCCCCCGCATTTGGGGCAGGTGTCGCCCTCCTTCGACTGGCGCAGGTCGACGAAGCGCGGCGTGAAGTCGCGGCCGGCCTCGACACCCCGCAGGTGCCTACCGGTGTGGTTCGCGCCGGCGACGAACTGCCCCTCGCGGAGTGCCTCGTCTGCGACGACCTCGCCGTCGAACCCGATCGGCCCGAGCGAGCCCGGGTCGGCCCCGAAGGCTGCACGGATCTCGTCCTCGGTCGCCGGCCGGTAGTTCGAGCCGAGCGCGGCGAGCATCTTCATCTCCTCCAGGCGGTCGTCGCCGCGCAGCAGGCCGAGCACGAGCGTCCCGTCCTCCTTCACCACGGGCATCGCCTTCGAGGTGGCCGCGGGATCCACGGACAGGAGCTTGGCCAGATCGTCGATCGTCGTCGCTCCCGGCGTCTCGATCTCCTCGGGGGCGTCCAGGCGCTCCGGAAACTCGGGCGCGCGCGGGATCGAGCGCGCGACCTCGAGGTCCGCGGCGAAATCGCCGTTCTCGCAGGTCACGAGCGTGTTCTGGCCCGAGCCCGCGGGCGCGAGGAAGTCCACCGACTCGCTGCCGCCCATGATTCCCGACTCGGCCTCGACGTCGTACGTCTCGAGCCCCATCCGCTCGAAGATGCGCTTGTACGCGCCCCGATGCTTCTCGAAGCTCTCGTCGAGCCCGGCCTCGTCGCGATCGAACGAGTAGGAGTCCTTCATCACGAACTCGCGCAACCGGATCAATCCGCCCTGCGGCCGCGGCTCGTCACGCATCTTCGTCTGGAAGTGGTACCAGGCCTGTGGCAGCTGGCGGTAGCTCTGGAGCTCGCGGGCGTGGAACGCGAACGTCTCCTCGTGCGTCATCGGCAGGACGAACTCGCGGCCCTGGTGGTCGGTGACGTGGATGATCACCGGGATCTTGTCCCGGCCGGTCGCCTGCCAGAGCTCGACGGGCGTGAGCACCGACGCGAACCACTCCTGGGCGCCGATCGCAGCGAGCTCCTCGCGGATGATCTGCTCGATCTTGCGGTGGACGAGCCAGCCGAGGGGCGTAAACGTCCAGATCCCGGCGCTGACCTGACGGATGAAGCCGCCGCGCACGAGCAGCTTGTGGCTCGCCGCCTCGGCGTCGGCAGGAGCGTCGCGCAGGGTCGGCAGGAAGAGCTTTGAGGCCCGGGCAATCATCCGTTGTCCGCGCAGACTACTCGAGCGGGATCAGCGAAGCCTCCGCCATCGCCAGGGCGGCCGGCTTCGCCATTTTCAGCCGCGGCGGGCGGCGCATTCCGCCCTCGATCCAACGGTCGATCTCGTGGAAGAGCTCGTCGATCAAGATGTCGGAAGATACCTTCTTCAGCACGCGACCGTGGGCGTAGATGAAGCCGACGTCGCGCCCGCCGGCGATGCCGAAGTCGGCGTCGCCCGCCTCCCCCGGTCCGTTCACCGCGCAGCCCATCACCGCGACCTCGAAGGCCTGCGGATACGAGCGGAGGCGCTCCTCGACCTTCACGGCGAGCTTCTCGACCCCGACGTTGTCGCGGCCGCAGGAGGGGCAGGAGATCATGACCGGGCCGCGCTCCCGCAGTCCGAGCGCCTTGAGGATCTCCCAGGCGGTCTCGACCTCCTTGACCGGGTCGGCGGTCAGCGAGACGCGGATGGTGTCGCCGATCCCGTCGCTCAGCAGCGCGCCCATCCCGACCGCGCTCTTGATCGAGCCGGCGAACGGCGTCCCCGCCTCGGTGACGCCCAGGTGAAGCGGATACGGCACCTTCGCGGCGAGCATCCGGTAGGCGCGGATCATCGTCGGGACGTGCGTCGCCTTGACGCTGATCTTGAAGTCGTAGTAGCCGAGCTTCTCGAGCAGCTCGACCTCCTCGAGCGCGGCTGCGACGAGCGCCTCCGCCTGGTCGTGCTGCGCGAGCTCGTCGAGGTGCTTCGGCAGCGACCCTGAGTTCGCGCCGATCCGCATCGGGATCCCGGCGCGCCGAGCTGCCTCGACGACGAGTGCCACCTTGTCAGGGCCGCCGATGTTCCCAGGATTGATGCGCACCGCCGCGACGCCTGCGTCGATTGCCTTCAGCGCGAGGGACGCGTTGAAGTGGATGTCCGCGATGACCGGCAGCGGCGAGAGGCGGACGATGGTGCGCAGGGCCTCCGCATCCTCGATCTTCGGCACGGCACAGCGAACGACCTCGCACCCCGCGGAGGCGAGTGCCGCGATCTGCGCCGTCGTCGCCTCGACGTCGCGCGTAGGTGTGAGCGTCATCGACTGGATGACGACCGGGGCACCGCCGCCGATCGCGACGTTTCCGACGTGAATTTGCCGTTCGGAGGCCATCTCAGGCCAGTCTAGCCAGGGCCTATCCGCCGCCGAGGCGGCCGATGTCGCTGGTCAGGATGATGAACGCGAGCACCAGGACGAGTGCGATCCCAAGGGCCGCGAACCGTTCGTACACGGCCCGGCCGAGCGCCCGGCGGCGCACGCCTTCGATCGTCGAGAGGAGGATGTGCCCGCCGTCGAGCGGAAGCACGGGCAGCAAGTTGAAGGCGCCGAGGCTGAGGCTGATCAGGCCCAGGAGCCACAGGTATTCCTCCGCGCCCTGCGACGCCGCGGTCGACGAGATCTGCACGACCCCGACCGGGCCTGCGAGCTCGTGGCGGTTGCGGCCGGCGAAGAGGTGGCCGAGCCCGACCGCCGTTCCCTTGAGGACAGCCCAGCTCACACGAACCGAGTTCTCGGCCGCCGCGGAGACGGAGAGCTTCGCGACGGTCCTCGGTCGTACGGGGCCGAGCGTCAGGAGACGGCCCGCGCGCTCGACTGTGATCTTCATCGCCTGTCCGTGCGAGGACGTGATCGTGTCGTGGATCCCTTGCGGCGTCAGCCGGCGTCCGTCGATGCCGATGACGCGGTCGCCGGCTCGCAGGCCGATCTGCTGGGCGGGTGAGTCGCGCTGGATCGCGTCGACCTGGCTCGTCGTCCCGGACTTCGTCGAATGGAACGCGAAGCCGATGCGATAGCCCCCGCTTGCGATGACCCCGAGCGTGGTCAGAAGCGCGAGGGCGAGCGCGAGGTTGACGGCGGGCCCGGCGAAGCTGACCGCGACGCGCTTCCACGCCGGCAGGCTCCAGTAGGGCGCGCCGGTGAGACCGTTTCGCAGCTCCCGCAGGCCTCGCGCCGCGAGCCGGGCGGTCGTTCCGGAGAGCTCGACCTCGGCGAGCTCCGCCTCGAGCCGGCCGATGAGCGCACGGGCTTCCTGGAGGTCGTCGGCCTCGAGCGCGCGCTTGAGCGCTTGGACAGGGGCGGTCAGCGTCGGCTCCTGGCGGACCGCGCCGCTGAACCACGTGTCGACGTCGGACGGTGCGGGACGCTGCATGCCCGGAAGGGACACGAATCCGCCCAGCGGGATCGCGCCCAGACCGTACTCGACGCCGCGCCAGTTCGTCTTCAGGAGCGCCGGCGGGAAGCCCACGTAGAAGCGCTGCGGCTTCATGCCGACAGCCTTCGCAGTGAAGAAGTGGCCGGCCTCGTGGACGACGACGAGCAGCTCCAGCCCGAGGATGGCAATGATCACATTCACGCTGCGACCAGTTTTCGTTCCGCGAGCGCGCGGGCCTGCGCGTCGGCTGCGGTGAGCTCCTCGAGGTCTCGCGCCGGTGCGCCGTCGGCCGCGTCCAGCGCAGCCGCGACGACGTCCGCGATGCCGAGGAAGGGTAGGCGGCGGTCGAGGAACGCTGCGACCGCGACCTCGTTCGCCGCGTTGTAGGCGCACGGGTACGTGCCTCCGCGCTCGCCTGCCCCGCGCGCGAGCCCGAGCAGCGGGAAGGCGTCGAGGTCCGGCGGCTCGAACTCGAGGGACAGTCCCTGGGACAGGTCCAGCGCGGGCACGGGCGTCGCCGCCCGCTCCGGGTACGTGAGCGCGAAGGAGATCGGGACGCGCATGTCCGGATTGCCGAGATGCGCGAGCACTCCGCCGTCACGGAAGCGGACTAGGGCATGCACCGTCGAGGTCGGATGGACGACGACCTCGATGGCGTCGTAGTCGAGCCCGAACAGGAAATGCGCTTCGATCACCTCGAGACCTTTATTCGCAAGCGTGGCCGAATCGGTTGTCACCTTCGGGCCCATGTCCCAGGTCGGATGCGCGAGCGCGTCCTCGGGCGTCACCTCCGCCAGCTCCGCGCGCGAACGGCCCCGGAAGGGTCCGCCCGAGGCGGTCAGGACGAGCGAGTCGACCGTCTCGGGCGCGCGGCCCTCGAGGCACTGGAACGCAGCCGAATGCTCGCTGTCGACCGGAATCAGCCGCCCTCCCCCACGCCGTTGTGCCTCGAGCGCGAGCTCCCCGGCCGCGATCAGGCTCTCCTTGTTCGCGAGCGCGAGGTCGACGCCGTGCTCGAGCGCCCAGAGCGTTGCCGGCAAGCCCGCGAAGCCGACGACGGCGTTGAGGACGACATCCGGTTGTGAACGCTCGAGCAGCTCCGTCAGGTCGCCTCCGACCTGCGTGTTCGGCGCGAGACCGTCGATGGGCTGCGAGCCGGACGCGGCAGCCACGAGGTCGAGCTCAGGGTTCGCCGCGACGATCTCGAGTGCCTGGCGCCCGATCGAACCGGTCGCGCCGAGCAGGGCGATGCGCTTCATCGAGAGTCAGTGTGCAGAAAGTCGAGCAGGATGCGGTTGAACTCCTCGGGCCGCTCGAGGGGGATCATGTGAGCGGTGTCCGGCAGCCCGACCTGCTGGGCTCCCGGAATGCCCTCTGCCAACAAGGCGGCAATCTTCTGGATGTCCTCCACGTCTTCGTCTCCGATCACGACCAGAGTGGGGATCGCGATCTCTCCGAGTCGTTCGCTGGCTGGTGGATCGAGCGGCGGCTCTGACGTCGGCTCCGGGTCGGGCAGCGGGATCTCGAACGCTCGCCGCTGCATTTCCCCGACAAACGCCCGCATCGTGGGATCGACGGCATCGGGGCCCCGGCGAGGCCCATCCACCCACAGCTGCAGGTTGAGCTCGACCGCCCGGTCGAGATCGCCGGATTCGTACGCCTCTTCCTCCTGCTCGCCGGACCGCTTGACCTCGTCCGACCAGTCCCAGCCGGGGAGCCCGGCGGCGACGAGTGCGAGCCGGTCGAAACGCTCGGGCTGCAGGACGGCGAGCTCGAGCGCCACGCGTCCGCCGAGCGAAGCGCCGACGAGCGTCGTGCGGTCCAGGCCGAGGTGGTCGAGGAGCGCGCGCAGGTCGTCGACGTACGTGGCAGGGCCGCTTGGCAGGCTCGAGTCGCCGTAGCCGCGCTGGTCGTAGGTGACAACCGTGAAGTCGGGCTCGAGGACGGGAACTGTTTTCTGCCACATCCGGCGGTCGGCAATCCCCTCGTGGATCAGCGTCACCGCGGGACCCGATCCGTGTACCTCGTAGGCGATCCGTGCGCCGTTCAGCTCCGCGACGCTCATTGGAGCGCCAGGATCGCATAGAACCCCGCGACCGCCGCGAAGAGCGGGGCATCGAGGCGGTCGAGGACGCCCCCGTGCCCGGCGAGGATCCGGCCGGAGTCCTTGACGCCCATGTCGCGCTTCAGGGCCGACTCGAAGAGGTCGCCTGCCGCTCCGGCGAGCGCGACCACCGCGCCGAGGACTACGGGACGCCAGCCGGGCAAGAAGTCGTGCTTGTAGAGCGTGACGAACGCGACGAAGATCGCCGCTGCAGTCCCGGCGACGAACCCTTCCCACGTCTTGCCGGGCGAGAGCGTCGGCGCCAGGCGGTGGCGGCCGACAAAGCGCCCGACGAAGTACGCCAGCGTGTCGTCCGCGAAGATCGCGAGCAGCACCGCGAACGCCGCGAGCCGCCCGTCGCTCTCCGAGCCCAGCTCACGCAGGAGGATGACGTAGCCGAGGCCGAGGCCGACCCACGCGGGGCCGAGGACGGTGGACGAGATCGCGACGGTCGCGGGCTGGCGCGTCGTCGCGACTCCGTAGAGCACGAACGCGAAGAGGAGCGTGGCGAGGAACCCCGCCAGCATCCATTCGACCCCGCCGCGCTCGGCTCCGACCAGCGCGAGCACCGCTCCAGCGTAACCCGCGAGGACGAGCGGCCGCAACGGACGCACCATCGAGTAGTACTCGTGGAGCGCGACCAGGGCGGCGACCGCCAGGAGCGCGACGAGCCACCACCCGCCGAGCCAGACGGCTCCGAGCACGACCGGCAGGCCGACGATCGTGACGGCGATGCGCGAGAAGAACGGCGTCATCGGCCGCCGAACCGGCGGCGACGGCTTGCGTACTCCTCGAGCGCCCCCCGGAGCTCCCGCTCGCCGAAGTCCGGCCAGAGCGTGTCGACGAAGACGAGCTCCGCGTAGGCGAGCTGCCAGAGCAGGAAGTTCGAGATGCGCAGCTCGCCCGAGGCCCGGATCAGCAGGTCCGGGTCCGGCATCCCAGGCTCGTACAGGTGCGCGGCGACGAGCGCCTCGTCGACGTCCTCTGCTGCGACACCCGACTCGACGATCCTGCGCGCGGCCTCGATCAGCTCCGCCCGGCCGCCGTAGTCGAACGCGATCCAGAGCTGGAGGCGCGTGTTCGACACGGTCTCCGCCTCGAGCGCCTCCATGCGGGCGAGCAGCTCGGCGGGGGCGCGATCGCGACGGCCGATGAAGCGGACGTGGACGCCCTGCCGCGCAAGGTCGGGCAGCTCGCGCTCGATCGTCTCCCCGAAGATCTCCATCAGCGCCTCGACCTCGTCCTTCGAGCGGCTCCAGTTCTCGGTCGAGAACGCGTAGACCGCGAGCGACCGCACGCCGAGGTCGATCGACGCCTCGACGGTCCGGCGCAGGGCTCGCGTGCCCGCGCGATGCCCCGCGGCCACGGGCAGGCTTCGGCTCTCGGCCCAGCGTCCGTTGCCGTCCATGATGATCGCGACCGACTGCGCGACGGCCGGAAGCTCCGGCTCGTGCAGCGGGCGGATCGATCGTAATGTCCTAATACGGGTTAGCAGGCTTATTTCGGGTCTCCCGAGCGGAGCGAAGGGACTAGCCCTTTCCGCAGAAAATGCGCAGCATTTTCTGCGGTTTCAGACTTCCATTATTTCGGCCTCTTTGTGCTTCAGCTGCTCGTCGATCTGCTTCGTGTGCTCGTCGGTGAGCTTCTGGACGCGGTCCTCGGCGCGCCGCTCGTCGTCGTCGCCGACCTCGCCGTTCACGACCAGCTCCTTGAGGTGCCGCATCGCGTCGCGCCTGATCTCGCGAACCGCAACCCGGTGGCCCTCGGCGAGGTTGCGCACGACCTTGACGAGCTCCTTGCGGCGCTCCTCGGTGAGCTGCGGGATCGGCAGGCGGATGATCTTCCCGTCGTTCGACGGCGTCAGGCCGAGCTCCGACTCCTGGATCGCCTTCTCGATCGCCTTGATCGACCCGGGGTCGAACGGCTGC
>Ga0193747_1000531_pt1 | contig 12351 bp, 9 predicted proteins | sample L1m2metaG_FD_143048 | JGI IMG/M metagenome (GOLD analysis project Ga0193747, IMG submission 143048) | Soil microbial communities from a riparian zone of the East river system, Colorado, United States - L1m2 | ecosystem: Environmental > Terrestrial > Soil > Riparian zone | place: USA: East River...
AGCGCGCCGAGGTCCTGGATGAGTACGCTGCGGATCCCATGCGCCGCCGCGCGGCGAACGTCGTCGAGGACCGCGACGAGCTGTTCAGTCCCGCGCGCGGTCGGCGCGACGAGCGGTCCAACCGGCGCCCGCGACATGGCCGACGTGTCCCATCCGGCGTTCGGCCGCGCGAAGAGGCTGACCTCGACGCCGGCGGACGCCCCGAGACGGGCCATCTCGTCCAGCTCCTCATCGGTGTGCATGAAGACGCCACTTCCCTGCGAGACGCGGACGACCGGGACGCCGCGACGGTCGGCCTCTTCGAGCACGGCCTCGAATACGCGTGGCCCTTCGGTGCTCGGGATCTCAATTCGGTAGTGCGCGCCGTCCGGAAAGCGCTTCGCCGAGGCGGGCAGCTCGCCGAGGTCGTGGTCCGGGAGTCCGACGGAGGCGAGGAACCGCCGCGTCGGGCTACGCGCCATTGCGGGCCCTCGCGTATAAGACCGGGCGGTCGCGGGAAGGGATGAGAACGGCCACCGAGGGGTGCTCGCGACGCACCACGTCGACGAGGTGGGCCGGAAATCCCAGGTTCTGCGGGAAGGTGTCGTAATGCATCGGAACCAGCACGTCGACACCGGCATCGTCGGCGAGCCGCGCCGCCTCGCGGTGGTCCATGTTCCCGACGACACCGGCAGCCTCGCGAAAGTGATCGCGGCCATTGATCGGAAGGAGTGCGACATCTACGCCGAGCGCGCGAAGGCGCTCGGCCTGCCCGTCGTACACGATGGTGTCGCCGGCGTGATAAACACGCGCGACGCCATCGTCGAGAACGTATCCGAGATATCGATAGAGCCCGCCCGAGAGCTCGCGCCCGAACGTGTAGGCATCGGCCATCCCAACCCCGTGGCGTGCCGGCAGGGGATGGATCGTGACGCCGTCGAGCCGGATGCGCTCGTCGGGCTGCGCGCCGACGAGACGCTGCCGCGGCACGCCGGCCGCGGCGACGGCGTCGACCAGTGGACGGGGAACGACGAAGCGCGCACCCGGCGAGGCGCGCGCGATTGCCGGCAACGACGCGAGGTCCAGATGGTCGTAGTGCTCATGCGAGCAGGTCACCACGTCGACGCCGACCGCATCCTCCGGATCGAATGCCGGCGCGGAGACGCGCTCGGCCATCGGCGCGAGGAATGGATCGAGCAGAAGGACAAGACCCCCGGCGCGGACCGCGAAACCTGCCTGCCCCAGCCACCACAGGGCGATCGTCCCGGGCGCGAGGTCGAGTCCGCGTAGGGCCGCGGTCGGGCTAGCGACGGCCCGGGTCATTTCGCCGCCGCTGTTGCGCGCGCACCGCGATGAGCCGCGATGAGCCGGCGATACCATTCGCCGCTTGTCTTCACGCGCCGGCGCTGCGTTGCGTAGTCGGTGTGCACGATTCCGAAGCGCTTGCTCGTACCGTGGGCCCACTCGAAGTTGTCCATGAGCGTCCAGATGAAATAGCCGCGGAGCGGAACGCCTTCGGCGATCGCTTCGGCTGCCGCGTCGAAGTGGCGCGCGAGGAACGCGACGCGCGCCGGATCGTCCACGCGATCGTCCCTGACCTCGTCGTCATACGCCGCGCCGTTCTCGGTGACGAACATGTGCCCCGGCGCGTAGTCGCGGTGGATCCTCCCGAGGAGCTTGCGGAACGAAGCGGGATGCACCTCCCAGCCGATAGCGGTGCGCTCGGCGCCCTCAGGATCGACGCGGTCGGCGCGCAGCGGGCCGCCCCCAGCGCGGACGACGCGGCGCGCGTAGTAGTTCACGCCGAGAAAGTCGAGCGCGCCGTCATACCCGCTGAGCTCGGCGCCGCGATCGAAGTAGGGCCGGTAGAGCTCAAGCATGTCCTTCGGATAGCCGCGACCGAAGAGCGGGTCGAGGAACCAGCGGTTGAGGTATCCGTCCATGCGCGTCGCCGCCTCGGCGTCTGCCTGCGAGTCGGTCGCGGGATCGGCTGGCGAGAGGTTCAGCGCGATGCCGACTCGCGCTTCGCGGTTCGCGGCGCGGAGCGCGTCCGCGGCGTTGCGATGCGCGAGCAGGAGGTGGTGACTCACGCCGACCGCGGTCTTGAAGTCCTTGATTCCGGGCGCGTGCACGCCGACCCAGTGACCTGCGAACGCAACGACCTCGGGCTCGTTTAGCGTCATCCAGTCGTGGACGCGGTCGCCAAGGCGTCGCGCGACGGCGTCCGCGTACCGGCCGAAGGCAGTCACGGTGTCTGCCGATGCCCAGCCACCCCGCTCCTGAAGCGCCTGCGGCAGATCCCAGTGGTAGAGCGTGACGAATGGCCGTATGTCGTTCCTGAGCAGCTCGTCGATGAGCCGGTCATAGAAGGCGAGCCCTGCCTCGTTGACCGCGCCCGATCCGGAAGGCACGACGCGGGGCCAGCTGATCGAGAGCCGATACGCATTGCATCCGAGCTCGCGCAGAAGTGCTGTGTCCTCGCGCCAGCGGTGGTAGTGGTCGCACGCGACGTCGCCTGTCTCGCCGGTGGAGATCGCGCCGGGCACGCGGCAGAAGGTGTCCCAGATCGACGGGCCCTTCCCATCCGCGTCGTGTCCGCCCTCGATCTGGTAGGCGGCGGTCGCTGTACCGAAGAGGAATCCCGGCGGGAACCGCCCCGCGAGCGCCGTCAGATCGGTCATCGCCGAGGCTCCGCACCGGACCAGTCGAGGTCGATGCCCATCCGCGCGTTGATCCCGCCATCGACGTACAGAAGCTGCCCGGTCACGTAGTCGGCGGCTGGTGAGACGAGGAACGCAACGACCCGGGCGACGTCGGCGGGTGCCCCCATCCGCCCCCAGGGAACGCGACGGGCGGTGCGCTCGCTCGAATAGCCGGGCATCAGGAAATAGCGCGGCGTCTCGATGAGCCCGGGCGCGACTGCGTTCACACGGATCTTCTTTGGAGCGAGGTCCACGGCAAGCGCGCGCGTGAATGCGTTGAGCGCGCCCTTCGTTGCCGCGTACGCGGCATGACCGGGGGAGCCCGCGCCGCCATGGATCGAGCTCACGCTGACGATCGAGCCGCCGCGCCGCTCGAGGTGGGGCGTGGCCTGCTGCGCGCAGAAGTACGCCGCGCGCACGTTCACGTCGAAGAGCTCGTCGTACTCGGGTTCGGTCAGGGCAACAGGATCGCCTGACTTCGTCACTCCGGAGTTGTTCACGAGCACGTCAATGCCACCAAGCTCGGCCGCGGCCTCGTCGACCACACGCCGGCAGTCAGCGACCCGCGCCAGGTCCCCGCGCAGAACCATCGCGCGGCCGCCCGCGGAAGTGATCTCCATGCAGACTTCGCGCGCGCCCTCGCCGCTGTGCGCGTAGTGGATCGCGACCGACGCGCCCTGGAGCGCGAGCTCGCGCGCGATGCCCTGGCCGATGCCGGTCCCGGCCCCGGTCACGAGCGCGCGGCGCCCCTCAAGCGGACGGCTCACACGCGCTCCCGCTCGCGGCCGCGCATGTGCCACCGGTCTCCGAAGAGGTTGAGGTGGATTGGCTTGCGCGGGTGCGCCGCGATCACGTCCTCGTCGAGCGTGACGCCAAGACCGGGCCCGGAAGGCAGCGGGAAAGCGCCATCGGTGACGGCGGGAACACCGCGCGCGGCTTCGCTCACGAATGGATCGACGAAATCGTTGAAGTGCTCAAGAATCTTGAAGTTCGGGGTCGCGGCCGCGAGGTGGAGCGCAGCCGCCGTCGACACCGGCCCGCCGACGTTGTGCGGCGCGAGCATCACGTCGTACGACTCGGCCCAGGTCGCGAGCTTCCGCGTCTCGCTGATCCCGCCCATCATCGTCAGGTCGGGCTGGATGACGTCCGCGGCCTGGAGCTCGAAGAGCTCACGGAATTCATGCCGAACGTGGATGCGCTCGCCGGTCGCGACCGGGATGTTCACGTGGCGCGCCACTTTCGCGAGGGAGCGGATGTTGTCCGGCGGGACCGGCTCCTCGATCCATCCCGGACGGTATGGCTCGAGCTCCCGGGCGATAGCGATCGCCTGAGCCGGAGTGAAGCGGCCGTGCATCTCGACGAAGACCTCGCCGTCGGGACCGACACCCTCACGCGCCGCCTCCACCAGCGCGATCGCGCGCCGAAGCTCCGCGTGCGGAAGCTCCTGCCACGCCGTACCAAAGGGGTCGAGCTTCACGGCGCGATAACCCTTCGCGAGCACGGCATGTGCGGCGTCCCGGATATCGGCGGGCGTCCGCTCGACCGTGTACCAGCCGTTCGCATACGTGGGGATCCGGTCGCGGATCGGGCCACCGAGAAGCTGATAGACGGGTAGGCCGAGCGCCTTCCCGACGATGTCCCAACAGGCCATGTCGATCACCGCGAGCGCGGACATCGCGATCTGCCCGGCGCGCGCGTAATCGTCGCGGATCATCCGACGCGCGAGCGCCTCGAACGCGAAGGGGTCGGCACCGATGACGTGCGTCGGCACGGCCTCGTCGAGGTATCCGAGGAGCGCGCTGGTGTGGTTGATCATCCGCACCTCGCCAACACCCTCGATGCCGTCATCGGTGCGCACGACGACGAACGTGAGGTTGCGCCACGCGGCGCCAAGGACGAGCGGACGGACCTCGGTGATCTTCATCCCTTGATCCCCGTCGTGACGATCCCTCGAATGATGAAGCGCTGCGCGAAGGCGAAGAGCACGATCAGGGGCAGGACGTAGAGGACGACCCCGGCCATCGTCACGGTCTGCAATGGGTTGCCGTGTGGATCCGAGTACGCGCTCGCCATGCGGACCGCGAGCGTGGTGTTCTCCTGGTGCAGGAGCAGCGACGGATAGAGGTAATCGCCCCACGGCCAAAGGAACATGAAGATCCCGGTCGCCGCGATCGCCGGACCCGCGTTCGGTAGATAGATCTGGAGGAAGATGCGGAGCGGACCCGCGCCATCCACCTCCGCGGCGTCGTCGAGCTCGCGAGGGAAGCTCGCGAAGAACTGCCGGAAGAGGAATATCGCGAACGGGCTGCCTCCGAGTGCCCACAGGATCCACGGCCAGTACGTGTTCGTGAGGCCAAGTCGCGCGAAGAGGACGAACTGGGGCACGAACTGCACGAATGTCGGAACGATCAGCAGCGCGAGGACGAGCATGAAGAGCTGATTGCGGCCGGGCGCGCGATGCCGCGCGAAGCCATAGCCGACGAGCGCACTGACGAAGACCACGATCAGGGCGTACGAGCCGCTCAAGACGAGGGAGTTGCCCGCGAAGTGCCAGAAGTCCGCCAAGGTGACGGCGAGCTGGTAGTTCAGCCACTGCGGTTCGGCCGGGATGATCACGACGGGCGACGAGTTGTACTCCGACTGCTTCTTGAGCGACGTGACGAGCACCCAGAACAACGGGAGCGCGAACACGACCGCGGCGAGGAGCACCGGCCCGTAACGCAAACCGGTCTCGGCCGCCGAGACTCGCTTCGTTCTCCGTAAGGCAAGAACGCTCATGGCTCGACCCCGTAGAAAACCCAGCGCCGGCTCGTCTTGAAGAGGAGCAGCGTGAGGCCGAGAACGACGGCGAAGAGGATCCAGAGGAGCGCCGCCCCGTATCCGAAGAGCTGCTTCACGAAAATCTCGGTGTACGCGTGCACGACGTAGAGGTAGTTGTCGAGTGGCGGAATGACGCCGGGGTTCATGGCCAGCACGCCCGGCGTGAGGAGCATCGGCTGCACGAGGATCTGGAGTCCGCCGATCAGTCCCATGACGAGGTTGAAGAAGATCACCGGGGTCAGGAGCGGGAGCGTGATGTACCGGTTGACCTGGAAGCGGCTCGCGCCGTCGATCATGGCCGCTTCGCGGTACTCGGCCGGGATGCCCTGGAGGCCCGCGAGGAAGATGACCATCCCGCCGCCGGCCGCGCCCCAGATCGTGAACAGCGCGAGCACGACGGTGGGGTATTCGACGAGCCAGCGGATGTTCGCGTCCGGAGCGACGGTGCCGATGAGCGCGTTCAAAAGTCCGCCGGTCGGGTCGACGAAGATCTTCCACACCCACGCCCCGGCCACGACCGGAATCACCGATGGCAGGTAGAAAATCGTTCGGAAGAGGTTCGATCCGCGGATCGGCTGATTAACGAGGAGCGCGAGGCCGAGCTGGACGATCAGCGCGACCGGAACGACGACACTCATGAGCAGAAGCGTGCGTCCCAGCGCGTGCTGCGCCTCGGTATCGCCGAAGGCGCGGAGGTAGTTGTCGATCCCGACGAAGCGGACGTAGTCGAGGTTCAGGCCGTCGTAGTTCGTGAGCGACATGAGGAACGCTCCGGCAAGCGGAAGGGCACCCAGTAACACGAACCCGAGCAGCCACGGTGAGATGAGCAAGTAAAAGGTCAGTCCACGGCGGAAGCCGCGACGGCGCCACGTGGCGGAGCGCGGCCAGGCGCGCGGCAGGACGTGCGTCGCCTCGGCCATTAGGCGCCGATGATGCGCTTGCCGTCCGCGATCGCGGTGTTGACCTCCGCCTCGATGTTCTGAACGAACTTGTCGAAGCTGATCGAGCCCTTGAGTGCGGGCTCGAGGTTCTTCTTCCAGCTCGTCGCAAACGTCTCCTCGCCGATGTACGGGTTGAACTGCAGGATGAAGTCGGACTTGGTGAGCTCGGCCTGCAGAACCTTCTGCACCTGCTTCTGGAATGCGGTTTCCTGCGGCATCTGCGGGTACATTGACTTGAGGCCGGGCACGCCCCACCCGCTCTTCGCGCGGTCCTGCGCGGGCTTGCCGCCCATGTACTGCTCGAACACGGCCCACGCCGCGTCGACATCCTTCGTCTGCGATGAGATGACCCAGCCGGTCGCGGTCATCGTTGGGTCGCGCCGCACGCCGGCCCACGTGGGCGCAGGAAGGAAGACGGTCTTGCCTTTGGTCTTGTCGCTCTCGGCCATCGCACTGAACCAGTAGCCGTATTGCAGGATCGCGATCTGGCCCTCGTTGAAGTCAGCCCCCATCCAGTTCGGGCTTGGGTCGATCGGCGTCTGCTGCACGCCGTCGGCGGCGAGGTCGTACAGATACCGGATGACCTTCGTGGCCTCGGGGTTCCCGGCGATCACAAGCTTCGAAAAGTCGGCGCTGTACAGGGTCTGGTTCTTCTCCGCGAGCATGTTCATCGCGGTACGGTCGATCCACCCGTCGTTGTTCGAGTGCACGAACCCCCAGTACACCCGCTTCCCAGCGTCCTTCTTGTTCACCTTCTTCGCGACATCACGGAGCTCGTCGTACGTGAGCGGCGTCGTATCGCTCGGCACCTTCACGCCCGCGTCGTCGAATGCCTTCGTGTATGCGTAGAGCGTGAAGTCTGGTGACCAGTCCTTCACCATGCCGTAGAGATCACCGGTACCGATGCCCTTTCCGTCCCACTTATAGAAGTTGTTCGCCGGAGCGAGGTCATCGGGCTTGAGCAGCTTGCTGTTCGAGAAGTACGGCTGGAGGTTCTTGACCATCTTTCTCGAGATGTACTGCGGCACGCCCGCCGCCTGGACCCGGAACACATCCGGGGGGTTCCCTGCCGCGAACATCGCGTAGAGCGTCGTCAGATTGCTCGCGACGACCTCGATCTTCAGCTTTGTAGCCGTTTCAAGGGTCTTGCGGTCATCGTCGTTGAACTCGTTCGGATCGGTCATCACGACGACCTTGCCGCTTCCGCCTGTCTTGGCCGCGGGTTGACACGCGGCGAGGATGGGGGCGGCCGCGGCCGTGGCGGCAATGGCACCGGCTCCGATCAGCACCTTTCGGCGTGAGATACCCGACATCGGGCCCTCCTTCCCCATGGCGCATCAGGGCGCCTGGGACCAGATGTGACCGGTAACATACCCATGTTTTCGCGGTTGTCAAGTGGCGCCCCGAGCGGCTGCCACTAGAGTTCGCGCGTGAAGGGCGCCACGATCAGAGATGTCGCGCGCCGCGCGCGCGTTTCGCACCAGACCGTCTCGCGCGTGATTAACGGCCACGACAGCGTGACTGCCGAGACGCGCGACCGCGTTCTGGGCGCGATCCGCGAGCTCGAGTACGTCCCGAGCGCGGTGGCGCGGAGCCTTTCGTCGCAGCGCACCCACACCCTCGGCATGGTCACGACGGACGTGAGCGACCACTTCTTCGCCGAGGCTGTCGCCGGCGCCGAGGCCGAGGCGCGCAAGCGCGGGTACTTCCTGATCATCGGCAGCATCGAGGAAGGCTCCGAGGACGACGAGCGCACATACCTCCGGCTCATGCTCGAACGGCGTGTCGAGGGTCTCATCGTCGCGGTGCCCCGCCTGCGGCTCGCCGAAGACGATCTTCTGGCCGACGCGGTCGCGCGGATCCCAACGGTGCTCGTCGCCTCGGATATCGACCTTCCGGGTGCGGACCACGTCGACATCGACAACCGCCGCGGTGGTCAGGAGGCGACCGCGTACCTCGCGGCGCAGAAGCACCGGATCATCGCCACGATCACCGGACCCCTCGACTGGCCCTCAGCGCGGGCGCGACTCGACGGGTATCGCGATGGCCTGCGCGGCGCGGGGATCTCCGCGGACCGCGCGCTGGTCGAGCCGTGCGTGGACTGGGGTCTCGACAGCGGACGGCGCGCTGCGGATCGACTGCTCGAGTCGGCGCCCAAGCTGACCGCGATCTTCGCGCAGAGCGACCTCTTGGCACTCGGCGCGATCGCCGCTCTCCGCGCCCGGGGAATGCGTGTGCCCGAGGATGTCTCCGTGGTCGGCTTTGACGACATCCCGGTGTCGAGCGTCTTCGATCCCCCGCTCACGACAGTCCGTCAGCCGATGCGCGAGGTCGGCGAGCTTGCCGCCCGGCTGATTGGGGACCGCGCCGCGTCGTCGCGCAAGGCCAAAGGCACACGCCACATGCTCCGGGCGCCCCTCGTGATCCGTGGAAGCGTCGCGCGGCTGGATGGAGTGTCGCGCCACTAGCCACGTGTGGCGTCGTCTAGAGAGGCTTGTCCCGGAGCCACTGGCAACCCATCGAGCGGCAGTCGTGCGGCTGGTACGTCGCGTGTCGCGGACGCCAGAGCATCATGACCAGCCCGACCGCCGTCAGGACGACGAACGCGAGCACGAAGGCGATCTGACCTTCGATGGTGAGCATGTCGAGCAGAGCGTTACCCATTCCCTGAACCCCTTGCGTCCCTTAACGGCACTCTCTTGCGCCGCAGTGCCTCGGCGAAAACTCTACCGCGCGCCGCGGCGGGCTTTGGTGTCAGGCGGCGGTCAGCGACCGACGCGTTTGCGTGCGTAGGCTCGTGTGTCTGCGTTCTCGACGAGCGCTTCGGCGGTGCGGCCGTCCATCGGATACGAGGACACGCCCCACGAGCGCGCCGGCATCTTGATCGCGCCGCCGCCGGGGAGCTTTACTTCGGTTGCGTCGAGGATCTCCATCAAACGGATGACCACTTTCTCCGCCTCGTCGCGCGCGGTGTCGGGCATCACGATGGCGAACTCGTCGCCGCCGTATCGGGCCGGCACGTCCTCGGTCCGCACCCGCTCGGTGATGGTCTGCCCGAGCATCCGAAGCACTTCGTTGCCGGCGAGGTGGCCGTAGGTGTCGTTCACCTTCTTCAGCTCATCGATGTCGAAGAAGGCGACGGCGAGTGCGGACTGGCGGCGCTCGGCGCGGGCGACCTCCTCCTCAAGGCGGTCGTAGAAGTAGCGGTAGTTGTGGATCCCGGTGAGCGCGTCGGTGTTCGCCGCGCGCTTCAGCCGCTCGTGCAGCTCCGCGACCTCGATCTGGGCGGCGATCTGCGCGCCGACCGTCTCCATGAGCGTCAGATCCCGCTTGCTGAAGGCGGCCACGGCGGGATGGCTCAGCACGAGCACTCCGACGGCCTGGCCGCGCGACACGAGCGGGACGATGAGCTCGCTGCGGACGCGCGGGTCGCCGATGTAGCGGGGATCGGCGCGCACGTCGTCGACGATCTGACCCTGACGGTGCGTAAAGACCCACCCCGAGATGCCGCGATCGCTCGCCATGCGCGAGGGCGAATCGGTGGTCGTCCACGCACCCGCGACGGCGCGCGACACCAGCTCATCGGACTGTTGATCGTGCAGCAGGATCGTGAGCGACGCGCCGGGCACGGCGCGCAACAGCACGACGAGGGTGCGGTCGAGGAGCTGCTGCAGGTCGAGGATCGTGTGGAACTCGGGGGTGAGCTCGGAGAGGATCGAGAGCTCGCGGCTCGTGGAGGCCACGTCCTCCTCCGCGGCGTGGATGATTCCCCGCGCCTCGACCATCGAGATGAACGCGTTCACGACCGTCGGGTCGTAGTACGTGCCGGCGAAGCCCTTGATCTCGGCGAGCGCCTGATCCTCACGGCGCGCCGGGCGGTACGGACGCTCGGCGAGCATCGATTCGAAGGCGATCGCGACCGCGAGGATCCGCGCGGTGAGCGGGATCTGGTCGCCGATGAGCGCGTCGGGGTAGCCGGTCCCGTCCCAGCGCTCGTACGCGTGGCGCACGATCGGCACGACCCCGCGCAGGAAGCGGATCGACTCGAGGATGCGCGCCCCGAGGATCGGGTGCTCCTGCATGATCTTTTTCTCCTCGGGTGTGAGCGGACCGGCCTTCGACAGGATCGCGGCGGGCACGCCGATCTTCCCGAGCGAGTGGAACAGCGATGCGTAGCGCAGATCGCGGAGCTCGTGCTCGCTCATGTCGAGACGCTCACCCACCGCCACTGCGTCCGCCGCGATCTTCCGCTGGTGGTCCTCGCGGTAGTGGTCGCGCGCGACGATCGTGGACATGAGCGTCGAGACCGTCGAGAGGTATGCCTCGTCAAGCTCGCGGTAGAGACGGATCGACCGCATCGTCGATGCGCCGACGCCCGCGAGGATGCCGATGAGCTCGCGTTCCTCGTCGGTGAACACGTGCGCCTCGTGCCAGGTGACGAAGAGGACGCCGATGGTCTGGTCCGCAGAGCGCAGCGGGTGGACGAGAAGCGCCTCGTGGCCGAAGCGCTCGAGAAGCTTCCGCGTGGATTCAGGGGAGTCGCCGCGGCGGGAGAACGCGACCGGCTGGCCCGTATCGAGGACGCGCGAGATCACCGGCGAGTTTTTGGGCAGCGCGAGGACATCGCTCGTCGCCTTTCCGGTAGTGAACGCGAAGTCCAGCGTGTCGCCGCCCTTGTCCACATACACGGCGGACACAGAGGGCTTCAGGAGATCGACGACCGATTCAGCGAGGAGCTTCGCCACGTCGACGACCTCGGTCTTCTCCGAGATCGCGAGGCCGATCCGGTGGAGCTCGAAGAGCCGTCGCGAAAGCGTCGCCGTGCGGTCGTAGAGGGTCGCGCGCTCGAGGGCGATCGAGGCTTCGTTCGCGATCGCGGCGAGGAGCTGGAGATCGCCCTGGTCATACGCGGTCGGGCGGCGGCTCTGCGCGGAGATCGCGCCGACGTACGTGTCCCGCTGCCGCAGTGGCGCGACGATGATCGACTGCTCGACAATGGCGCCCCAGGACTCGAGGTCGGGCATTCCCAGGCGTCGCGCGTCGCGCTCGACCTCCCTTAATAGGAGTGGGCCGCGCTCGATGGTCGCGCCGACGAGGGTGCCCTCCTTCGGGCGCTCGACCGGCTCGAGCTCCTTGCCGCCGTCCATCAGGAACCGGTAGCGGACCGTCATGCCGTCGGGGCTGAGCGTGGCGACGAAGAAGTTGTCGGCGTCCATGACCGCGGCGACCTGCCGGTACACGTTGCGGAAGACCTCGTTCGGGTCGAGCGACGCACCGACGGCGTGGCTGACCTCCACCAGCGTCGCGAGGAGACGCGCGCGGCGCTCCGCGACGAAGCGCGCGCGGATGTCGAGATACCCGAGAAGGAACAGCGGCACCGCGGGCAGCAGGAACCACGGCTGGATGAGAACGATCTCGATGGTGATGACGGCGGCGAGTCCCCAAAGCAGCTGCGCTCGTCCGGTGCGCCCGATCCAACCGATGGTCGATCTCGTGAGACGCTCGGTGCCGAGCACGAGCTGCAACGCGATGATCTGCCCGAGGTCGAGAACGACGAGCGCGGTCGCCGCGATCGCGCCGGCGACGATGACCTCGCCGATGGTCCCGGTGATGCGATCGACCATCGACATGATCACGAGCTGGAATGCCATCGCGGCGGCGCCCGCGCTGATCGCCTGCGCGGCGGTGTTCCGCAGAATGCGGATCGGCGACTTCCGCGTCACGAGGTCGTTGACGAAACGGGCGGACCCGGCGACGAGCGCGAGCGTCCCCGGCGGGAGAAGCACGACACCGGCGAGGACCGCGACCTCGGATGCGGAGAGCTCGACGTTCGTCGCGATGCGGATCGGCCGGAGCGAGAGGAGAACGCACAGCGCCCAGATGTAGAAGGCGACGGTCGGCGGTTCGTC
>Ga0193747_1000532_pt1 | contig 12338 bp, 10 predicted proteins | sample L1m2metaG_FD_143048 | JGI IMG/M metagenome (GOLD analysis project Ga0193747, IMG submission 143048) | Soil microbial communities from a riparian zone of the East river system, Colorado, United States - L1m2 | ecosystem: Environmental > Terrestrial > Soil > Riparian zone | place: USA: East River...
GTGTGAAGGCATTGCAGAAGCCATTGGTATGGTAAGGGTGGACGAACAGTGGAAGCATAACAAGAAAGCCATCATGCCCCAAATAGACTATGGCAAATGTGTATTTTGTGGGTTATGTGTAGATGCCTGTCCATTCTATGCATTGTTTATGACAAATGACTATGAACTCTCATCATTTACGAAGGAACATTTGATTTATACTCCAGCACAATTAGCCATAAAGCCGAAATATAGTGGTGATGTCGAAATAAAAATTGACGATCATGGTGCTTCACACCATGGCTGATGCTTTATTTATTAGCGTTGCAATCCTGACTATAGGTTCGGCAATAGTTGCTCTTGAAACCCGGGAGCTTGTCTACGGCGCAATCGCCCTTGCAATATCCATGATGGGAATTGCCGGCTTTTTTCTGCTTTTAGACTCGCCATTTGTTGCTATGTTCCAGATCACGGTATATGTTGGAGCGGTGGCAGTACTGGTTATATTTACAGTTATGCTAGTGCGAACCCAAGCCCTTTTTTCAATAAAAGAGGACCCTAGAAGAAAAGCCGCAGGGATTGTTTTACTTCTGGTTTTTATCGGAGGAATAGGTGCTGTAGTTTTAGCCTCAGGTCTTGGCAATCCGGCATTTACTAAATTTAATAAACCTGCAATTGATGTCGCTACGATAGGTAAACAGATGGTGACTTATTACGCTCCGGTTTTAGTACTGTTGGGACTTACGTTAGCTGCTTCTGTAATTGGCGCGCTAGCGTTGGCACGAAGGGAGGATATAGAACAAAAAAATGAACGAGTTGATTGATTTTGTTACTGTGGCCGTCGTCCTTTTTGCAATTGGTATATATGGCCTGGTCGTCAAGCGTAACGCCATACGCATGATCTTTTCGATAGAAATTATCGCGAATGCGGCTAATCTAAATTTGATTGCTTTCTCAAGAAATTTGCATAATGCCCAAGGTCAAATGTTCGCGCTTTTTTCAATTGCCATCGCTGCTGCAGAAGTAGCGGTCGGTCTTGGTATCATTATCATTGCATATAGGTTATACAAAGAGATCGATGTTGAAGAATTTAGGAGTATGAAGGGCTAGGTATCAAAAGGATGGCAGAGTCGTTTTTCCTTTTAACAGCGACCTTTATGCCCCTTTTGTTGTCGCCAGTCGCCTATTTCTTAGGTAGAAGAGCTGGTCTAGGTGCGGTAACATGGTTTTCTTTTGGTGTTTTGGTCATATCAACTGGCCTGCTCTTTGTACCTGCGTCTATGTTGAACGGAGGTCGTACCGTCTACAGCGAAAGTTATCCTTGGGGCCAATTTGGGAATTTTGGTCTTAGACTAGATGGTCTTAGTCTTCCATTTGCAATTATCAACTACATATGGTTTACAGTTCTTGTAATCTATTCAAAGCCGTATATGTATCGCAAAATAGTTGATGAAGCTCGTAGTCGTTTTGGAGAGGGAGAGGGTACTGAAAGCACATCAGTAGGTCGTGGCACGGCATATGAGGCAGATGCGGATAGACGAAATAATACGTCTGGCATTGCTAATGAGAGTGGCTCTTTAGCAACAACAACAATAGGGGTCGAAGAACAACGGTATGTAAACTCACAACTTGGGCTTTACTTTGCGCTGTTCATGGTATTTGCAATGGGAACCCTTGGCATGGTCCTTGCGACCAACCTGATCGAGTTCTACGTCTTCTTTGAATTAGTCCTCGTACCTTCATTCTTTCTTATAGCCTTTTTTGGCTACGGTTTAAGACAAAGAACAGGTCTGATGTTCTTTTTCTGGACCCACGCAGGCTCAGTCGTGCTGTTGCTTGGTTTGCTATCAATTGGTTTCTTTGCAGGGGGTTTCGACTTCAGTACAATCAGGGCCCACGTATCACAGATTCCTGCACAATGGATGCCGATTATAATTTTTGCTGTTGTGTTGGGGCTTGGAGTAAAGCTAGGTGGCTTTTTGCTGCACCCGTGGGTTCCATCCTCTGTAGCCGGAGCACCTACTCCGGTCTCAATCCTGTTAGTAGGTATTGCTACCTACGGAATTTTACGAATATGGTTGGACCTTTTGGGTGGAAACTATGTCCAATACAGTCTTTATATTAACATCTGGGGTCTTGCCACAATGATCTATGGTGGAGCTATGGCGCTCATGCAGGACGATATCAGGAAAGTTCTTGCTTATTCAACTATAAGCAATATGGGTTATATTTTATTTGGTCTTGGTTCCGGTAGCGTTCTTGGAGTCACCGGAGCAACACTATTGTATGTCACAAGCGGTCTCGGCAAGGCAATCCTGTTCATGATGGCTGGGTCAATTAGCCTTCAGACCGGCACTACTAGCATGTCGAAGTTAGGAGGTCTCGCCGGTAAGATGCCGTACACAGCAGTCCTAGCAATGATTGGTCTTCTCACACTTTTTGGCATTCCTCCTACAAGCGGTTTTATGTCTGAATGGATCCTTTTCAACGGTGTATTACAAACAGGGGTTCACGACGCGAATTCACTTAGGATTGCATTATTTGGATTTGGTATGTTGACTACTGTGTTATCCTCAGCTTATTTACTCTGGATGTACAAGCGTATCTTCTTTGGCAAGATACCGCAAGAATTGGTTAACATCCGAGACTCGGGCAGGTATATTACAATAACAATGGCCGCACTTGCTGGATTGACACTTATTATCGGAGTATATCCGGATCCATTTCTGACTCCTATTACTACATACATACAAGGAATGTTCCATAACTCACCAGCCGTACTTCCGTTGCCGTCGTCAGGGGGGTCTGGCATTGCAGTTCCACTCGCCAAGAACATAATGTTCAAATCCGATAATAGATTCAGTAGCAACGCTGTGCCAAATTCTGCTGCTCCAATGGCAAGAATTAACAGCGGTGGCGCGTTTACGAGTCACTAAAGAAATGAAATATGATGTCTACATGGTAGGTTGAAAAAAAAGTGGTCGAAATAACAGGCTTCGGGGGAATCGCCGTAAATGTTTGGCTAGTGTGGATTCTTCCTTTCGTCGGCGCAGCTGTAATTGCCGCTGCTGCTCGTGCTGGCATCAAGATAAGAGATTATACTGCTGTTGGGTTTGCTCTTGCCAGTGCAGTCTCTGCTACAACCTTAATTCCTCTTGCATTTTCTGGCAACGAAGTACATAGCCAGGTAAACTGGATTGCAGTTTTGCACCTCAAGGCCGGGGTATTGGGCGATCCATTATCGGTAATAATGGCTAATCTTGTGGCATGGATCTCATTTTTGATATTCGTATATTCCACAGGATATATGCACGGGGAAAGAGACCTGACAAGATACTGGTTTTTTATGCTCTTCTTTATCGGGTCCATGCAATTGGTCGTGTTATCAGACAATTTGCTAATGCTCTTTTTTGGTTGGGAAGGGGTAGGTCTTGCTTCCTATGCTCTCGTCGGTTTTTGGTATACTGACAGAAAGAAGGACTTTGTCGGAACAGAAGGCCACAGAGCGGGAGGAATTGCGATGTGGGCTTCTCCCTCTCACGCCGGGGCGAAGGCCTTCTTAATGACAAAAGCAGGAGACACCATGATGCTTGCAGGAATGTTTCTGATTTTTGCATACTCAGGAACTTTCGGGTTTAAGGAATTACTCCAACATCAGGGATGGGCAGTACAGATGGCGCACCAGAATCTACTGGTGCCTGCAGCGATATTACTATTTGGTGGTGCAATTGGCAAGTCTGCACAATTTCCGTTGAACGAATGGCTTCTCGAGGCTATGACAGGTCCAGCGTCGGTCTCCGCGCTGATCCACGCTGCTACTATGGTTAAGGCCGGGGTATTTCTAGTTGCGCGTATAGCTCCCTTGTTCTTTGCACTTGCAGCATTTGGTATGACACAATTCTTTGAAGTGGTTGCATGGGTAGGCGCTTTTACTGCATTTCTTCTCGCATCACAGGCTATTGCGAATCCAGAGATTAAGAAAGTTCTAGCGTATTCGACTGGCTCTCAAATTGGTTACATGATGATGGCCATAGGCATAGCGGGACTTTCCACTAACTTTGTTGACGGCTATACCGCAGGATTCTTTCAACTGATAAGCCATGCGATGTTCAAAGCCGCACTTTTCATGGGCGCAGGCGCACTGCTTCATGTTGTTGGTTCCAGATTTATGACCGACATGGGCGGGATGCGCAAATATATGAGAAAAACCTACATCTTTATGTTCCTTGCAGCCATGTCTCTCGCAGCTGCACCTTTAATCACATTAGGATTTTGGAGCAAGGACGCCATATTTGCAGCAGTTTTGGGATCAGGCTACGTTCATTCACTTCCGCTCTTCATAATGGCTTTTGTAGTCGCGATAATGACTGCATTTTATACGTTTAGAATGATTGGCATGTCATTCTTTGGTAAGAAGAGCCATCATCTGGAGGAACTAGAGAAAGCCGGGCACCACCCTCACGAGGTACGCCCAGTAGTATGGGTCCCTTTTGCAATTCTTGCAGTAGCAACCATTGCTGTAGGAGTAGTCGGATTTGCCTTTGGGGCACAGCTTCAGCATATATTCTCAGGTTATCTTGCTAATTACTTTGGAATCACCCAGCAAAAACAATTGCAACTGCTTCAAAACCCTGCAACAACCACTCAGCTTGTTAAGCCACTCACAGAGACCAAACTATTCCTTGGTCTTAATCCTTATGCTGCAGCTGCATCCTTTGGAGCGTTTGCGATAGGAGGCTTTTTGGGATATATGTTTTACATTGCCAGGAAAATTGATCCGCAGATTATCTCTAAGAATTTTGTCACGAGGGGAATATGGAAGTTCCTTTACAATAGATGGTACCTTAATTCAGCGCTTTATTGGGGTGCTGTCATAGGGCCCGTAGCAATATATCGTATAATTTGGAGGTACTTTGAATTTACTGTCATGGAAGGCATAAGTCATGCATTTGAATTCTCGATGGCATCATTCTCTAGAGTAGTAAAAGCAGGACAGACTGGAATAACACAGACTTACTTGTTTGTATTCGGAGTTGGCATTATGATTATTATAATGCTGCTCTTGCTATAGAGAGATTGTTGAAGAATGGTTGATTTTTTGTCGACGCCCCTTCTTGTGACAGTCGTACTCGGATCCGTAGGACTTGGAATCCCAGTAATAGATGCGCTAAAAAAAGAAAGGGGTTCTAATAACAAACTGTATAGTGCAATTGCCTTTGGTGCGCTAATCATAGCGATAGGCATCGTGATCATCCGTGTATTATCTGGGGCAGTGATGCCAGCCGCTGCGTTTGGACCGGGTGTCCTTTCAGATGATCTTTTTGGTTCATTTTTTGCAGTGGCGCTGCTGATTGTCTCAATCATGGTAACTGCATCTTCTTGGAATTATATGAAAGGGAAGGCAAACCCTGCCGCATATTACTCGCTCATATTACTTTCAAGCATAGGTATGGTACTAATTGGTTATTCTACTGATCTCGTAATGTTATTTGTTGCATGGGAGCTAATGTCACTGCCCACCTATGCACTCGCTGCCTTTTCAAAACGAGATCCAATCTCAAATGAGGCTGCGATAAAATACTTTATGTTTGGTGCATTATCTTCTGCGATCCTAGTTTTTGCCATAGGGCTTGTTTACGGGATTACAGGAACGACCAACATAGGGGGAGCGATCCAGGGATTGGCTCATCTTCAAAAAGACCTAATTCCTGTAGGACTTCTTGCGATCGCACTGTTTATTGCCGGTTTTGGATTCAAAATAGGTCTTGTTCCATTTCATATGTGGCTGCCTGATGCATATGAGGGTGCGCCTACTACAATAGGCGCTCTTCTAGCTGCCGGAACGAAAAAAGCGGGATTCGCTGCAGCGTTGCGTGTAATTGTGCTCGGAATGTTCGTATTACATCCAGATTGGACTTTCACCCTTGCTGTAATAGCAATATTTACAATGACACTCGGGAACTTTGCGGCTTTGGTTCAAAAAAGTGTTCCAAGAATTCTTGCCTATTCTAGCATCGCACAGGCCGGCTATATCTTGATAGGCTTTGCGCTGGCCCCATACTCCAACCAAGCACTGACCGGTTCTCTTTTTTACATAATTAATCATGCAGTGATGAAATCTGCTGGATTCATAGCTGCGGCTGCTGTTGCTACTGCTTTGGCTGGCTATAGTCTTGAAAGATACAGAGGACTAGGTCATCGGATGCCAATCACTGCCATCGCATTGTCAATTTCCTTGCTCTCACTTGCTGGTGTCCCTCCGCTCGTTGGTTTCTGGAGCAAATTGGTGGTGTTTGGAGCGGCGATTAATAGTGGTTCAATAGTAGCATGGGCCCCGTACCTTGCAATCGCTGGTTTGCTCAACAGTGCACTTTCTCTTGGCTATTATGCGTGGATAATTAAGAAAATGTATATGGAGCAGGGACCCGACATGACCAAAGTCAAAGAGCCTAGGGCTATAGCTGCGGTACTAATATTCGCCATTATATTTATGGTAGGGTTCGGGATCTGGTATGCGCCTGTTTTAGAGTTCGCGTCAAAAGCGGTCCCTCATTTTGGCAATATCGCTTCCGTGGTATCCAATGGCTCTTCGTCATCGTCTCATGCAGTTAAACCTGCTTCTGTGGCGTCTTCTAATTCTTCTGCTTCTGGTCTCCGTTCTATTGCCGTTGTTGTTAGGTCCCATACTCAATAACTCGGCTTGCAGGTCTTCTCTAGGACAGGTTTATCTCGCTCGAATTTATTCGGTTTGGAAGAAAAATTTCTATACTTAGACGAAAAACAGAATCTAAATAGTCGTTTGACAGAATCTAGATTTTTCATGCATTCTTGACCCGGCACGAAGGGAGTGAGTTAGATGCAATAACTATTCATAACTGAAGTGAAGCCAAATCGGTCAAGCGTTCCAAATGCCTCTTGGGCGTACTGTCGTGTATCTTTCGTAACTCATTTTTAGCTTTTGTTGAGTATGACAAATATAGACCTTCCATCCGCTCAACAAATTCTCGCGACTGTCCATTTTTCTTTACCAACAGGTTGAACAGTCTATCTTCATTACTCCAATCCATTAGATCGTCATGAATTTGATAGGCAATTCCGAGTAAGTTACCGAAGGCAGCCATAGCATGAATCTCATCCTCCAAGCCCCCTGATAATATAGCCCCTATTTTTGCCGATGCTTCGAAAAGCGAGGCAGTCTTATATTCAAGAACTTTTATGTAATCATCCTCTTTGATTTTCCTGTCTTTACCCAATTTAATCTCCATTATTTCACCCTCACTCATCTTTATTGCAGCTTTAGAAAGTTCGCCCGATACACGCGAATCATCCATCTTCGATCCAATATTAAGAATAATTCCTAGAACAAAATCGGCAGTTAGGATACTGTTGTTGTAACCATACTTCACATGGAATGATGGTTTACCACGTCGAATGTTTTCCTCATCTATAATATCATCATGAATTACAGACTCTGTATGAAGGAGTTCTATGGCGGAAGCAGCCATAAACGCAGCGTCGTTTTCTGTGACGTTTATTGGGCCTATCGCTTTTGTTTTTATACTTTCGGCAGACAACAATAGGATCAATGGGCGAATTCGTTTACCGCCATCACAGGCATATCTCAATGGAGCATAGAGTTCGGACCAACAGTAGAGATCTAGTTCTCGTCCTAGGGCTTCGTCTATCTTCAATAAATATTGGCTAAACAACTCCATCAAAGGGTTCACCTCCGTATTTCTTCTATTCAGACCCGCTCTTGCCCGTAATTTCTTGAAATAAAGAGAATATTAATGCTTTTAAAAAATTACTGAAATATTTAGTGTAGGATATTTAGTCATTGGTAAACGAATGAAGGAAATAATAATAACTATTGCTCCGGCCGGGATTTGAACCCGGGATCTGCGACTCGAAAGGCCACAATGCTTGACCGGATTATGCAGCCGTTTATCATTATCAGCTTCTACACCACCGGAGCACATGTGAATCTTGTTGCAAGTCACATTACATAAAATCTTTTCTTGTTATCAGGAGAGCCATAGACAAACAGAAAAAAGGGAGCCATCGTCGATTAGAGAGTTTCAAACGATTAGGCTAAAGATCAATTTTATCAATTTTATCAGTTTTCATGCCTTAGCAGCTTTATACAACTTCTTGCCAACATGGCCATACCAAGTTCCATCGAAAACTAATCGAATGTCGCACCACTATAACACAATTGAATAACTCTATTCACAAGGTTTTTACACAACCACCGCTAATTTAGTTTTTGAAATGACTGGGGTTGTAGAACGAATAGATATTGAAATCGAGAAACAGAGTTTGCTCAAGCACCCATTCTACCAGATGTGGTCTGAAGGTAAGCTTACTGCCGATCATCTTCAGGGTTACATTAAGGAGTACTTTCAGCTGGTAATAGCAGTCCCTGAATTTGTTCGAAATATCCAAGATCTAACGAATGACTCCTCTCTGGAAACCGAGCTTGCTCATCACTTTCAGGAAGAGTCTGATCATATTGAAGCGTGGATGAGGTTTGCAATATCCATGGGCATTTCTAGGGATAAATTATTAAGTTATGCACCTACTTGCAAGACAACAGAAGCTGTTCTTACTTTAAACAGCCTGACAAAATTGTCCTTCGAGGAAGCGGCAGCAGCGATGTATGGATATGAGAAGGAATTGCCCAAAATCAGTACATCAAAAATCAACGGTTTAAAGAAATATTACGGCATCGAAAACAACGACGCTACAAATTACTTTGAAATACATGAAGAAGCAGACATAAGACATGCAAGATTGTGGATGAATATTCTAAAGACCGTTTCTACGGACGATAACGAGTCAGTGTTCGAAGCCGGTGTTAAGTCGTTGAACGCACAAAACAAATTGCTAGATTCTATACAGGAGAAATATGTCGGCAAGTACTGCTAGACCAGTTCAAAGCTATTCCGCCAGAAAACATGCTCTTCTCTGGGTCTAGCAGGGCACAACTTTATTTATCTGGGCGTAAATCGGTTTCTCAAAACCTTTATACCTTGTGCTTTATCGTCTTTTTATTTACGGGCCCATAGCTCAGTCTGGCAGAGCGACCGGCTCATAACCGGTCGGGCAGGGGTTCAAACCCCCTTGGGCCCACGTTAAAGTTGTTTCAAAGATTCAGTATTACGAAGATCGGGTAAATGCACGAATGATTAGGGGAAAACATAGCAACCGACATTAACTGGAATTTCCGCGGTATGTTTATAGAAGGTCTAAAGTCTCCTAGAACCAAAGCCGCATATAGGTATGCTCTTTAAAAATACATGAACTACTTGAAGATCGACATTCCTGACGATTTACTAAGATATCAACACAATCTCGCATTTATACAGAACCAGATTATTGAGTATTTGATATATTTGAAGCATCTGCCTGTTTCATTAAGATATGCTACAAGTAGTCAATATCTTGCAGTAATTATGACTTATTACGATCTAAATGAGGCCGTATTGAACAAAAAAGAAATCTACAGATATATTGGCGAGGAGAGACCAATTGAGAACAGAGGATATAGGTCAGAAGAAATAACAAAAATGCTTGAATTATGCGATGAGCGAGTCCTTCCGAATATTGAATGTGTATGAATCCTCGGTGACGCATCCTGCTCCACCTACGGTTCTAGATGTATTTCTCATTGGTTTCCAATACTTAATCGTCTATCTACAAAATATGACTCGTCGTCTTAAGTAGCTTCGATCTCTTATATGCCTTGGAGTTACTGGAGTTATGAATCACGAAGTAAATACCAAGACATTATATGCCATTATTGCCTTTGCCATTTCCATTTTTACCGTATGCCCATTCTTGGGAGCAGCAGCGAAGGCATTATCTCCTACACTTGTTATTAATGTGCTCTATCATGATGTATCTTTCGTAAACAGTCGTGTCAGTCCTTTAGCTTTACACACTCAACCACTCGTTGTTCATATAGGCAATGTTTTTAAGATACATGCAATAATCCTAAATAATTCGCCGGCCACAATCAGTTTCATTTCCGGACCGTGTGATTCTCCATTATCCTCAACATTCGATAAAAACGTAGTTGTGAAACATGGTGTACGCTGTTTTCTAGGAGCAGCAGTACATTTAGTTAAGTTGAGGCCAGGAGAAGCAGGACAAGTAATTGGACCCGGCATAGGAACAACGTATCAAGGGGCAGCACCTGGGATGACTGTAACTACTGTAACATTCCATTATCAATCAGATAATGGGGCTAGTGCTAGCGTTACGAGGTCTTTTGAATTTAACATAGTATGATCCATGAGAGAATTTTGAGCGAGTGATATTTATTGAGGAAATTAGAAGAAAAGAATAATCGTTTAAAGACGTTCCGGGCAATGAGTGTAAATTAAATTATGTGCGAGCCTTTGTTGATAAATCGGACTCGATTTCACTAGTAAAATAAAATGAATAAGAGAGTTCTGATAATAGATGATGAGCCTGACATCATTCTAACATTGAGGATGGCTTTAGAACAAAATGGCTTTAGAACAGATTCCTATAGCGACTCAATACTGGCGTATAAGAATTTTAGAGCTGGCGTATATGATCTCGTGCTGCTTGATATAAAGATGCCAAATGTGGATGGATTTCAGTTATATCAGAAAATAAAAAGGACAGACAGTAGAGTTAAAATTTGCTTTTTGACTGCCAGCGAATTCTATGATGAGGAAATTAGAAAAGAACAAGGATTTGACGGATTTAACAAGGAATTATTCCTCAGAAAGCCCGTAGAAATTGCTTGCTTGATTGACACGATAAGACCACTTATGGACCTCACGTTCAATTGAGATTTTGGCATAGTAGCGGTAGATAACGTAATAGTGTTACCTAAGCGTTATTAATCCTGCAACATAAAGATACTGTATATGGCGATTATTTAAAAATGGTATCCGTATCCGACATTCTGAGTGCAATTTCCGATGACAGATCCTTGGTGCTTTTGCTTGTTTACCATTGCTTTATCAAGTGGAGATAGTAGCATCCTAACAAGTAGGCTGAATCTTACGCGCAAACAGTATTATTCAAGATTGTCTGACTTGATAAAAGCTGGTCTCGTAAGAAGGATGAACGGAAGTATTTTGTTACTTCATTTGGTAAAGTGGTCCATAAAGCTCAAGAATTAATTGGAATGGCTGTTCAATATTCTTCGAAGCTCCAGGCAATCGACTCTGTTGAATCGCCGAAATTTCAAGCTGCAGAATTAAGCAAGATCATTGATACTTTGATAAGCAACAGCGAGATCAAAGAGATATTGGTTAGCCGACAACGCAACAACAACATTCCCGCTGAAAATGAAATTGCCTACAACAGGGAGCTGCTCGTTCCGGCAACAAAACGCTCAAGTATACAATTCAATACATGAATAGAGTACACGATCTAAACCAGAACGCAAGATAATATTATGCAACATATGTATGACGTAGGATTAGAGTCATACCCAAAATTAATTCTTGATCACGTGCTCTATTATCAAGCGAATATTGTCTCTATTGTGTGGCCTTTTTTGAATTAAATACGTCGCGCTAAGTACTGATTGAAATTTTTTTGATTGCAACCTAATCAGAATTACCCATCAACAATGCTTGAGGAATTTCCTAGGAAAAAAATAAGAATTTGATATAGACAAAGTAGGACAACAAACTAAATTCATAAGAAATGTAATCCATCGATAATATACGTACAGTCCATCTACTACCAAAGTTAACATCCGACTCTGCGGAGGCCTCACACCCCAACGAAGCTCTTCATGTATTTCAGATGTGAGGCTTCCAAGTAGTGCGGTACTTGTAGCAGTCCCAAGATTCCTGTTACTATTAATCAATGGAGCTAAAATAATAAACACTGCTCCTAAGATGATCCCTGAGCAGTTTTTCATTTCTTTCCAAAAAAGAAATTAATTATAAATAATTCTTTAAAACATCCTGTTGTCCTGAATTTGATTCAGCACGCACCAGAAGTACTCTAGCATCCATTCATTACAATACAAGCGTGTAAATCATCAAGGTCGAGACGGCCAGAAAGAATAGCCAGATTACAGGACAAAGACAAAACAAGGAACGCTGTCCCTTGAACCGTGTCAAAAGTATATATTAATTACCGATCAAGGCTCCTAATTTAACGGGCCATTCATAATCCTGTTAACCGGGTCATGTCCACCTTACTATGTAGTTCCATAATATTTATAGTAGTTCAATTTTAATATTTAATGCAGTTGAGCTTCAGAAACATAATGCCTATACGTACAAGGCCAATTCTGGAAGGAGGATCGAGCATTTCAAATATTTAGTAAATGTGCCAGAAGGTACTCTTAATGATCTCGG
>Ga0193747_1000534_pt1 | contig 12321 bp, 13 predicted proteins | sample L1m2metaG_FD_143048 | JGI IMG/M metagenome (GOLD analysis project Ga0193747, IMG submission 143048) | Soil microbial communities from a riparian zone of the East river system, Colorado, United States - L1m2 | ecosystem: Environmental > Terrestrial > Soil > Riparian zone | place: USA: East River...
CTCTGCCAATCAGTTGCTTCCGAGTCCTTGCGCGCCGACCCTCAAAATGTCCTTTGCATAGATCGGAAGCAACTGATTGGCAGAGGCAAAAAACGTCGCGGCGAAATCCAGCGTCATCGTCTGCACGATGATTGGCGTATGCCAAACGAAACGCAGTCCTTCGACCAGCGCCGCGAAGCTAACCCGCGTCTTTTCGCTTTCACGGTCGCTTGGTCGGCCGCTCGTCCGCATGAGCGCCAGACCGACGATCACGGCAACAAACGAAGCCGCATTGGTCGCATAAACTACTCCCGGTCCGAAGTTCCCCAGCAGAAAGCCAGCCAAAGCCGGGCCCACAATCATTCCTATTTGAAACATCAGCATGCTGAGGCTGACGGCGTTGGGAAAATCTTTCGCCGGTACCAGCGATGGCATCAGAGACTGGCGTGCCGGGGTATCAAAAGCCCAGGCTGCCGATGCGATGGCGGTTAGCAGATAAATCGGCCAGACGCGTCGCGAGCCATTGAAAGTAATCAAAGCGAGCACCCCGCTACACGCGAGCATGATCGTTTGTGTAGTCATCATCAGCCGGCGCCGATCGATGACATCGGCGACGACTCCGCCCATCAGCGAACACAAAATTATCGGCCCAGCGCGAAATAATCCAACCAGGCCAAGCGCCAGTGCCGAGCCAGTGAGAAGATAGATGTGCCAGTTGATCGCGACCAATTGCATCTGGGAGCCGGTTACCGAAACGATCTGGCCCATCCAGAGCAAACGAAAATCGCGATGGCGAAGAGACGAAAAGGCGGTTGGACGCGATTTCGAGTTGGCGTTTCCAGGACTGCTTGGAGGATCGGTCGTCACCATCAGAGAGAGTAGCGGAAAGTTGAGCTACTTTCCCTTCGTGCCTTTTAGTTCTTTGTACATGTCCTCGACATTAGGAGTCGCAAAATTCTGGAACGCGAAAGTCTTGTACCTGTCGGGCAACGTCAGTTGTTGTTTCGCTTGATCGACCGACAATCCGTCAGCGATTCCCTTCGAGACCCGACTCCTCAAGTCATCCAGATAATCTCGAAACGCTTTGATGTCCTCCGCCTGGGCGACATTGCCGTGCCCGGGGACGAACTTCGCGGCCGGATGTTGAGCCAGCATTTTATCCAGGGTAGGAATCCAATCATTCACAGTCGCATCGACGAGATTTGGCAGCGTTTTCGACCAGCCGAGATCACCCGTGAACACTACCTTGGCATCGGGTACGTAAGCGAAGACGTCACCGCCCGTGTGACCGGGCAACGTCGCTAGAATCACTTCGCGCTTACCAAGTTTGAGACGCATCGTTCCGGAGCTGAACGTCTTCGTGGGATTTGTCAGCTTGATCGACATCATCACGTCGTAGCGATGAATCTGGCGTTCGAGTTGCGCGCGCTTGTCCTGCTGGTCTTCCGGCGTCTCGCTCAGTTGTTTCGCCGCGTCCGCTTTTCGTTTTTGCAATTCTTCAGGCGCCGGCAGAAAACGTTTGTTCTTCGTGGTCTGCCAAATCATGACGTTATCGTGCGCGATGATTGGAACACCGCGCTCAACCAAGACTTGATTGCCGCCAGTGTGATCGAGATGGTAATGACTATTGACGGCGTACTTGATGGGCAGTTTGGTGAGCGATTGAATTTCGGTGATGAGTTCTTCGATCGCTACCGGCGTGAAGAACGTATCGAAGATCAGGACGCCACCATCGCCGATGACGAATCCTGCATTCCCGGACGCCAGTCCTCCCGGCTTCGCGATCGCCGCATAGACACCCTCGGCCACTTTCACTAATTGAAAGTCCTCGTCGGCCCTTGGTGGTACGGCCGTGGCCTCGCGATTGAGACAGGTAACTTCACTCGCCAGCAAGATTATGCCCGCAGTTACGAGAGCGATCAGTTTACTTTTCATCGCCTTCATTAGATTTTCGCGAGCATCGCTTTCAATCTCATCCACGCGTCGTCGCGGGCCTTGCGGTTAGCTTTGTAAGCGGTCGAGGCCTTCTGATAATCGTCCGCCGCCTTTTTGTCCGCACCTTCATCCCCCTTGGCTACCGGCGCCGGCGGAGGAGGATTATTTGGTTCTCCCAGGCGCATGAACCCGTGACCCGCGCCCGCGTAAGTCACCGGATCAAAAGGCTTCTTGAGTTCCTTCATCGCGTCCGTGGTCGGCGGCACCATAGCGTTCATACGCATGTCGTTCTCCGCATAGAACCCATAAACGGGAGCGCCAATCTTTTCCAGGGCCGCTTTGTCGACGGTGTACGGCTGACCCTGGGCGTTGCTACTTGGCGCAGATCCGTAGAAGACGAACGCTGCCTTAAGGCTTGGTCGCCTCGTCGCAAAAAAGAACGTTGTGCTTCCGCCCCAGCAGAAACCACCGACTGCGACCTTGCCATTCGCGGCTGGCAGCTTTGCGACGTAGTCAGCCACAGCATTCAAGTCGCCGGCAATCTGATCAGGTGGCAAAGCACGAATGGCCTGGGTTACGGCATTACTGCCGGTCGCAGCGATTTCGGCGGTGCCTCCTCCGTTCGGTCCCATGCCCGACAGCAAATCCGGCGCGATCGCAATGTAGCCCGCTTCCGCCAGCTCATCGGTTAGTTGTTGTACCCAATCACTCATGCCGAAGATCTCGTGGATGACAATGACTGCGGTGGCCTTCTTATTTACTTCGGGATAGACAACGAAGCTGTTGACTTCGCGATTGCCGTTCTTGATCTTCACCCATTCGCGATGACGAGGCGATTTCGCGAGTTGTTGTTTCGCCCAATCCTGAATCGTTTCGGTATCTGCGTCCATCGCCGCGCTGATGCCCGGGTGATGATGAACGCCCATGTCTTGCGCTACAACACCAGCGCAAAGATAGAGCAACGCAATTATCCCAACAACGATCATCGCGAAAAACCGTTTGAGTTCTACTCGTTGCGTCTTCATATGCTCCTCCATCTGAAAGGCAAATCTCAAATGATGTTCGATTTTAGGCTAGACTAAATATCACAACCCGCCTTGATAAGCGAAGCCGCGCGCGGTCTTTCATTTTGGGGAGCACACAAAAAAAGCGGGCGCCGCCAACTAAGAGTTGACGGGCGCCGCTAGTTATTCTTCGAATGGACTAATCCGCCTGGCTATTCGAACGCAAGGTGCCGGACGTTACCAGGGGAATGGCCAGCGGCCATTGTTGCGATTGTTTCGCCCGCGGTTATATCCGCCGTAACGTCTGAAGCCCTCGTCGTAGCCACGCAGAAAGCCATCGCGATAGGCCTGTTGATTGCCGTATCTACCGTTGTTACCGTAGCTACCATTGTTGCCATGTCCGTTACGATAAAAGTGAGATCTTTGCGGATTGTAGCTTTGACCTCTTTGCGCATCGTTCGATCCAGTGTACAAGCCATCCTGGTAGCCTTGATTTGCGGCAACGTTGCCGTAACGGCCGTTGCGATCATCGCGCCGATACTGCCGGTCCTGATCTCGATCGCGCCCATAGTACGGATCTTGATCGCGGCGATATTGCGCCTGCACGGCGCTAGTTGACGCTAAGCCTACGCCCACCAAGAACGACAACACCAGCAAGATTCTCCCGATCCTGTTGCTGAAATAATCTGATTTCATATATCGAACCTCCGGCGCGCGTGACGGCAAATCGCATGCCGGTTGTTTTGATCGCGAGAAGGCGCGAGAAATTCTGTTTCACTCAAAAAGGGAATGAAGCGAAACAGCACGATATCGTATGGGCTCCATCTGATATGCGTTCGCGAAGATGATGAGGAAGCGTGATTGGAGTTCTGGGCCAGCATTACCATAACAAGCGTTGGGCCGTTAACCATGATCAGGTATCAAGTAACTGTCAAATAACGGTCAAATAACTGTTGACGACCCTTACTATTTGACGTACTCTTGCGGCGCGTTAATTTATTTAATCATCGTTGAAGGAGCTTCCCAGATGATCCCAGGTTTTATTTTGTTCGTCGCTGGAAATATTACGAGAGAGGAACGCGTGCGGAGTCTAAGACATCGCGGGCGTCAGGCGGTTGCAGTATGCGTCTCAATAGCGATGCTCAGCATTTCTTCACTGGTTGCTTTCGGCTCGCCCTCCAGCATTGCCAAGGAAACCGGACTGATCACGATCAATGGCACTGTCGCGATTAATGGCACGCGCGCCGAGTCAGGCCAAACTCTCTTTTCAGGTAGCACAATCAGAACGGACACGGAATCTGAATCGCTGGTCAATCTTCGTAATTCTGGTCGTCTTAAGCTCGGCTCCGGAACAACTCTGAATCTGGAATTTTCGGAATCAAAACTTTCCGGCTCGCTAACGGGGGGAAGCGTCGACTTTACATCTCCGAAAGGTGTTCGCACTGAGATCATGACCGGGGATGGCGCAATTGTTGCCGATCCTCTTCAGCCGGCCCAGTTCCGAATTCAAGTTGAAGAATGCAATACGAACCTGTCGGTACAGAGCGGACACGTCGGAATCCGAGCTGGTGACAACGTGCGATGGGTGGCGGCGGGCGAAAGCTTTTCGACGGCCGACGCCGCGGCGCCTATGCCGCAGCAGAATCTCAATGGTAAGAAGAAGGCAGGCTTAATAATTGCGTTTGGCGCGGCCGCGGCGATAATCATTTGGATAATCATTCACAACCACAACAAGAATTGTACGACGGTGGTAAGTGGCACTGCCAGTTCAACCACGTGCCAGTAACCGGATCCGATTGTTCTAGAGTTCTCAATTCATTCCACATCCTCATACATCCCTGGCCGATTTAGATTCGCGCGCGGCAAAGCTTTTGATGCGTTGCACTCGCAGCTGTGCGCGGGCAATTGCACTCGCCGGTCAGATTCTAAGTGACTGAATTGAGGTTGATCTAAGTTTCGGAGTAAGCATCGTTCAGCTTACGAAAATGATAGCCCATTGCCGCGAGCCGCAGCGACTCGGCGAACCGATGGCGATGCTTAACGAGAGCTTTACTCATGAATTTCCAGAACTCCTTACGCTCACCATCAACCAGGCCTAGCTTAATTAGAACCCGCATCAATGATGCGATGCCGTTGATCAATTCGTATTGTTGAGTTTCGGAAGAGTCATGCGGTGTCCGCCTCATGGAATCGAGGACGCGCTGATAATATTCCCTCGGACTGTAGATTGTTTGCATAATTGATTGATAGCCGCGAATCAACAGCGCTGGATCCATGCGGGTCTTGAAGTTGAAGGTGCAGACGGTGTTGTTCCCACTCGCTTCGCCTAGTAGCCGACCTTCTCGCTCGAGTCGCTTCCAAAGCTGCGTATCAGGAAGTGCATTGAGCAGACCAACCATGGCGAGCGGAATTGCACTCTTGCGAATGAAATCGATCTGGCGCTCAAAAATGTCTTCCGGATCGTTATCGAACCCGACGATGAAGCCCGCCATCACTTCCATCCCATAGCTCTGAATCTTTCTGACTGACTCGAGTAAGTTGCCGCGGTTCTGCGATTTTTGCGCCTCTTTCAAACTCTCTTCTACCGGCGTCTCAATTCCCAGAAAAACTCGGCGGAAACCGGCGTCTTGCATATTCTTGAGGAGCGGTTCATCGTCAGCAAGATTCACGCTTGATTCAGTCAGCAGCGAAAAGGGATAGCCGTTCTTCTGCTGCCATTTTGCCAACTCGGGCAGAAGTTGACGAACGTTTTTCTTGTTGCCAATAAAATTATCATCAACGATGAAGACCGTCCCGCGCCAACCGAGGTCGCGCAGCGCATCAAACTCCGCCAGCATCTGCTGATTGCTTTTGGTCCGCGGCACGCGCCCGTAGATTTCGATGATGTCGCAGAACTCGCATGAGAATGGACAGCCCCGCGAGTATTGCACCGACATGGCGCTATAGCGTTTGAGATCCGCCAGGTGAAAGTGGGCTAGAGGCGTAGCCGACAGCGGTGGCCGCTCGGCAGCTTGATACAAGCGCTTCGCATCACCGCGCGCCAGATCCTCAACAAATTGAGGCAGAGTGGTCTCAGCTTCGCCAATGAAAATGTGATCAGCTTCAGGCAAGCCTTCAATTGTGGTCGTCACGTATGGGCCGCCGATGACCACGCGCTTTCCCAGCGCTTTGCACCGGTGAACGACCTCCTTCAACGAATCTTTCTGCACCAGCATCGCGGTGGCCATTACCATGTCGGCCCATTCAATATCGGACGCTTGCAACCTGCGGACATTGAGATCGACGAGCCGTCGTTCCCAGGAGGGCGGCAGTAGCGCCGAAACCGTCATGAGTCCTAAAGGAGGAAACGCGCATCGCTTTCCTTCGAACGGCAGCGCATGGCGGAAACTCCAATACGTGTCGGGAAATTCCGGATTGACCAATAAGACTTTCATGACTTCTCCTTCACTTCTTTTAACCAATAATCAATTCAACCGGAAAACGGTTTATGATCCGTTTGTCATTTGCCGGGGAAGATGATTTCCCGCAGAGACTCCCACAGGGCGAAGCTCATTAATGCTTCTTTTTTCCGTTGCCGCCCATCTTTAGCACATCACCCGGCTGACATTTAAGCGTTTCGCAAATCCTTTCCAGAGTGTTGAAGGTAATCCCCTGAGCTTTATCCTTTTTCAAACGCCAAAGCGTCGTATGGCTGACACCGGTTTCTTTAGCCAGCCAATAGAAAGACCGTTTCTGCTCTTTTAATAGCTGATCGATTTGGACTCTGATCATTCCACCTCATCCCACCATCGTCGCGGAGGTGGTATATACCATCAACGTCAGCTATTTGTCCATAGAATATAGTGCGCGTTTGAAATATATCACGCGGCACAAAGCGGAATAAACACCAACCAGTTTTCAAGCCCTGAGTAAGTGGACTGCTTTGAAGTAGAGGTCTCGGCGCGCTTGTTCAACCGACTTACGATTGTGCTCACAGATATATCACGAAGGCGCGGCGCCAAATCTGAGGCGGGATCGATCCGCGCTCGGCGGCCGTCAGCAAGACCAGGTAATTCCCGTCGGGATGATGCCGATGAACGTGCTCGTCGTCCGACAAAGGCGCCGGCCACTCATCGTCCGCTGCAACTTCGTTAGGTTGCACCACCGCCAGTCGCCGCAGGCACTCGTAAAGATGTTCCGGGCCGCGACCGATTGGTCCTCGCTCCTCGCCCAATATTAGCCGCACATCAGCACGTTCATCGACGAAGTGCTTGACCAATGAAGCTGCCAGGACTACGCCGCTTTCGAAACGAATGCGAAAATTTTCTTTGTCGATGTCTTTGGTGAGTCGCGTGTCGAGCATGATCGTAATACGGCGCTCGTCTTCGGCGGCGAACTCGCGTACCGTCAAACGACGCGAGCGCGCGGTGGCTTTCCAATCGATATATCGAAGTTCATCGCGCGGTTGATAGTCGCGCAGCAATAATAGATCGTGGCCGGCGCCGCGGCGATACGAAGTCGTCTGACCGGTCTGCAATGGCAAGAGATGTAGTTCGTCGGCGATCGGCTCGGGCTTGGGATAGACAACGATATCAACGTTACGCGCCTTGAGGCGGCGTCGGTGCCGGAAGAATCCGAACGGAAACCGTGTCGACAGCTCGAATCCGTTGACCACGACGTGTCCGCGTTTTGGAAATAACTGTTCGATGCTTTGCTCGGCCGCGGCGCGATGCGGCACATAAATAAAATAGCCAAGCGTGCGTTTCCTGAATCTAATCCGCTTTTTCTTAGTGACTCGTAGATTCGTGGGCCCTCGCGCATCAACCAGCACCGAAAACGACGGCAGCAAGCGTTTCGCATTACGCACGGTGACCAGCACCTCCGCGGGTTCGCCCGCAAAGATATGATCGGGAAAGCGCGCCGATACCGTGAGATCACGCAGGGATGCCCGCGCCGCTACCCACGAGACAAACAGCGTTGAGAGCATGATCGAGAACACCATGAACAACAAATTGTTTCCGGTGTTCCAGGCTGCGAAGGCAACGATTATTAAGATGACGATGAAGATTACCCCACCAGTCGTTACGTCGATGGGAAAACCACGCGAGATTTCCGCAAAAGCTGAACGGGTCAAAGGAGGAACAATCAGGATCGATATCAGCAAGACGAAGACGAGCGAGGCAATCGCGCCCATGCTGACCAAACTCGGTCCAGCGAGACGACGAGCCAGCAGCGTGAGAATTGCCGTCGTAAGTCCCGCCAGCACTAACAGCGTTCCCAGGATCGCGTTCCGCCATCGTGCGAAATGTCCGACAAACTTCAGTTTGTCGTCGCTTGGGCGCTTGCTCCTATCAGCAACCGCGACAAACTGAAGTTTGTCGGACAGTTTCATCCTTGCCCTATAGGGGAACGCTAACCGTCTTCATGATCTCGCGCAGCACGGCTTCAGCCTCTTCACTGCGACGCATCGCGGAGGAATAACGCGAGCTAACCGTGAGCCGATGCGCGAACACCGGAATGACGAGTCGTTTGATGTCGTCAGGTATGCAGTAGATCCGATCCTCGGTGAGCGCGAGTGCTTGCGCGGCGCGAAAGAGCGCCAGAGTTCCGCGTGGACTGACACCCAGATCGAGCATCTCAGAGGAGCGCGTGGCGGTCACGATGCGCATGAGATAATCGACGATCGCGTCGTCGACCGAGACCTCGCTGACGGCCGCTTGCAGCTCCAATACGTCCTGGCCGCTCATCGCGGGTTCATCGTCTACGCTGGGATAGCCCACCCGCAAACGCAGCATGAAACGATCCAGTTGCGATTCGGGTAGCGGATAAGTGCCGTGATGCTCAATAGGATTTTGAGTGGCGATCACTATGAAGGGCTGCGGCAAAGCGTGAGTAACGCCTTCGACCGTCACTTGCCGTTCCGCCATGGCTTCGAGCAAGGCCGATTGGGTCTTGGGCGTAGTGCGATTGATTTCGTCGGCCAATACAACGCTGGCGAAGATCGGGCCCGGCTTCCATTCGAACATCCCGTCGTGTTGGTTATAAACCGACAGTCCGATCACATCGGAGGGCAGTAAATCAGAAGTGAACTGAACGCGTTGGAAAGAACAATCAAGCGAGCGCGCCAATGCGTGCGCGAGCGTGGTCTTGCCTACCCCAGGAACGTCTTCGACCAGAAGGTGCCCACCGGCCAACAAGGTTACGATCGCCAGCCGCACCGCTTCCGGCTTGCCGCGAATCACGCGCTCAATCGCAGTTTGGAGCAGATCGATTCTTTCAGCCGCGGTCGCCGTCAGCAAATCTGAACGAGGGTCGGCTGTTCGCAAGTGTCTCATGGCTTGGCGCTCGATATTGCCCTCATTCTACATGTACCGGGCCAGCGTCGCCATCCGAAAAGTGTCGGGAGTTTCGCATCGAGCGGCTACCGCGCAGCACGCGGGCAAAATAAAGGCGGCATCTGAGCCAAAGCTCCTATCTGCTGCGTGGCGCGAACCCGGTGCGCTGTAGTAAGATTCTGGCGTCAACCGAGACGACCCTGGGCCTTCCTTTTCGGAACCGCCGTCGCATCGCGTCGTTTAGGGATACGAAAGAGGAAGTGAAATGAACAGAACTCAGCAACACCCCCGCCGCGAACGCGGATTCACGCTGATTGAATTAATGATCGTGATCGCCATCATCGGCATCCTGATTGGCGCCGCAGTAATCGGCTTCAAGGCCGCTCAGAAAGCCGGCAACGAAGCCGCAACTCTGCAAGACCTGAAAACGATCGCCGCCGTGGAAATCCAATATTTCAATACGCACAGCCGCACCTTTGGAACGTTTGACCAACTAATTAAGGACGTGAATTTTGACACTCGTTTCTCGGGAAACCCAGCGGGGGCAGACGGTTACATCTTCACTCTAAAGGTAACTCCAAAAACGCCGAGCGGGCCGTCATCTTACACGTTGAATGCTGATCCGCAGACCGACGCGACCGGTAAGAATCATTTCTATATTGACTCAAACGGAGGCACGATTCATGTCAATCCAGATCAGCCGGCGGGCCCAAATGATCCTCCGCTGGGAGGCTAATTAGTTACTTTATCGGCTGCCATCAACGCTGCAATCGTCATGACAACTGTTAGAGATATCCTGCAGAACAAGGGCGACAACGTCTGGACTATCCCACCGGACATGACGGTGTTCGAAGCACTTAAGACCATGGCCGACCAGAACGTCGGCGCCCTGGTAGTTTTGGAAGCGGAAAAAGTGATTGGCATTCTGTCCGAAAGAGACTACGCCAGAAAAGTCATCTTGCACGGCAAGTCGTCCCGCGAGATCCCGGTCAGAGAGATAATGAGTTCAAAGGTTCATTACGTGCATCCCGAACAGAACATCCAGGACTGCATGCAAGAGATGACTGGTAAGCGCGTTCGTCATTTACCGGTACTCGAGAACGACCAGTTGGCAGGAATCATTTCGATCGGCGATGTGGTCAAGGCAATTATTGCTGAGCAAGAGTACACAATCAAACATCTCGAAAACTACATAACGGGCGGCCGCTGAACCTCCAGAAAACCTCGATCAACTCGTTGCGGACTCGAGGGGCAGGAGCGTTTTCTTCACTTCGACCCTTGATTCGCTACTGGGTCCAGCCAATTTCTCCGATCAATAGATCGCTCCCAGCACCGCGTGCGTCAAACCCCCGTGCATCCCGCGCCGTTGCCTGGTCGTCTCCATAATACGAGCCCTGCTTCGTATCACAGACTCCTAGTCACTCGTCCGATGGAAGTGACTTAAGGTATTCGACCAAATCGTGCTTCTCTGGTGGTGTCAGCCCAAGGCTGAAACGCGTGTTGTAGTGATTAACTACGTCAAGCAACGTCGCGAAACGACCATCGTGATAGAAGCGGCCCTTATTAGAAGGCTTCATGAATAGACCATTCTCTCTTACGAATCGCATCACGATTAGTCTCTGAATTCGTTTCAGCATTTAACGAACTCACTCCTTGAATTTCAAATGACATAAGCCATCTTCTCCGAGATTCTAATGTTGATAAGCCAGCGAAGGTTTTGGGGAACAATTGCGTCAAAACACGGTCAGTGGCGAGGGTTTACTTGCGTAGCTCGCGGGTTCAGCAAAACCTTCGCTGCTGCTGAGTTGGGCGTTAGTGGAAGGACAGTCGAAAATCACATCAGCCACATTCTTACTAAGAAAAGATTCAGTAACCGCGTTGAGATCGCGCGATACGTCTTCGAAAAAGGTTAAAGGCCGAAATTACCATGGCAATAAAACTTTGCGCGGCATCGAACCGTATCCGGCCTTTGCGCATCTGACTACTTTGCCCGACCGAGAAATCTCACGTAAGATTCGCAGTAAAATCAACCATGAAAAACGTTAGAGTTCATATCGCCCTGGTCTTTGTTGCGCTGGTTGTTCTATTGGGGGTTGCGTCTTTCGAGGCTCGCAGTAGCCGTGGCCAATCGCAAAGTCCCAAGACTGACGCCCGCGTAAAGCCTACCGTTCTAGTCACGAATGCTCGTAATGCTGGAACCGAGAACGCCTCATCAATTTTTGCCGCGGCCGCGGAAAGCAACGCTTCCCTGCACAACGAATTGGTCTGGACCTTCGGCAGCAAACAGCAACACGGTTGGTATCTTTACGATTCGCTCATAAACCAGTTCCTCAATACTCAAAACGACGCGTCGTCCAGCGGTTTCGCTGCGGCGCTCGCGAGTTGGCAGAAGAAAGTTGGACTAAGCGCCAGCGGCGTACTCGATGAAGAGTCGCTCAACCGGATGATTTCTGAATGGCAGAAGAGCAGGTTGAAGGATCGCACCTATGCTCAACCGGACCAGCTTGTCACAGCGCCCGTTTCCGATTTTTATGATCCTGAGCGTCTAGTCGAACTTCGTCAGGTTGAGCGCGAGACTTACGCGGCATATAAACGTATGGTTGCCGCCGCGATTGCCGATCCGTCCCTTAACCTCGCTCATACGCCGAATGGCGAACTCGCGCCCACGGAGAAATACTTTAGAATCGTTTCAGCTTTTCGCTCGCGCGAGTATCAGGATCAGTTGCGGCGGCAGTCGCCTAATGCAGGCAGCGCCGGCCTTGCCGTCAACAGTCCTCACTTCACTGGCCGCGCGCTGGACTTTTACGTCGGCGGCGATCCGGTGGATACGAAAGACTCAAACCGCGCCATTCAGGTTAAGACGCCGGTCTATCAATGGCTCGTGCGCAATGCTGAACGTTTCGGCTTTCGCCCCTACTTTTATGAGCCGTGGCATTGGGAATACGTCAAGTAAGGAATGAAGGAAAAGGCAAAGTGGGAAGCAAGAGATTCTCATTTTGGCGTTCTTACTTCTGCCTTCTTACCTGGAATGACCCGTCCATCTTCGAGCGCGCGTCCCTGCTCGATTCTCCCCTCAGTCTACGTCTTTG
>Ga0193747_1000535_pt1 | contig 12316 bp, 13 predicted proteins | sample L1m2metaG_FD_143048 | JGI IMG/M metagenome (GOLD analysis project Ga0193747, IMG submission 143048) | Soil microbial communities from a riparian zone of the East river system, Colorado, United States - L1m2 | ecosystem: Environmental > Terrestrial > Soil > Riparian zone | place: USA: East River...
AGCGTTGGTCCGAGCGCGGCGTCCTCGGCGTCGAGATGGAGGCGGCGGTCCTCTTCACGATCGGCTCGCTCCGCGGGGTCAAGGCGGGCTGCCTGCTGACGGTGAGCGACATCGTGATCGGCGAAGAGTTCACGCGGATCTCCGACGACGAGCTGCGCGCCGCGGTCGACCGGCTGACGCGCGTCGCGCTCCAGACGGTCACGACCCATTAGCGGCACCGTCTTCCTCGTCAACCCGGCGGCCGAGAACGGCTCCACCGGCCGGCGCTGGCCCGAGCTCGCCCACCGCGCGGCGGCCCTGGGCCTGAACGGCGACGCGCTGATCTCGACGCGGCCGGGAGAGCTGACCGAGTTGGCCCGTGACGCGGCAGAGAGCGCCGACCTGCTCGTCGCCGTCGGCGGCGACGGAACCGTGAACGAGATCGCGAACGGGATCGCGGGCCTCGACGTCGAGCTCGCCGTGATCCCGCGCGGGACCGGCTGGGACTTCGTTCGCACCTACCGAATCCCGCGGCGCTTCGACGACGCCGTTGCGGTCGCGCTCGGCGGCCGGCCCCGCGAAATCGACCTGGGCCGCGCCCACTACCGCGCCTGGGACGGCAGCGAGCGCGAGTCCTGGTTCGCCAACGTGGCGAGCGCCGGCATGAGCGGCGCGATCGCCAAGCGGGCGAACGAGAGCTCGAAGGCGCTCGGCGGCAAGGTCTCGTACCTCTGGGCGACGCTGACCGTGTTCGCGCGCTGGCGCAACGACGAGGTGCGCGTGACCGTGGACGGCGAGCGGCGCAGCGGCCGGATGCACGACGTGGTCGTCGCCAACGGGCGCTACTTCGGCGGCGGGATGATGATCTGCCCGGAGGCCGAGCCGGACGACGGGCTGCTCGACGTCCTCCTGATCGGCGACCTGAGCAAGCGCGACCTGCTGCTGACCCTGCCCAAGACCTACCGCGGGCGGCATCTCCCCCACCCGAAGGCCGAGCTGCTCCGCGGGAAGACGGTCGAGGTCGACGCGGCCGAGCCGCTGCCGGTCGAGCTCGACGGCGAACAGCCGGGCACGACTCCCGTCAGGTTCGAGGTCGTCCCGCGCGCCCTGCGCCTGCGGGTTCCCGTCTAGGTCTTCTTCGCGCGCGAGGTCGTCGTCCGCTTGGCGGTCGAGCGCTTTGCGCCTGCGGGCTTCGCCAGCCGGTCGACCTTCTTCTCGAGCGCCGCCACGCGCTTCTCGAGCTCGTCGAGCCCCCGCAGCCGCCGCTGCAGCTCGTCGGCGCGCTCCTTGAGCCCGGTCGCCGCCTCGACCACGCGCTGCGCGGCCGGGAAATCGCTGATCCGGCCGACCACGTCCTCGCCGCGGTCGGCGAGCTTGGCGATGAGATCTGGCTTTCGCTGTTGGGCCATCGTGGAAACCGCCTTTCGTGAGGGTGAGACTAACGCTTGCCCATTCTGGCCATGACGTACCCGCTAGTCAGCGCCGGATCAGGACGGGCGTCCCCGCAGGCGCCGCCGCGAACAGGCGACGCAGCACCCGGTTGCGCACGCGGACGCAGCCGTTGGAGACGCCATGGCCGATCGACCAGGGCTCGTTCGTCCCGTGGATCGCGACCGGCCCGCCCTGCGTCCAGCCGGTGAGCACGTTCGAGAAGGCGGAGATTCCGAGCGCCGCGGGGCCGTACGGGCCCGACGCGTCGGCCGGGATCAGGCGCTGGTTGACGTAGTAGCTCCCAGTCGGCGTAGGCGTCGCGTGCGAGCCGACCGCGACCGGCGTCGAGAGGATGCGCCGCCCGCTGCGGTAGAGGGTCAGCCGCCGGGCCGAGACGTCGACGACGATCCGGGCGTGGACCGTGCCGACCCGGACGCGGGCAGCGCGCACGAAGCCCGTGACGCCGTTCGGCCTGAGCGGCAACTGGACGCGGTACCAGGACGCGTGGCAGTCGTGCCGGCGGACCGCGGCCAGGACGCGGAAGAAGGTCGGGTAGCGGTTGACGTTCAGCCGCCCGAAGCGCGCGAAGGGCTTCCGGCCGGGCCGCCGGTAGGCGGCGGCGCGGGCGCGGACGACGGCGGCGACCGCGGCCCGGCGCGAGCCGACGGCGTGGATCGAGCCGCTGCGGCAGTGCGCGGCGGCGGGCGACTGTGGGTCCGCGATCGGCCGCGCGCTCGCCCCGCAGGCTGCGAGCAGAACGGCGAGCGGCAACACGAACAGCGTCCGGAGACGCGGCTGCATCCGGCCCAGGGTAGTCGGAATCCCGAGTCGACACCGATTCGTCACAACTTGGTCACCCTTTTGAGCGTCGTATCTTCCGAATCCCCCGCTACGCTGAATTCGAGGATATGACACAGCTTTTTACCCCCCTTCGCAGGCGCGTGCACAACCACAACGCCGTTCGGACCTACGTGCTGCTGCAGCGGTTCGGCGTCCCGTTCGAGGTCGAGCGGACGATGTGCTCCGACTGCCGGCGGGTGCTCGAGGAGCGCCCGCTGAAGCGCGCGGCGGCCTAGCGTCGCCCCCGCCCTCGCTCGCAGCCGCGACAATGGCTGCGTGGCGGGCGACCGCATTGAGCTGGACGAGGGGACGACCTCCGAGCTCGCGCTCGCATTGCGGGACGCGATCGCCCGGAACCTCGGGCGCGAGGAGGGCAGACGCGCCCGCGAAGGGCTCGGCGGCCGGGTCCTGATCCGGGCCGAGGACACCGACCAGGCCGTCACGATCGACTTCGACCGCGACCGGATCCGCATCGGCGACGGCGAGCAGCCCGCGCCGCGGATCCGGATCCTCGGCGACGAGGACGCGATACTGGCCCTCACCCGCGTGCCGTTCCGCGGGACGGTGCCGAAGGCCTGGTCGGCGGGCGGCAGGCAGGCGCTCAAGCGCCAGCTCGGCGGCGAGCTGACGATCCGCGGGCTCGTCCTGCGCTCACCGAGCGTTCTGCGGCTGCTGCGCCTCCTGGCCGCGTAGCTCCTCAACCACCGCTGCGAGCACCTCGCCGGCGCTGCCGTCGATCCGCAGCGCCGCCCGGTCGTCGAGCGCGGTCGGCCCGCGGTTGACGATCGCCAGCTCGCCGCCGGCCGCGATCGTCTCCAGCGGCAGCCCGGCGACCGGGTGCACCTCGAGCGTCGAGCCGACGACGAGCAGCAGACGGGCTCGCCGCGCGAGCTCGAAGGCGCGGTCGATCGCCCCGGCGGGGAGCAGCTCCCCGAAGAAGACGACGTCCGGCTTGAGGATCTCCCCGCAGGCGCCGCAGGCGGGCGCATCGGCCTCGGCCAGGAGCTCGAGCACGCGCTCGAGCGGATAGCGCTCGCCGCAGCCCGGGCAGGTCGAGCTGCGGATCGAGCCGTGCACCTCGACCACCTCTCGGCTCCCGGCCCGCTCGTGCAGGAGGTCGATGTTCTGGGTCACGACCGCCTCGAGGAAGCCGAGCCGCTCCAGCTCGGCGAGGGCGAGGTGCGTCGGGTTCGGCTCGGCCTCGGCCAGCATCGCGACCCGCGGCTTGTAGAAGCTCCAGACCTTGCGCGGGTCGGCGCGGAAGGCCTCGATCGCGCCGTACTCGAACGGGTCGAAGCGCGCCCAGATCCCGGTGGGCGAGCGGAAGTCCGGGATCCCGCTCTCGGTGCTGGCGCCCGCGCCGGTCAGGGCGACGCACGGCTGCCGCTCCCGGATCAGCTCCGCGAGCCCACTCACGGACATCGCGGGATCGTAGAGAGTTCAACCGTGGACTTCCGCTTCGAGACCGACGTGCGGGTGCGCTTCGCCGAGACCGACGCGCAGGAGGTCGCGCATCACGCCGTCTATCTCGTCTGGTTCGAGGTGGCGCGGATCGATTACCTCGCGCGCTTTCGCGGCGGCTACCCCGAGCTGCGGGCGGAGGGGATCGAGGCGCTGACGACCGAGGTGCAGGTCAGCTACCTGGCCCCGGCGCGCTTCGACGACCACCTGACGGTCCTCTGCTCCTGCGGCGAGCTCCGCGGCGCTCGCTTCCGCTTCGACTATCTCGTCGAGCGGGACGGGGAGCGGCTCGCCGAGGGCTGGACCAGGCACGCCTGCGTCGACGCAGTGACGCACCGGCCGACGCGCGTGCCCGCCTGGCTGATCGAGGAGATCGCTAGCGCGGAGACCCAGGACCCGTAGGCCCGCTCGGACCGCTCGGCCCGCTGGGGCCGCTCGGGCCCTTCTTCGGCCTGGCCTTCGTCCCGACCTGCACGACGCGCGGCTCCGCCCGGTAGGACGAGTACCAGGTGTTGTCGTAGAGCAGCTTCCCGCCCGGCAGGTAGACGAGCCGGCGCACGCTGGTCGAGCGTGAGGGCTCGCCGGTCTCGTCGACGACCGTCTCGCCCCTGAAGAGCGCCGGGTCCGGGATCTTCTTCGTCGGCGGCGGGCCGGTGTCAACGAGCGGGCGCGTCTCGCTGACGACGCGGCGGTGGGTCGGCGCGCCGTAGAGCCCGACGTCGAGCGAGTAGGAGCCGACGAACGTCCGCAGCAGGATCCAGTGCGGCGTGTCGTTGACGAAGCGCAGGTCGACGTCGGGGTAGTCGACGGTCGCGTCGCGGCCCTGCGGGTAATGGCTGATGTACAGGGCGTGATTCGTTCGCGACGTGATCCTCAGGCCGGCCTCGTAGGCGGCGTTGAAGACCGTTGTCGAGACCTGGCAGACCCCGCCGCCGAGACCGGTCGTGACCTCGCCGTTGATGATCACCGGCGCGGTGAGGAAACCTTTCGCCGCCGTGCGCGCGCCTGTCGCGTGGTTGAAGGAGAAGGTCGCGCCGGGCGCGATCAGCTTGCCGTCGATCAGGCGGGCGACGAGCTGGACGTTGTGGATCCGGTTCGGGTCGCCGCCGTAGATCGTCTCGTAGCTGCCAATGCGCGTCGTGATGCCCAGCGCCCGGGCTTCGGCGGTGGAGCGCGTGGCCGCCTGGGTCGTCACGACCACGCGGGCCCTTCGGTGGGTCGGCGAGAGCGCGGCGGCGAGCATGTCGCGCCGGGTGGCGGCGACGGCGATCACGCGCCCCGGGCGCGCCGGGACGACGGACACGCGGCCGTTGGCCGCGACGCTGAAGCCGGCGTTCCGGGGCGGCCGGCCGATGCCGTGGGCGAGTCGGTTGAAGTACCGGTCCGCCGCCCGGCCGCCGATCGCAAGGGCGGTCGAGCCGCCGCGCGGAAGCGTTAACAGGGTCGAGAGCTGGCCCGCCGTCAGCAGCCAGGACGAGCGGCCGAGGCTCATCCGGATCGGGGCCGAGAGCGCGGTGCGAACCTGGGCGACGGCCGGCTCGAGGGCGGCCGCGGTGACGGTGGGACGGTCGAGCGCAACCGGCAGAGAAACCGGCCGGGTGCGATCGAAGCCGGCGAGGGCCTGCACGATCGCGGCGCCGACGGTCGCGCTCTCCAGCGCGCGGCCGGTCCTCGCGCCGACGATCTTCGGGGTGCGGCCGCGGAGCACGATCGCCGCGTCACGATGCGGTGTTCCGACGGCGCGGCTCATCCGCGCGAGCTCGACACGCAGTGCCTGTTTCCAGACCCGGGTCGGCGGGGTGACGTCGGCGCCGAAGACGCGGACGCCGATCCGGCGTAGGCCGCGGAAGGGCGCGAAGCCCTGGCCGTCGCGCTGGGCCAGCTTGACGGCCGCGGGCCAGTCGGCCTCGACGCCGAGGTTGGTCGCCCGCAGCTTCCAGAGATGACCCTGCGCGGTGAAGACGACCGGGACGCTCGCCACGGCGCGGGCGCGGGCCTCGAGTTTCGTCGTCGCCTCGCCCGGCGTGAGACCGCCGACGCTGACCCCGGCGATGCGAACCCCGGCGGCGATCCGGTCCGGCGAGCCGGCGAACGCGAGGCCCAGCACGACGCCGCCGATCACGCAGACCCCTGCGAGCGCGCCGAGGCGCTGCACGAGCAGCCGGCGCGCCCTCGCGCGCCGACGCCTCCGTACCCGGATCGCGCTCGTCCCTCCTTCCACCCGCAAGGCCCGAAGTCTAGCGGCGAAACCCGCCGCCGCCAGGCGGGCCGAGGGTGCTCCGATGCGGGCTCGCGGCTGTGGACGGACCGTCACGCATCCGGTGCTGATCAGTCACAGTCTCGTCACATTTTTCCCGATAGGATCGCCGCTGGGTGGTGGGCTAGGGGTGCCCCAGCGGCGAGGCGGAAAGTGCGGGATTCGCGTGCCGGCGGGGCTCAGAAAGTGAACAGCTCGATGCCGCCGCTGACCTCGAGCGCCACGCCGGTGACGTAGGCCGCAAGGTCGGAGCAGAGGAACGCGACCGCGTTGGCGATCTCCTGCGGCTCCCCGGCCCGGCGCATGGCCGTCCGCCGCACCATCCGCTCGTTCATCTCCGGGTTGCCGAACCCGAACGCCTCGGTGCCGATGATCCCGGCGACGATCGCGTTCGCCGTGATGCCGTGCCGCGCTCCCTCGAGCGCGAGCGTCTTCATCAGCCCGATCACTCCCGCCTTCGTCGTCGAGTAGCTCGCCTGGCCGAAGCCGCCCAGCGTGCCGGTCACAGAGGCCATCGCCACGATCCGGCCCCAGCCGCGCTCGACCATCCCGGGCCAGACCGCCTGCGCGCAGTTGAAGACGCCGGTCAGGTTGACGTCCAGGTCCCGCTCCCAGAGGTCAGGCGACTGCTCCTCGAAACGCGCGACGTGGTCGAGCGTCCCCGCGTTTGCGACCAGGATGTCGACCGGCCCCAGCCCGGCCTGAGCCCGTGCGACCGCCGCCTCGACCTGCAGCCGCTCCGTCACGTCGCACTTGACCGCCAGCGCGCGGCGCCCCAGCGCCCGGATCTCGTCCACGGTCTGCTCGGTGTAGACGATCCCCTGCGCCCGCGCCGCCTGCGCGAGCGGGCCGTACCGTTCCGCCTCCGCGCCGGAGTCCGATTCGAGCTGGATGTCGGCGATCACGACGTCGGCGCCGGCCCGCGCCAGCGTCAGGGCGTCGGCGCGTCCGAGCCCGCGCGATCCGCCGGTGACGAGCGCGACCCGGCCCGACAGGTCGATCTCGATCGCCATCGGCCAAGCCTCTCAGATGTACGCGTGATGGATTCCGTCGAAGGAGAAGACGCGCGAGCGGTCGCCGCCGTAGGCCTCGAGCAGGCGGCGAAAGTACCTCCGCAGGGCTTCCTCGTACTCGAGCCCACCATCGACGAGCAGCCGCGCGCCCTCGAGCAGCTCCGGCAGATCCCGCTCGATCCGCGCCCGCGTCATGCTCGGCGTGCGCGGCCCGTCGTCCTCGACCGGCGCCGGCTGCTCCGCCAGCTGCGTGAAGCACGGATAGCGCTTCGTGTCCGGGATGACCGACCAGAAGGGCACGTCGTTGAAGAACCACTCGTGCCACGGCCCGCCGGAGAGCGCGAGCCACGGCGTCCCGACGGCGAGCGCGGCCGCGCCGAACCCCGTGTGCGGCGAGAGGAAGAGCGAGCAGGCCTCGACAAACGCAAGCTGTTCGAGCAGCGGCAGGTCGACGGCCCGGACGACATTCCCCGCGGCGGCTGCGATCCGGTCGAGAGCCTCCTCGGTCGCCGACGTCGACGTGCGCCCGTCGCGCTCCAGCTTCGCCACCAGGCAGAAGACGGCCTCCGGGAACTCGGCCGCGAGCGCGCCCGCGATCAGCTCCCACGACGCAACGGACGGGTAGCGGGCGGGCTCGCTGGATCCGGCGGGCATCAGCGCGATCCGCACCGGCGCCGCGCCCAGCTCGCGGGCGGCCTGCTCCCGCAGCTCGCCGGGCAGCTCGAGCCGGAGCCCGCGGTTCGGCACGTAGGCAGGCGGCTCCGAGCCGGCCGTCCCGTGGCGGATCCGCGCCCGGAAGTGCCGGTGTGACGCCTGGTAGAAGGCGCGCACGCCGCCGAACTCGAACTGCGCCGGCTGCCGCGAGCGCTCGTCGTCGAGCACGTAGTCCCAGTCGCGGAGCACCGGCGCAAGCGCAGCATCCGGATCGCCCGTGCGCCCGAGGAAGTCGACGTAGTCCACCGCGTACGTCTGACGCACGAACGGGCAGCAACCGGCCAAGTCCGTCGCAGTGGCGCCGTTCAGGAGCAGGCTGATCTCGACGTCGTCGGAGTCGTAGCCGAGGCAGTAGCGCAGCGCCTCGACCGCGTGCCCGACCGGGTGCGCGTACCAGAAGTTGACGAGAAGGGACTTAATCGCGCGGCAAAAATATCTCGCGCGCGATCACGAGCCGCTGGATCTGCGAGGTGCCTTCGTAGATCTGGAACAGCTTCGCGTCGCGCATCAGCTTCTCGACCGGATACTCCTTCATGTAGCCGTAGCCGCCGAAGATCTGGACGGCGTCGGTCGTCACCTTCATCGCCGTGTCGGCGGCGAAGCGCTTCGCGTAGGACGACTGCAGCGTCGCGCGCTTGCCCTGGTCGAGCAGCCACGCGGCCTGCCAGGTGAGCAGCCGCGCCGCCTCGATCTCGGCCGCCATGTCTGCGACGAGGAAGTTGACGCCCTGGTTGATCGCGATCGGCTGGCCGAACTGGACCCGCTCGCGCGCGTACTCGACCGCATGCTCGAAGGCCGCGCGCGCGACGCCGACCGCGCCGGCCGCGGTCCCGGGCCGCGTGTTGTCGAGGGTCTGCATCGCGATCTTGAAGCCCTGCCCCTCCTCGCCGAGCCGGTTCGCGGCGGGCACCTTGACGTCCTGGAAGGCGAGCGCCGACGTGTCGGTCGCGCGCTGGCCCATCTTGTCGAGGTGCTTTTCGACCGTGACGCCCTCGGTGTCGGTCGGGACGATGAACGCCGAGAGGCCGCGGTGGCCGGCGGTCTTGTCGGTCGAGGCGAAGACGATCACCCACGACGCGCGCCCCGCGTTGGTGATGAACATCTTCGAGCCGTTGATGACGTACTCGTCGCCGTGGCGGACAGCAGTCGTCTGGATGCCGGAGACGTCGGAGCCGGCGTTCGGCTCGGTCAACGCGAACGAGCAAAGGATCGGCTCCTCGAGCAAGGGCGGGAGCCACTCGCGCCGCTGCTCCTCGGTGCCGGCGATCATCATCGGCAGCGCGCCCAGGATGTTGGCGACGATCGCGGTCGCGATCCCGGAACAGCCCCAGCAGAGCTCCTCGCCGATCAGCGCGCCCTCGATCCCGCCGAGGCCCGCGCCGCCGAGCTCCTCGGGGATGTGCGGGTTCATCAGGCCGACCTCGTGCGCCTTGGCGATCACATCGGCCGGGTGCGTCTGGTGCTCGTCGTACTCGGCTGCGACCGGGCGGATCTCCTTCTCCGCGAACTCGTGCGCGAGCTCGCGCAGGGCGCGCTGCTCCTCCGTCAGCGCGAAGGAGACACCGGTGCCGGTTGCCTCTGCCACAGCCATGTCTTGATCGTTGACTGACTAGTCAGTCAAAGAGTAGCGCCGGGCTCGGTCCAGCGAAACCCCCGCGGCTCGGGGGCCGGCTCGATCGGGCTCCCAGGCAGGCCGGGCCGCGGCTCCGGGTCGTTGTAGGCACGCGGCGCGACGTCGTTCGGAGCGTCGGCGTGGAACAGCGACGCGAGGTACTGGATCTGCCCGCGGCCGGGGCCGAGCTCGAACATCCCGCCTCCGTAGAGGCCGATCCCGTTCGACTCGCAGTGGGCGTAGAAGGCGAGCAGCTCGCTCAGGCGCCCGAAGCGCGACGGCTTCGAGTTGAGGACGCGCGGCGGGTAGGCGAGGCCCTCGACGTCCGCGACCGAGTGGATCGGCGCGTCCCAGGTGACCCGCTCGCGGTACGGCTCGAGCACGAGGTCGGTGTCGGCGGTGAGTGCGGGATCCTCGAGGAAGGCCTCGGGGAAGCCCTCCGCCACGCGGCGGTAGAGGTCGACGTCGGGCGGCGCATCGCCCTCGTGGCTGTAGTAGGCCTTGTAATCGGTCGTGACGACCGCGCGGGTTCCGGCGAGCTCGGCGATCAGCTCATCCGTCCAGTCGCTCGCCGGGTCGAGCTTGAAGCGGTGCGCAGGATCGATCTCGAGCCAGCGGTTGACGACCGCGCTCGTCGGCGGGTCGCCGAGCCCGGGCGAGATCACGAATCTCACCGGCTGCGGCTCTCGCCCGACCGCCTCGGCGAGCGTCATCCCGCCCTGCCGCAGCGCCAGGTCGAGCGCGGCGCTCTCGTAGGCCCAGCGCCGCCACGCGTCCTCCATCTCCAGCGCGTCCGAGAACGACTTGAGCGTCGACGAGCCCGCCAGCGGCAGCACCTCGCCGGCCGCCTGCTCGCGGTCGTGGTGCTCGGCGTACCAGGTGACGTCTTCGCCGAGCCCCTCCTCCCCGCCGCCCTGAAGGTGGACGACGGTCGTCACCCGCGTGAACCCGCGCGTGACCGGCTTCTCGAACCGCTCGAGCTCGTAGCCGTCGATCTGGACCGCGAGCTCCGCGAACCGCTTCCATAGACTCTCCGCCATGGAGTTCGACCTTACCGATGAACAGCGGCTGATTCAGGAGACCGTGCGCTCGTTCGTGGACGAGCGGGTGCTTCCGAACGCGATCGAGAACGACATCGAGCACCGCCTCGACATGGGCGTGATTGAGGGCATGGCCGAGCTCGGCCTGCTCGGCATCGTGATCCCGGAGGAGTACGGCGGCGCCGGGCTCGACTTCGTCGCGGAGGCGCTCTCCTGCGAGGAGATCGAGCGCGGCGAGGCCGCGTTCCGGACGCTGATCTCGGTGCACGTGGGGCTCAACTCGCTCTCGCTGCTGCGCTACGCCTCCGAGGAGCAGAAGCAGCGCTACCTCGTGCCTCAGGCGCGCGGCGAGAAGCTGGCCTGCTTCGGGCTGACTGAGCCGGCCGCGGGGTCCGACGTCGCCTCGATGCTCTCGACCGCCCGCCGCGACGGCGACAGCTACGTCCTCAACGGCCAGAAGAACTGGATCTCGTACGCGACCGTTGCCGACCACCAGCTCGTCTTCGCCAAGACCGATCCGGAGGCGCGGCACAAGGGGATCTCGGCGTTCATCGTCGAGCGGGAGTGGCCGGGCGTGACGACGCGCGAGACCGAGCACAAGCTCGGCGTCTGGGCCGGCTCGACCGGCGAGCTCTTCTTCGAGAACGTCGAGGTGCCGGCCGAGAACCTCGTCGGCGAGGAGGGCCAGGGCTTCGAGATCGCGATGTACGGGCTCGACCAGGGGCGGTTCACGGTCGCTGCCGGGGCGTGCGGGGTCGTGCGCGCGTGCCTGGAGCGGTCGGTCTCGTATGCGCGCGAGCGGGAGACCTTCGGGCAGCCGATCGGCAAGTACCAGTTCGTCCAGGACATGATCGCGGAGATGGTGCTCGGCTACGAGACTTCGAAGCTCCTGGTGATGCAGGCCGCGTGGCTGAAGAACGAGGGGCGGCGGAACACACGCGAGACGTCACTGGCGAAGTGGCACGCGACGGAGTCGGCCTTCCGCGCGGCGCACCTCGCGATCCAGGTGCACGGCGCGTACGGCTACTCGGCGGAGTACGGGATCGAGCGCTACTTCCGCAACGCGCGGGCGCCGATCATCTACGAGGGGACGACGCAGATCCACAAGCTGATGCAGGCCGAGCACGCTCTGGGTTACCGCGCGCTGAACGGCCGCGACGGCGAGGTCTCGCCCATTGCGTCTTGGGCGCCCGCGCTCTCGGCGGTCCACGCAAGAGCCTGACGGCTCAGACGACCGGGAGCTCGGCCTCGACCGCGGTCTTCGGCTCGACCTGCATCAGCCGCATCACCAGCGGGATCGCGGCCAGGATCGGCAGGCCGCAGATCGGCCAGAGGATCTGGTAGCCGTCGGTCGAGGGGAAGTACGGCTGCGCCAGGTCGATCGCGAGCCCCGCCAGCGGCGCGCCGATCAGGATCCCGATCCCCTTCGTTGTCGTGCCGAGACCGGCCGCCGCGCCGCGGTGCTCCTGCGGCACGATCTTGTAGAGCAGCCCCCAGGCGAGTGTCATGACCGTGCCGCCGGCGACGGAGAGCGGCACGATCAGCCCGAAGTACCAGTCGTGCCACTCCTGCGCCAGCCCGGCGACGAGAAACCCGCCGCCGTAGACGAACGAGGCGAAGAAGATCACGCGCGCGATCCCAAAGCGGTCGCCCAGCCGCCCCGCGAAGACCGCCGCGATCACGTAACCGACCGCGACCGCGCCCAGCACGGCCGAGGACAGCACCTTCGACTCGTGCAGCCCGCGGATCATGTAGAGGACGACGAAGGTGCGCGCGGCCGCGAAGGTCCCTTCCCAGGCCGAGTTCGCGATCAGGAAGCGCCGCACGTCGCCGTTGTCGCGAAAGATGGCCCAGCTCTGGCGGATGTACGCGGCGAACCCCTCAAAGACGCGGCCGTGGCCGCCGTCTTCCCGAACGAGCAGGATCGTCAGCCCACAGGCGACGGTCGTCAGCACCGACGCGAGCACGA
>Ga0193747_1000536_pt1 | contig 12297 bp, 7 predicted proteins | sample L1m2metaG_FD_143048 | JGI IMG/M metagenome (GOLD analysis project Ga0193747, IMG submission 143048) | Soil microbial communities from a riparian zone of the East river system, Colorado, United States - L1m2 | ecosystem: Environmental > Terrestrial > Soil > Riparian zone | place: USA: East River...
GATCGTTTGCGACCTGAGGCAACACGAAAAACGCGCTGGCGAGAAAACTCGGACCATCGCTTCGTTTCGTGCGGGTGTTATAAAAGAGACTGTGGTGAGGTCTTTTGTGCATAGCCTCCACCAACGACTTGCCTTCGATGCTACCAAACCAGAGGCGGTAGGATTGGTCCATGTGTTCCCGCTCCTCATGCAGAAACTTGTCATTGATTTGCCCTGGCTGTGTACGGATGATTAAGCCCTGTTCATCGAAGAGAAACGCATGCGATAACCACGGACTCTTTTCCAGCACGCGATCGAGTTTGTCTTCTTTCTCCGCCGGATCGATATCCGGCGACGGGAAGGAATCCATCGCCTCGGCGACCATCGTGTAAATCTTCTTGTTCATGTTCTTCTCAGTGATGGCGAGCATCTCCTGAAAATCGCGATGAATGGTTGCCTCAAGCACCTTGTCGCGGTCGAATGATCTCAACTCCAGGAAATTGACAAAGATGAGCGCCGCGGCCGGTAAGAGCACCGCCAAACCTAGTGTCAGCATGAGCCGAAACCGGTTGAAACCTCCCAGAAACTTTCTTCTTTTCATTTCCTTTAACCTCTGAAAGAACCGCGCTATGCGAAACAAAGTATACGCTCGGCGCCGTCAAGCCTTGTCAAGTACAAGTAAATAATTGTTAAGAGTTGTGAACTTATCAGCAAGGCTGGCAACCAGAATAAGCACAGTGGCGTTACTTAATCGTAATGACCAGTCCAATTCATGGGTAGTGATGCAGTTTGAATGTGGCACGCGCATCTTGCGCGTGATTCACGGGATGCCCGTGCCACTCCGTCAAACTGCACCACTCACCCAATTCATGAGATCAAGCGCGCTGTTCGCGATCCTTGGTGTATCATGTTCGGCCCAATGAATATTGAAATGCTTCTGATTCAGCAGAACATCGCTCAATCCTTTCACTCGCCGATCGTGCGCGTGTTGCTCGGCGCGATCGCGATCGCTCTGGCGTATGTCTTCTACAAAGAGGTGCGCAAGATTCCGGCAAAGCTCTTCACGCTGATGATCACGGCGTTCATCGATATGGTTGGATTGCTGATGATCATTCCGCTGTTGCCGTATTACGTGCAGGATTTAAGCGGGTCTGGCTTGACCGTATGGCACCTGCACCTCGGCGTCGGCACCATCCTAGGATTCATCATCTCCTCTTACACGGTTGCGCAACTGTTAAGCGCGCCGCTTTGGGGAAAGTTTTCTGATCGAGTCGGTCGCCGGCCGACCCTGCTTATTGCGTTGGGCGCGTCTGGAATTGCCTATCTCATTTTTGGCTTCGCCCATTCGCTGCTGGTGTTATTCATATCGCGGGTGGTGCAGGGCGCAGGTGGCGGCACCGTCGGAGTCATTCAAGCTTACGTCGCCGATTCTACTGAACCAAAGGATCGCACGCGCGCTTTGGGCTGGTTGTCGGCAACGACGAATCTTGGCGTTGTCATAGGGCCCGTCATCGGCTCCTTCGCCGTAACCTTAGGCACGAGCAACGCACTCAGTGGACCTTCGATGAAGGCCATCGGCCACGCGGCGCCTGGAATTCTGGCGGCTGCGCTTTGCCTTATTAACATCATTTTTGCGGCGCGCTACTTAACTGAGTCTCGCGGCGTTGAACAAGCTACGTCAGGTGACAGCGGCCAACCGGCGCGCAAGTCGCGTCAGGCGATCTGGCGCGTAATCTCGCATTCGGGTGAGCCGGCCTCTCGCCTGATCTTGATTTACGCGATTGCGATTGGTGCGTTTCAAGGAACCTTTAGCGTGCTGGCGCTTTTCTTGAACGTGCGCTTCCAGGTTACTGCGCAAAATATTTTTTACTTCTTCGTGTACACGGCCGCGATTTCAGTTTTCACGCGCGTGCTCTTGCTCGGACGGATGGTCGATTGGCTCGGCGAAGCAAAGCTTTCGCGGCTCGGCCTGGTATTGTTGGCAGCGGGTGTTCTCGGAATGCCATTATCGAAGGGTCTTGGGATGTTAGCGTTCGCCGTGGCCCTTATTCCGCTGGGCACCGCATTTACTTTTCCCTGCGTGACGGCGCTGCTCTCACGTGTTGTTAGTCAGAGAGAGCGCGGCCTTTACATGGGAATGCAGCAAACCTATGGCGGCGTGACGCGAGCGATAGCGCCGATCCTCTACGGACGCGCTTTCGACACGCTCGGCGTCTCTTCACCATATTTCTTTTCCAGCGCAATCATCGCGGCGACGATCTTTCTGGGATTTGGGCTGGACCAATATGCCAGACACGAGCCTGTAGTTACGCCTGAAGTTGCCGCTACGGACATGCAAGCGCCGGCTGAAATCGCGCCGACAGGGGGCGAACAGGAAACATAGGCCTCCCTTCTGCACTTTTCGCGCAACCCGTGGGCGCTGCCTTCTAGAAAACCATTCAAGCTTCCTCAAGACCACGCGTCACAACCAACGCGATTATGCTGTGAAGAATTTCATGAAACCTTCCACGCGGTACTGACACTAACTGTGCAACCAGATCGATTTGGGTCGACGTCGTTAAGCCGAGGGCTGACGCGTCGCGAGATTATTCTTAACGAGATCCAACGACGAGTGGCTCAAACAGAAGCCGCGACAACTTTTCGCATCATGAAACTGCTGGCCATATTTACTTTTCTGGCAAGCGCCTCATTTGTGATGGGGCAAACGCCTGGTTCGGACCCGGCCATTACCGCGCTGAGCGTGATGGGAATGGTTACTAACTTTCAACCCGATGCACGCCAGGTGATTGTGACTACCGCTGCTGGGAATCAGGTGACCCTCACCCTCAGCGATGAAACCATCTTTATGCGCATTCCCCCAGGCGAAAAGACCAGGGACAAATTCATCAAGATTGGGCCAAACGACTTTGGTGTGGGCGACAGCGTCTTCGCTCGCGGCCGAATGTCGGAAGATCGAAAGAGCCTGCCGGCTCGCGAGTTCTACGTGATGAGCAAGGGCGAGATCGTGCAAAAACGCGACCGCGAGCGCGAGGACTGGCGCCGGCGTGGCGTCGCCGGCACCATCAGCGCGCTCAATTCCCAAACTAAAGAAATTTCCGTCGACTCGCGTACAGCCGAGGGGTCAAAGCCGATTGTCATTAGTCCGAATACTGAAACCAGGTTTCGTCGTTACGCTCCCGATTCAGTCCGCTTCAATGACGCAAAACCAGGCTCGTTCGAAGATTTGAAGGTCGGCGATCAACTGCGAGCGCTGGGCAGCAGGACCGCAGACGGCAGCCGCTTTACGCCTGAAGAGATCGTGTCGGGTTCGTTCCAAACTATCAGCGGGACCATTGTCGAAATCAAACCGGACAGTAACGAGATCAAGATCACCGATCTTCAAACTCATCAACCGGTGACGATCTTCGTTACGAGGGACACCTTTTTGCGACGGCTGACGCCAGAATTGCTTTCAGCGATCGCCGGGGCAGCGCCCGCGAGCGGTCCGTCGTCGCCTACGGCGCAAACACAGCCGGGCAATGTCACGAAGGGTAGCGGGGATTTGCAGGAGATGTTTGATCAACTCCCGGTATTCACCCTTCAAGAACTGAAGCCGGACGAATCAATCCTGGTTTCAAGTACCAAGGGAAACGATTCCGCCCGAGTCACCGCGATTGCGCTGGTAAGTGGGGTGGGACCCTTACTACAAAATTCTCAGAACAACCGTAAGACCGCCGTAGCCCTGGGCGCCATGAGTCTCGGCGGGCCATAAGGCCGGATCAAGTTTTCCTGTTGTCTAACCGTTCGAATCAGAGAGTGATCATGAACCTGCAAAATAGACCGACCAAAGTATTTCTTACAGTCTTTTGTTCGTTCTGTCTGTGTCTCCAAGCTGCCGCAACTCAACAACGCTTGGGTTCATTGCGCGGGCAAATAACGGATGAACTCGGTGCTCTCGTCGTCGGCGCCACGGTAACGTTGACCGCCACGGATGGAGTCCAAAAAACCACCGCTACAAACGCCGAGGGCGCTTACACATTTAACTCGCTCACGCCGGGAAAATATCGCTTGACGGTAACTGCTCCCGGCTTTAATTCTTACGAAAGCGGTGAAGTCGAAGTGGCTGCCAGTCGGCAAACGACTCTCGATGCGCGTTTGTTAGTTGCGATTGCAAAGCAGGAAGTGACAGTTGCCGACGAACGAAGCCTGAATACAGACCCGGCGAACAATGCAGATGCACTCGTGCTGCGGGGCCAGGATCTCGATGTGCTGCCCGACGACCCCGACGCCCTGGCGGCGGCGGCCCAGGCTATGGCCGGACCATCCGCCGGGCCGAATGGAGCACAGATCTTCATCGATGGCTTCACCGGCGGCCGTATGCCTCCTAAGGATTCCATTCGCGAGGTTCGCGTAAATCAAAATCCCTTCAATGCCGAAAGCAGCAACGTTGGCTTCGGGCGAATAGACATCCTTACAAAACCCGGAATGGACAAGTTCCGCACCAGCACATTCTTCAACTTTGGCGACGAGAGCTTAAATTCACGAAATCCGTTTTCGCCCACGCGCGTCCCGTTCCAGATTCGCTACTTTGGCGGCAGCATCAGCGGCCCTGTGATTCCGAAGAAGGCTTCATTCTTTTTGGATTTTCAACGACGGGTGGTCGATGACAACGCCATTATTAATGCCACGGTCCTCGATTCATCGCTGCGGTTGGCGCCATTTAGCCGCGCACTGCTAACGCCGATTCACAACTTTTCTTTCAGCCCGAGATTCGACTATCAACTGAACCCTAATAACACGCTGGTGGCCCGCTACTCCTACTCACGGACCAGGTTCGAGAACATAGGCGCATCCGACTTTTCGCTGCCATCGCGCGCTTTCAATCGCGCAAACACGGAACAGACCCTGCAATTGACTGAGACGGCGGTGCTCAACCCCACCATGATTAACGAAACGCGTTTTCAATTCATAGGTAACCGCACGCGTCTTGACGGTAGCAGCATTCCGACGATTGTGGTGCAGGATTCATTCATTGCCGGAGGATCGCAAGTCGGCTTGGCGCGCACCAATGACGATCGCTGGGAGTTGCAAAACTATTCCACGTTAACCTCCGGTCGTCACGTTCTCCGTTTCGGAGGAAGATTTCGGGGTGTTCACATCACTGACATCTCGCCGCAAAACTTTGGCGGCACCTTCACCTTCTCGGGAGGGATTGCCCCGCAATTAGACGCTAACAACCAGATTGTGCGCGATGCTCATGGCGATCCGGTTTTGATATCGATAACGAGTCTCGAGCGTTATCGCCGGACGCTGCTGTTTCAGGGACGCGGTGATATGCGCGCGCTGGGCGGGGGCGTAACTCAGTTTTCTATTGCCGGAGGAAATCCGCAAGCTGCGGTGACTCAAACCGATTTAGGTCTTTTCTTCCAGGACGAATGGCGCGTACGGCCTAACCTTACATTCACCGCGGGCTTGCGTTACGAATGGCAAACAAACATTCATAGCAATCTAAACTTCGCGCCGCGTCTGTTCTTTGCCTGGGCGCCGGGCGGGAACAGTGTCGGAACGTTGCCGGGTGCGCCGTCAAACTCCGCCCAGCCCAAGATGGTTATTCGTGGAGGGATAGGTGTTTTTTACGATCGGTTTGGAGAGCGAGGGACCCTTTTGGCGACCCGCTTCAACGGGTCCAATCAACAGGATTACAGAATCTTCGATCCCGCGGCGCTCGATCTGGCGACGTTCTCGCTCAACGGAGTGTCCAATGTGCCTTCGGTGACTACGCTGGCGTCCTTTGCCTCGCCCCAAATAGTCAGGCGCATCGCTTCCGATTTCCAGACGCCAACCTTCGTGATGACTGCGATCAACTTTGAGCGGCAACTACCTTACAAATTCACCTTCTTCATCGTTGGGTTCAATTACCGTGGCAAGCATCTACTGCGGTTGCGCAACATCAATGCGCCGCTTCCCGGAACTTATGATCCCAACAAACCGAACAGCAGCGTCAGGCCTTTTGGAAATGTCGGCGATATTTACTATTACGAATCGAGCGCGACCTTTAACGATTACCGGTTGTTTGGTGGATTGAGAAGACAGATGAGCAAGGGCTTCTCAGTTTTCGCCAACTTCGGAACCGGCAGAGGCAAGACGGACACTGACTGTATCTTTGGATCGATTGGCAGTTGCTTTCCGGCTAATTCATACGACGCCACGAGCGAGTACTCCCGGGTCGGTTTTATTCCCAGCTTCAACTTCTTTGTAGGGGGCACACTGGCAGTGCCGAAACTCAAGCTGACATTCAATCCTTTCATCGTCGTATCGTCGGGACGGCCTTTCAATATTGTTACCGGCCGCGATACAAACGGTGACGGACTGTTCACCGAGCGGCCGGCCTTCGCTTCGGCGCAAACCAACCCGGCGGATCTCAAGCAGACAAAATTTGGTGACTTTGATTTGAATCCCGCGATCGGGCAAGCATTAATACCCCGGAACTACGGAATGGGTCCGGGATTCTTCTCAGTCAATCTAGGGATCAGCCGATCATTTGCCTTCGGGAACTCAGCAAGTGCAGCCGCTGCACAAACGCCGCCTGCCGGCGCAAAAGTCGGAGCTGCCACGAACACGCCGCCATCCTCGGGAACTCCGAGAGGTAGCGAGAACGCAACGCCGGGAAAGCAGGTTGCCGCCGCCAAACCGGCCCACAGTCCAGCGCCGGAGAAACGCTACAACCTGACGTTCTCGCTTAACATTCAGAATCTTTTGAACCGAACCAACCTAAGTCAGCCGATTGGAAATTTGAGTTCACCGCGATTTGGCGAATCGACTTCGACCTCAAATAATTTTGGTTTTGGCCCCGGCGGAAGCGCTGCCTCCGGTAATCGGCGCTTACAGCTTCAGCTTCGGTTCAGCTTCTGATACCAGACTTGTTTGTGCTGTCACTTAATCATTGTACTCAGGCTAGCTTTGCACAAGAAAGGATAGTCGAAGCTCTCATTCACACCCGGCTTCAGCCGGGTGATTGGAGTGTCTGGAAGAAGAAGGGGGAAACCGTTTTAAACGGTTTCCAGCTCCCAGTTTGGCGCAGTTCACCTGGCTAAAGCCAGGTGTGAATGAGACCGGTTTGGTCCGAAAGAATTCGATCGTCGTCGGCGTCTGAACGACTTCTTGTGCAAAGCCACTCAGGCTAATCATAGGCTCAACCATGAACTGTGGTTGATTCTTCAGCAGATCTACTATCTGCTTGCCCAGATTACTACAAATTATTTGCTAGGCACTCATCGGCGTAACCTTCGCGCCCTCATTGCCTCTTGCAACTCCAAGGGGCAGATGCTACCTCCACTTGGGTCGATCAGCCATTGGTATTGTGACGCCGGGTCCTTCTTTGTCTCGAGTAATTGCACTCCCACAAAGTTCAACAGCGGGCCGAAATCGGCGGGCGGTAGTAGCATCGCTGCGCGAGCGTGAATGTTCCAGTAAGTCGAATAAGCTCCCGAGTGCGCACCGCGATCACCTGACCCGCCGCTGTTGAAGGGACGCGTGCCGGCGCCGCAATCAAGGTTGCTGAAGAGACTTGAGTAGTTCGCCTCGCGATGGTGATCCATGTTGAGGTCGATTCCGCGACCGTTCGCAAAGACGGTGTGCAGCGCGTACCACTCGACGCTGATGTCGTGGACAAATTTCGTTTGCACATCGAAATTCGTCACGAGGTTTTCGGTGCCGTGACCGGCGTCGATTCCGTGATGACCGTTGGCGCCTCGGGCCTCGGCGCTTACGGCCCGGCTCGCGCTCGTCGTCAGGGTCACGTTGCTGACCGTGCAGAAGTTGGTCGAGTTTAGATCGATGCCAAAGTCGGCGTTTTGAACCTCAACCTCGTTGACCCAACACTGAGCCACGTCCTGGAAAAAGATGCCGTTGTATCCCTTCTCTTTAAAGTGACCGGGATATGATGTCCAGGGAAAGTGAACAGAAAGATGTTCGATGCCAAACTCCTGCACCGTCGGAGCGAATCGATGCACCTCCGGACTCCACTCCAGGCGTACGTCGTAGGGCAGCGGTCTTTCGAGTTCGATTTTGTTTCCGGAAACCGATTTGACTCGAGAGAGAAATCGAACGACATGTGAAGTGCCAATCAAATCAGTTCCAGGCGTCATCAGCTCACCATAGAGATAATGGACAAGAGAACCAGTGGCCGCGTTCCCTTTCGAGGGATCACTCTCAGTCAAACGGATCCATTCGCCTCGCGCGACGGAAATTGTATTCGACATTTGCAAAGTTTTATCGCCGCGCTTTGCCGGTGCGGTTACAGTTGCCAAACGCGTCACCACACTGATTGGATCCTTTCCCGTGACGTTGATTAGTCCCGGGCGGAAGGACCATTGAGATTGTTGCGCGGTGTTTGGCTTATTGCCAAAAAGATCGGTCAGAGAGTTGGGAAAGAGCAGGATAGTTTTGCCTGGTCCAGCTCCACGCAATACGAAGTTGCCCTTCAATATGTCGATCCGCTTCGCAATCACGTAAATGCCCTCGGGAATAAGAAGGACACCACGATCGATCGATTGAATTGCATTCAACAGGGCGGTGGAATCGTCCGTGCGCCCATCACCTTTCGCGTGAAAATCGCGCTTGAAATCCCATTTAGCCGGTGGGCTGGGAATGCTTGCTTCGCCGGCATGATAGCCCGCGTATGAAAAATCCGGTAAGCGGCCTTCCGCTCTCCATTTTTCTCCGGAGATCCCCCAGAGAGATGAGTAAGCGCAGGAGGATGCCATCTCAGAATAAGCTGCCCTTGAAACCGCAGAGGCGAAAAGGAAAAGACAGACGAGAGTTCTTGCACGCCGTGAATTCATAAGTCTTAGCGTCTTCAGCGAAGCGCCTTAGCGGCGTCAAGAATCTGCTGCGGGGTAGCGCGCACCCAGTAGTTTTCAGTCAGCATTCGCCAACGCACCGTGCCGGATGAATCCAAGAGAAACTCCGCCGGCCGCGCGATGTCATGGCCGCTGATTCCCTGCCCCGCGTGGACCAAATCATAGCGGCGAATCGCATCCAGGTTGGGATCAGAAAGAAACGTGAACGTATAGCCTGCCTTCTGACAAAGATCGCGAGACTCTTGCGGACTGTCCACGCTGATCGCGACCGGACGAATTCCGACTTCATTGAACTGATTCAGATTCTTTTGAATGCTCCGCAACTCGGAGTTACATGACGGTCACCAGTAGCCACGATAGAAGATTAGCAGCACTCCCTTCGGCGCGCGCGGCCCACCCGCTGATGCCGGTACTGACGTGATTGGTGATGACAGTAGCTCTGAAAGCGACGCCGACTTATTATTCGTATCAACTAGAGTGAAGTCCGGCGCCTTCTGTCCAACTTGCGGCGCGCCGCTTGATGCAGGCAGCCATCTCGACGCGACAAATGCCACGAAGATGAACATTGCGAGAACTAACGCACTCAGCGCGGCAAGGACTGAGCTGACGATCTTCGAAAGGCGCCGCCGGTCAGGTGCAAATGCCCGCCGCACCCCAACGAACAAAAGGACGGCGGCAAATGCGAATAGCAAAAGGTTGGCCCACGGAAAGTCGCGTGTAATCGGCCAATCTACAAAGAGGAGCGGATAGCTGAATAGCGCGGCTAGACTGAGCAGGAAGCCGGCCCAGATTTGCCAATTCAGTCTAAGAGTTTTCATCGACTGTCTTACCTCCCTTGGGTGTGCGTTTAGCGTGAGCCACTACCGGCCAGCGCTCTGCGTTTCGAGGAGCCAAGCTCGACAAACCTGGGATGAACATAAAGAACGCGTCCGCCGACGATCGTCGCCACCGCGGCGCCGTGAAATGTGTAACCGTCAAAGGGCGTGTTACGGCTCTTCGATTTTGATTGCGCAGCATCGAACGTCCAGGTCAGTTCGGGATCGAGGATCGTCAGATCGGCTCGCGCCCCGGTGCGCAAGGTTCCGCAATCTGCTAAATGAAGAATGCGCGCCGGATTCGTTGCGCAAAGTTCAATTAGCCGTTCGAGCGAGATGACTCCCGGATTGACCAGCCGATCAAACGCCAATCCAATCGCTGTTTCCAACCCGACTATGCCAAAAGGCGCTTGATCATATTCCAGGGCCTTTTCATCCGCGTGATGCGGAGCGTGGTCGCTGGCAATCGCATCGATTGTCCCATTGCGTAAGCCTTCGACGATCGCCTCGATGTGATCCTGGCTGCGCAGCGGCGGACTCATCTTGGTGTTGGTGTCGTAGTCCTGTACTGCTTCATCGGACAGCGTCCAATGATGCGGAGCAACTTCGCACGTAACGGGCACCCCTCGGGCCTTCGCGCGCGCGATGGCTGCGAGCGCCCCGCGAGTTGAAACATGCGCCAGATGCATGCGCGCGCCGGTTAGCTCCGCGAGTAAGCAATCGCGCTCAGCATCGACTTCTTCTGCGGCGGCAGGCATCCCACGCAATCCCAGCACGAGCGACCAGTGGCCTTCGTGCATCACACCGCCACGAGCCAACGACTTGTCTTCACAGTGATCGATGATGGGCAGATCGAAGCCGCGGGCGTATTCCATTGCCCGACGCATCATCCCCGCGTTCGGCACTGGCCGGCCGTCGTCTGAAACGGCGACGATACCTGCGTCTTTCATATCGCCCATCTCAGCCAACTCGGTGCCCTCGGAATTCTTGGTAATCGCACCAATGGGAAAGACGTTCGCGAGACCGGCGCGTTCAGCTTGTTCGATTACGAATCTGGTGACCGCGGCGTTATCGTTTATCGGAGCAGTATTCGGCATCGCGCACACGGACGTGAATCCGCCGGCCACTGCCGCCGCTGCGCCGCTGGCGATTGTTTCCTTGTACTCGTGACCCGGTTCGCGTAGATGCACATGCATGTCGATGAAACCGGGAGCGACTATCAATCCGGTCGCGTCGAATACTTCTGCACCTTCGGGTACGCCTTCGCTGAAGTGTGACAATCCGACAACGCGGCCATTCTCGACGAAAACATTCCTGCCGGTGTTAATGCCTTGCGACGGATCGATGACGTAGCCGTTTTGAATTAATAGCCGCATTGAATTCAGTTTCGAGTTCCGCGTTTCGCCTTGCGGGTCCTGCCGCGCACTCCGCCAGCCGCGCGTGGCTCTGCCTCGACATCGCTTATGCTTCCGACACTACTCGCTCCGTTTCCGTCCTGGCCTGCTCCTGCAAGCAGATACAGCACGGCCATTCGCACCGCCACACCATTTGTCACCTGATCCAGAATTAATGAACGTCCACCATCTGCTATTTCAGAAGCCATCTCAATCCCGCGATTCATAGGGCCGGGATGCATGACGATGGCGTCCTTCGCCGCTAAATTCAGTTGATTCAAGTGCAGCCCATATTGCACGGCGTATTCACGCATTGACGGAAAGAAAGCATCGGTCTGCCGCTCACGCTGAATGCGCAGGACCATCACCACGTCAGCATCAACGATTGCGTCTTCAATTTTGCGCTCAAGCAGCACGCCTTCTTCGATCAGACCGGCAAATTCCGGCGGCACTAAAGTGCCTGGGCCGGCGACGCTTATCGAGGCGCCAAGCTTTGATAACAGGTAGATGTTCGAACGCGCCACGCGCGAATGCAGAATGTCTCCGATAATGGCGACCTTCAATCCTTCGATGCGGCCCTTGTGTTCCCGGATCGTCAGCGCGTCAAGCAAAGCCTGCGTCGGATGTTCGTGCGAGCCATCGCCGGCATTTACGATCGCTGCCTTGCAGACGCGAGCCAGATGTTGCGGCGCTCCCGCCGACGAGTGGCGAATGACGATGCAGTCCGGCGACATTGCTTCAAGATTGCGCGCCGTGTCGAGCAGCGTTTCGCCTTTGGAAACGCTGGAGGTGGAGACGCTGATATTGACAGCATCGGCTGACAGTCGCTTGGCCGCGATTTCAAACGATGTGCGAGTGCGGGTTGATGGCTCGAAAAAGAGATTGATGATAGTCCGACCGCGCAGCGCAGGGACTTTCTTTATTTCACGCTTTGAGATATCGCGGAACGAATCGGCCGTATCGAGCAGATGCGTAATCTGATCGGCGGAAAGCTCGCGGATAGTGAGAAGGTGTTTTAAGTTGAAGTTAGTACTCACAAGTAGTCAGCGGTCAGTTGTCAGTTGTCAGTTGTCAGTTGTTAGTTGTCAGTTGTCAGTTGTCAGTAGTCAGTAGTCAGTAGTCAGTTGTCAGTTGTCAGTTGTCAGTTGTCAGTTGTCAGTTGTCAGTTGTCAGTTGTCAGTTGTCAGTTGTCAGTTGTCAGTAGTCAGTTGTCAGTTGTCGTCAGTCGTCAGTTGCAAAACCTATTCTTACGACTGACGACTGACAACT
>Ga0193747_1000537_pt1 | contig 12281 bp, 10 predicted proteins | sample L1m2metaG_FD_143048 | JGI IMG/M metagenome (GOLD analysis project Ga0193747, IMG submission 143048) | Soil microbial communities from a riparian zone of the East river system, Colorado, United States - L1m2 | ecosystem: Environmental > Terrestrial > Soil > Riparian zone | place: USA: East River...
TTGTAGTAATGGCTATCTACGTGCTTTCGTCACAGATTGTACTATTTGGAAAAAAATGGCATAAAATCGCTTCCGCAGGAGCTATTTATCTAGCGGGTAGTGCCTTGATTCTTTCGCTTGATGCATTCTTCCCCTATGACAGCCTTGGTCCGCTTCAAATCATTGTCCCATCTTACCTGCAGATAGATCAGTGGGTCATTAGACTCATTGATAACCATATAATGAGTCTGGGGCCAGGCGTTCCGGCCACGGCGCAAGGTAATCTCCTAGAGTTAAACGGCTTGCATGGACATTTTGCGCTAAAGGTATTCTGGCCATCTGCTGGCGTCCACAGTATGATTATTTATAGTCTGGTAATGCTTGCCTTCCTTCTCAAAATGGATATCCCAATTGGGAGGAAACTCGTCTACTTTGGGCTTGGAGTTATAGGAACTGCTTCCGTAAATGTAATACGTATAATATCGTTGTCATTGTTTGCGTTGATAATAACTACTAATGTTGCGGAATGGGAGACATTTCATTCCCTTGCAGGCGAGATTATGTTTCTACCATGGTTGGGGATCTACCTTGCGAGTGTCGTTTCTCTTGAGAGTAAAAGGGCCAGGAATGAGGCAGAGCTTTGCAACACATCGAGTAACTCAACTGCTTCGCCTGTTGATGATGCTTCTTCAGAGTCGACGGGATCACCGTGATATAATGTCGTCAAAACAACAGACCTATCGAAAAAATATATAATGAGATCCAGTGTCATCAGTCTGATCTGAGTTATTCTTCAACTCAGACACTTTATCCTCGGCGTTCTGACTTTAACTAGCTTGGTTTCGATATTTTAGTTATTGTTCTCGCTCTTCCCCTCTATCAACGAATCTAGAATTAATATTACAGTTCCGGTTAGATGTGATATTATGGACAAGGCCGCAATTTCTTGATGGTTCAGTACAAGCATTTCAGGATTACGTTCAAGAGGGTTTTATGGACCATATGAATAACAAAACATACGGAACTAAATCGCGGCAATCCACCCCCGAAAAATGAAATGAGGGTCCAATAGGACGTTGTTGGAGATAAATCCTCCATTACTTTTAGATAAGTTTTTGTTTTCAGATGTTCCTGTACTCTCTTCAAGTTGGAATATCCTGTTACGGTTCAGTCGGATGGCATTAAATTGAAACCAGAAAAGATGATCGTTAATCAGCTATATCATTGTCTTTTTGAAGACAAAGTTTTTTTATTCTACAAAGACGAAGAAGAACTGCTTCACTGCTATGAAGTCGAAAACGCCGACGCTGTAAGAGAAATTTCTGCAAACCCATCTGACATTGAAGCGATATTGAAAAAATATTCTCAGAACGAATAACATGTTATCAATCAACAAACATTATATTCCAGCGCAAGGGATAAATCCTAAACCAATGTCAACTAGCAACACACCTACTGGACATAAAGCAAGCAATGAGATTTTTGTAGGTAAAAAACCTCTGATGACTTATGTTACGGCTACGCTAGTTCAACTGGCTAATGAGCCGATCGTAATTATAAAGGCTCGAGGAAAGAGTATAACCAGAGCCGTGGACGTCGCACAGATAATCGTAAAGAGGATGGACATGCTAGGATACAAAATTGGCCCCGTAAAGATAGGATCTGAACCGGTGCAATCTCCTGACGGAAGGTTGCGAAATGTTTCTACTATAGAAGTCTCGATTTCACGGGCGAGATAACATTCATAGTACGAATTTGGTAGGTACCACTACTAACATGCGCTGTAAGAAAGTGATTATACTTCTTAACAACCTTTGATGGACATGATTGACGACAGATCTGGAAAAAGAATATGCTACAGGATAGTACGTATGTCCTAGTATAGGCAGATAGAGAAATTTTTATCGAATGTAGATTTTACGAATTTCAAAACTTCAGCAGTGGAATAGAAATATTTTATATTATGGGTACTAATATTCAGGCTGTCCATGTTATCAACAAATTGCACAACAAAACTCCCAGAGGCATTTCTGTTGATAAAGATCTTCGGGACTTGAGACTGTCCCTCAATTCTGATCCCTTCATCCAGGTCAAGAGATGCTACTCTCTTAAGTAAGTCCCTCTCTTTAATTTGCACGCAATCCATAAACGACTAATCACTTTCATTTCGAGTAATTAACAGGTAGCTTATAATAATTTGCTGCCCCAAATGAGGGTGATTAATGGTGCAATCAAAAAGCGTTTTATTTACTACCATTACGGTATTTGAAAACTAGCAACTATAGAAGAAAGGAAATGATAGCGAAGGGTACCTAAATGAGCAACTTCTTATATATTTCAGTTTTATATTGCCAGGTGTGACCGTCTCCACGACTAAAGATACTGAAAAGACGGGTAAACGAAATAGTTAAAAGAACTCTGCAAGAGTTTTCTGATATAAAGAATACATTTCATAATTGTACTGATTCTTCGGATCCAGCCGTGCTAGTTACAACTGAGCCAATAAGAAGAGCATACAATGAACTCAAAGATCGTGGAGTAAAAGTCAGATTCATTACGGAAATTACCAACAACAATATCGATTACTCAAAAGAGCTATTGAAAATTGTAAATGAGGTTTGTCATTTAGATGGGGTTCATGGTAACCTGTCTCCCGATAGGAGATCGAACTATCTACGCCGCAACTGCAACGGTTCAGGCAGAACAACCAATAGAACAACATGTGGTAAGCGATGTGAAGGCGTTGGTACAGCAGCAATATTTCTTTGAAATGCTATGGTGCCAGGCAATCCTTGCCAAACAAAGAATCAAAGAAATCAAAGAACATATGAAACGAGAATTTATGGTCTAACGGTATATATGATATGCATGGGGGCGCAAGAGTTAATCTGTCCGTATCGTGAATCACAAATCGCGCAAGTGCAGGTTTTGACATCTAATCAACAACCAGTAACGATCTGGAATCATTTAGCATTAGTAAACATAAAAGGCGAAAAATGTATAAATCCTCCGGTAACACCCTAAGAATAAGAGACATCATGAAAACTATGACTCAATATTTTAAGGCTGGATCTATTTTCGAAGAATTATAGAGAACCTTTAGTGTTTTCACAACCTGAACTTGATAGATTCTTTTCTATTGACGAAACAATTGCGAGTGCACCTTGGGGCAATGCTATTAGTAACCTGGTTTTGAAACAAAACTAATAAATGAATTCACCAGTTATAACGACGATGATGCAAATACGCCTCGTGCGTCGGAATTAATGATGGAGACAGCGAGAAGTCGGCATTCCCTCACGGACTTGTGGTCCATGGTAAGGACTTTTGGACTTGTTTATTGTTAAGCGGATGGAAGCTAACGAAATAGCATTTTGTTCATTGTGGACAGAGCATATTAGAATTCATGATTGTGGTGACCTATTTGTGAATGAAAAAATGGTGGGAGATTATTTCTTTAATCGACTGAACCCGTTCGTCTGCGAAGATGCGACGGCTGTTATTAAGCAAGCAGCTAATGTGTGTTTGAGAAAGGGTATGGATTGCTATGTGTATGCTCACGATAAGAATACGGATGTCCAAAATTGTCTATCAGCAGCCGGCTTCAAGTGGATAGACACGATGCAAACTCTAAGAGCAGAGTCGGAGAGAGTCGAATATGATAACGAGAAAATCCATGTGGTTCGTGTTGATTTACGGTCTATTCCAAGTTGGGTAGACGCGTTCTGCAGATCATTTGACGTATTGGAATGGAAATCAGAGATAAAAGAAAAAATCGATCTGCAATTTAAGAAGATGATATTACTGCTGTCTTATTTTCGTGTCAGTAATTCTTCTGCCAAACCAGCTGGGTGTGCTGCTCTATTTTCTAATCAGGGGCTCATGGGTCTGTATTGCCTTGGAACAATTTCAAATTTCAGAGGCCGAGGAGTTGCGAAGAAAATGATAGGCGTTTCGTTGCGAATAGCTCAGCAGCAGCGGTTGGACCCTCTGTTTCTCCAGACGTTCACAAATGAAGGATTGTTCCCATTGTACAAAAAATTAGGATTTCGCCTCGTTTACAAGAAAAGGGTTTATGCTTTGAAAAGAAATTCCAATTGAGTGCCAGTCCGATCACGATTCTTGATAAAGATATTAAGATGCCTACAACGGTACACTAATTGTAAATGCGAAAAAAAGTTCGAGTAGCACTAGCGGGAATAGGGAATTGTGCGTCGGCTCTTGTGCAGGGGACACGATATTACTCTTCTGCTACTGAGAATAATCATGGGATAGGTCTCACGGCATATTCGCTTGGGGGAATTCAACCAGCTGATATTGAATTTGTTGCCGCATTTGACATTACCGATTCTAAGGTAGGAAAAGACCTTTCTGAGGCAATTTTTGTTAAACCAAATAATACTGTCACAATTACCAAAGTCGACAAAATGGATGTCAAAGTTACAAAATGTAAGGTTTTCGACGGAGTGGGCAAGCATCTGAGTCAAAAGCTCAGAATTTCTGAAAAGCCGGCTGCCGATGTGGCAGATGTGCTCAAGGACACTAAAACCGAAATACTTATCAATTACTTACCGGTTGGGAGCAGGGAAGCTACTCAATATTATGCCAAGAGATGTCTTGATGCTAGAGTCTGTTTCATTAATGCAATACCTGTCTTTATTGCATCCGCTCCACAATGGCAGAATGCCTTCCAGAATAAGAATCTGCCCTGTGCAGGAGACGATATAATGAGTCAATTAGGTGCAACCGTCCTCCACAAAACACTTGTAAAGTTATTCGTCGATAGAGGGGTAAAGATAGATGAGACCTATCAGCTGAATATGGGAGGAGACATGGACTTTTACAACATGCTCGACGACGAAAGACTTGAGGATAAAAGGATCAGTAAGACAAAGGCGGTCGCAGCGATGGCGCCTTACGAAATTCCAATGCGTGTGGGACCCTCAGATTTTGTTCGGTTTTTAGAAAACGATAAGGTATGTTATATCTCACTAAAGGGGAAGTACTTTGGTAACACGCCAATAGAGCTAGATCTTAAGCTGCGGGTGGTAGATGCTTACAATAGCGCGGGAGTCATGATCGATGCCGTTAGAGGAGCTAAAATAGCTCTGGATAGGTCTATCAGCGGGCCTCTCGAAAGTATAAGTGCGTACTGTTTTAAGCATCCCCCAGTACAAATGTCGTATTCACAAGCGAAGACCAATTTCTTAGAATTTATTGAAGGCAAACGAGATCGCTAGTAATTTGATATGAATGATAGGAGATTATTATCTACTGGCTTAGGAATTTTCTGACCCTTGAACTTTTGGGAAATGAGGTACAATCTCTAGGAACACGTTGTCCTGAGTAAATTGTCAATAATAGTTTTACACGTAATAAATAAAGGTAAGTAAGTACCCGTCAAACAAGTAATGACAACTGAATTAAGAGTACATCCATCATTTTTCAGAGAATTCGCTACAAAAACTTGGGTTTCGCCAAATGAGATTCTTAAGGAACTAATCGAAAATGCATTTGACGAGGATGCTACGATTTCCGTTGTGACGATAATGAAGGACGGCTCAGTTGTGATCGAGGATAATGCAGGTATGGACCAGGATAGTATGGAAAAATTCTTGCTTTTAGGATCTCCTCACAAAAAACATGATAGAATCTCGCCGAGATTAAACCGAGTCAGGACGGGAAGATACGGAACCGGGAGACTGTCGTTTCTTACTTCGTTTGAAAGTATGAAGATCAGGACAAAACGACATAAGTTTGAGAAGACCATCGTGATAGATGGTAACACTCTCGACAAGCTTTTTAGCGGAAATGCTCTATTGGACGAATTACACGAGTCATCCCTAGGCCGTAACGGTACGGAGCTAACACTTAAAGGTTCGAAAATAGTGATTGACGCGTTCAGACTGATAAAAGAAATCCGTAAGCTCGCAATCCTAAGACAACCTATGTTCGAAGTATATATCAAGGAGGCAGAAAAATTTGTTGAATGGGATCTTAGCGGTGCGCAGCAGATAATAGCCCCGGAAATACAGGGGCATCGGATCGTGTTAAATCTAGAAGACGGTCGAATAACCGGCGAACTCGTTATTGCCAGAAGACCTTTGACTGAGGATGAAAAGGGAATAGCTATTATGGTCGGAAATCACATAGTAACGCGCGGTAATTTTGGCTTTGATACTAAATTAAGCAAGGTGACAGGATTTGTTAGGTGTGATACATTAACCTCAAGGTTTGCTGACAAATCCGCGATAATCGAAGACGAAGAATACGCAAAATTCAACCAGGCAATGAGAGCTTTTATCATAAAAACAGTGCTGCCTAGTTTAACAGAGTATGAAGACGTTTTGATTACACGTGAAGAATCGAAGATCTACAGGGAGATCGATAAAGTGCTCGGTCAGGCCATTGTTGAAAATCTGGAAACTCAACAAGAGGTAGAGGGGTATGAGATGGTTGATGTCAATGAAAAGGCACCGATGGAGGGTGGATCATCTGCCGCCCTTTTTGCAAATGTTTCCAGCGAGAATACATCTTTCATTGTATCCAAGGAAGCACAGCCACATGGGGGGGTTAAAATTGAGTCACCTCCCTTGTCAGAGACGACTATCACGCAGCCGCGCCAGATTCAGCAACCAACTCCTCACGTAGATTCACTTTCAGCAACTGATAAGACAAGTTTGAATCTCTTACAACCAGAACAGATTGTGGCAGTCACTACTCCTGTCAATACGGTGATAACCAAACAGATTAAGAAACCAATACTGAAAAGAACATTTGCGCTAAAAAAAGTTGGCTATAAGGTTATTCCATATGAGGATGAATATGATTCTAGATACAGCTTCAAGAATGAGAATGTAGTATTTGTAAACAAGGCGAACTCAACTTACAAAGCAGAATCTACGCGAGGGGAGGAGTTCCTTTTAAGGCATATTATTAGTATTGTGGCAGAGGCATTGGCAGAAACAAAACATCCAGAGGGCAAAGATGCCCTTGAGCTTCAGAACAGGCTCGTTGCCGAAGCGATAAGAATCCATGACCGTGCTCTCACAAGAAAATGAAAATCAAATGGGTCATTCCCTAATTTTTAAGCTTTTTCACCTTCGAGGTATGCGGCGGATATTCTTTTAGATCGGTTCCGATTCCGGGGGTTAGCACAACTCGCTCACGAAGTATGATTAGTTGATAGAAACGCCTAAATCTGCCTCACATAGGATATATCCCAGACTATAATGGCATTCCAATTTATGCCAGGTGCAACCGCTGTCGGAATCTCATTCGACAACGGGGTTGTATTGGCTTCAGAAAAACGCGTTTCATACGGGAACTTCGTCGTAAACAAGAATACAAAGAAAACTTTTCCGGTCACTGATAAGGTCGGAGCGGCATGTGCCGGTATGATTGCTGATATGCAAATTTTGGTAAGACAGGTGGGAGCGCTTGCCAAGATCAGAAAGCTCGAAACTAGACGTAATGTGCCTCCAAATTCTATTGCAAAGATGATGTCTGTGATAATGTTCGAACGGAGATTCTTTCCGTTGTTAACGCAGGTAATAGTAGGAGGAATAGACAACAAACCACAAATCTATACGTTGGATCCTCTTGGTTCTGTGCTTCCTGACGAGTACGCCGCTGTCGGATCAGGTGCGGAAATGGCCCTTGGTGTTATGGATGGTGAATACAGGGCCAACATGTCAGAACAGAGTGCAAAAGAGCTGGCAGTTAAGGCAATTAAGTCATCTATTCAGAGAGATTCTGCAAGCGGCGATGGAATTGACGTATTGTCCATGACACAAAGTCACCAACAAGAGGAGAGCTTAACTCTCTAGTCCCCGGGAGATTAGGGACTAAGTGACGATTCACTCACTTTTGAGTGAATGACAAAACAACGATCCGTAGAATCTAAAACCTAAAAAATCGCGTTGTCATCGATTACATTATGATAACAATCAGAGTTAAAGGATCGAAAGGATTCTTAATTCTTAAACAAGTACTTTTGATTGCATATTTGACAGGAATCCTATGGCTGCGGAGGAATCCAATATCTATGGTCTTTTCTGCAATAAGCCCCTTTTCGCTATTATTTGTTTTATTCGTGGTTAGCAATGGACATTACATACAGTTTGCCGTCGCCGGTAGCCTTGTTATGGCATTAGTAGGTTATGGGCTAGCTCTTGGACAAGACATATCTTTTTACAAGACTGAATACAAAATCCAAGATGTCTTTGTCGCATCGCCGGTTTCTCCATTGACATACATGACAGGGCTGGCATTGTCGCAACTGTTATTTGGGTTTCCGGCGTTGGCTGTGCTCACCGTACTAGCGGCTTTCTTCGGAACCTCGATTAGTAACATACCGCTTTTGATCTCAACTATTTTCTTGATTTGGGGATCGATGTCTGCCATGGGCTTTTTTCTTTCGTCACATATGCTACATATGCGAAATGCAACTCAGGTTATATCATTTGTAAATGTCATATTAGCCGTGTTACCGCCTGTCTTTTATTCAATCGGTAGGCTGCCGTTGGACCTGCAGTATCTGGCATATATCGTCCCGACAACTCACGCCTCCCTGATGTTACAGTACACTATGGGCCTTCCAACTCCGAAAGAATGGTCAATTGCTCTTGGCCTGTTAGTGCAAGTCTCGTACTTGATCGGCTTTGTAATGCTGGCGAAAACAAAGGCAATTTGGCGCGAGGTCTAGAGAAAGGCCTACGCGTTACGACTCATTCCAAGCTATTTGATGTTCACCTTACTATTATGTTGTCGGTCATAATAACTACATCGTTTAGTTGTCTATAAATCTCTAAGAAACGCATTCCTCTGCTTGTTGTCCGGTAAATTCTGTCTGTTTGTCTGTATTCTATTAAACCATTTTCGAGCAAGAGTGTTAAGTATTCTTTCAGTTGTGGATAGGATAAATATACCCTGTGCATTATTTTTGCTTGTATAGATTTACTCGAATTGGCAGTTTCGAGGATTTCGGCAATTATTTCAAGTCTACTTCTGTGTTTCATGACTTGCAAAACATAATAATCTCTTCGAATAAAAGCCGCACTAAATACTATTATGGTATTCTTTTTTCAATATTCTGATTAATTCTTTCATTTAGATATTTTTCTCTATTCTGGATTACCATAACAATTATTGATATCAATACTGTGTACATGTTACTATGAATTAGTATCAGAAATGACCGAATCATTATACGATGCTAGATAGTCACCGACACATGTTACGAGTGATTGCTAATATAGAAAAGCAACCAATGAACAATAGGTCATGCATTCAACCAGGCCCATTATAGTTATTATTGTAGGATAGGACGCAGTCAATTGCTTACCGTATTACAAAAAGGGCTTTTTAAAACACGCTAGACCCTGTCGCTAGTCCAATTTCATGAAATCAGGCCAATAACAATTGAGACTATCCCACCGATTATGAATCGCAAACCTTCGATTGTAAATCCATCGGCTTGAAAATTGTAATTCCGTCGGCAACTGACATCGTATGCTATAGACACATAGCTAATATATTGCGTTGTGGATCACAACTGCTGTACGCTTTAATCTATGATGTTACAAACCAAAATCTGCTTCCTTAGAGCCAGATTTCCGAACGGGTCACAAAATCTGGTCAGATCATTAGCAAGTTGACGTTTTTATAAGAGCAATCAAATAATGATTTGCGGTGAAAAATGGTAGCATTTTCCAAAAGCAATATTGTTTTACTCTTGGTAATTGCTGCTATCGGAACATCTTTATCAATTCTGTCGTATCAATATTCCTCGGTAACAGCTAAGGACATCGCTGAAATAGCTTCACAAGAGATAAGATCCAACGCAAGAATTGAAGCACATGATCTTTCTGAATTATTGATACATGATATACAATCAATAACTAATAACCTAAGAACACTTGCAGCGGCTCCTGCTATCCACAACAACATGACTATTCTAACTCAGGTTCTGATTGACAGTACACAGGCTTCCACGAAGGTACTGACGGACGGTTATTACTTGCTAGATCAAAATGGCAGACTAATCGCATGGAGTAATTCAAATGGTTCTTCGTTTGGAAAGACTAAGAGTCTTGACTTAGGCTCTCTACAATATTTCATCGTTCCAAAGAAAACACATTCTCCATATTATACAAGCGTGATGACATCGGCTGACAACGTTCCGAGGTTGTACATCGCCTTCCCTATCATGGTGCCAGAAGCCAAATTTGATAAAGGCGGCAGCATCATCGCAACAAAGACATTCAAAGGAGTTATAGTTGCAGCGGTGAACGTTAATTCAATAGGCAAGTCATTACAGAGTGAACTATCCCCAGAAATTATAAGCAATGTAGGATTAATGGACAAGAATGGCGTGTTCTTGTACGCTAGAAATCATGCTCTAATCGGCAAAAACTACTTAGGAGATGAATTCCAATCCTCAGTTCCTCCTGAAATAAAGGATTCCTACGACGGTATTTTAGGACGCTCATTACAGGGCAATTCCGGAGCAGAAGACATAACAGTTCGTGGTAACACTACTACCATATCCTACCAGCCGGTTACGATTGACGGAAAACGGCTATGGACATTATATATCGGTTCACCTCACAGCCTAACCAGTAACGTCGGGCTTCTAATAGATCAGCAAAAGAACTTTAGCACCTTAGCCGTCGTAGCGATTGGGGCGATAGCTGTTGGTATGGCCTTTCTTATTCTCTCCTGGAATAGGAGGTTAAAGGGTGCAGTTGACGCCAGAACCTCAGAACTACGCCGTGCGAACGAATCGTTGATTGAATCTAATAAGCTTCTTGCTTCTGCTAATGAACAGTTAAAGGTTCATGATAGAATGCAAAGCGAGTTTATTAACGTCGCAGCGCACGAGTTGCGTACTCCTATTATGCCAATTCTCGGAGATGCTGAGTACATCGAACACAAATTCGATATCACTAACGAAATAGTTGAGGTAGACAAAGAAACAATCGCTTCTATTATCCGCAATGCAAAACGGTTAGACCGGCTTGCGTCGGATATTTTAGACGTTACAAGAATCGAAAGCAAATCGTTAAAACTAAATAAAGAACAATTCGACTTAAGTGACGTTTTATTGACCTGCGTACAGGATCTAAGGGAACAGATGGAAGATGATGATAGTACCGGCAGAAACGTCAAAATATCATATACTCCGAGAAGTATCTTAGTAGAAGCCGATAAGGGCAGGATAACACAAGTAATTTTGAATCTTTTAAGGAATGCGATAAAATTCACCTCAGAAGGGGTTATTTCGATCGACGCATTCAGAAAGGACGATAAAGTTCTCGTGGGTGTGAAGGACACGGGACCTGGTATTGACCCAGAAATATTGCCTCGTTTATTTTCAAAATTTGTCACAAAGTCAGATAAAGGCACGGGGTTGGGATTGTTCATCTCGAAAAGTATTATAGATGCTCATAGAGGCACGATTTGGGCAGAAAACAACGCCGACGGTAGAGGGTGCACATTCACGTTCAGTATACCTTCGACATGACACGACAAGATGGCCACAAAAATCATGACTCCACTGTCCGTTGCCATAATATCGCCCAACTTTTCTGCGTTGCGTCGCTGTCCTCACGACAATTATCAGCGTTTACTCTCCTACCAAACGTGGGCTATTAAACTTGGCCAGAACATCATTAAACCACAGGGAATACTACGATCTCTTTTCTTTAACTTTTGGTTCGGACAATAAAGCAAATTGCAGTTTCACTCGGTGCCATCTTCTTTTTGTTTGTCGGGACGCACACCAGGATGAACTGTTATTACACAAATTTCCTCCTATGCTCATCTCATGCTTACGATCATTAATTAGCATAAAATTGGATATTTCAATTGACTAGAGATTTCTCAAGAATTCGACACGTTCTATCCAAGCCAAGATCGATTGCATAGTTTCCAATTCTCGGTCCTCGGTCAGCGTTAATGAGTATTCTGTAGAGTAACTTGAAGAAATCTTTAGGCTCAATTTGATTATTTCTGGCTATCTCAAAAACTTTTGATTGCAGATTTTTCGGGGTTTCTGGATCTTGTTCGCTGCCAATAAATGACCTCATTGCATCCAAAATCTCCATCATTGCTTTTCTTTGACTTTCATTTAGTTCGATTTCGACTTTTTCCGCGGTTAATGTGAACTGGTCATCAGCCCAATTTGACGCGAGCTCGATTCGTTGTAATAGTCTTTCAGTTTTTTCCTTTACGATTCCGTACTTCAGTAGCCTTGCAAATACCTTTGATGTCCTATCATCGTCTCGGGAGAACAGGGA
>Ga0193747_1000540_pt1 | contig 12264 bp, 8 predicted proteins | sample L1m2metaG_FD_143048 | JGI IMG/M metagenome (GOLD analysis project Ga0193747, IMG submission 143048) | Soil microbial communities from a riparian zone of the East river system, Colorado, United States - L1m2 | ecosystem: Environmental > Terrestrial > Soil > Riparian zone | place: USA: East River...
TATCCCGATGCGACTACGGCGGGCACGTTGCCCCTGTACCTTTACCATGACGCGCAGTTTCATTACTTTCTCACCATTAATCAAACCGAAGCCACGAATATGAGTTTGGACGGAATAGCAGCTTACGTCTTGCCACCCAAAGAAGCTGTGCCGTCGTCTCCCAGCGGGCTGACCGTAATCGGTCGTGGCGCCCTCCTTGTTTGGCACGACACCTCTGCCAATGAGACAGGATTCCAGATTGAACGGAATGACAGTGGTTGGATCGTCGTGGCCAATGTGGCCGCAAGTGTCACTCATTACGCGCCGCAGTTCGGTGTTCCGCCGCCTTGCGGACCGGTGGAATATAGGGTGCGAGCAGTCAATGAACTCGGATTTTCAAACAGCGTCCAGGCAGAGTATGACTGCACGCGTATTGGTATTCAGCCGGATAATCCGCCGCCGGTGCTTCGCATTACAAAGCCCAGCAACGGCGATTCTATGCCAAGCAGTTTTGCGATCGTCGCGGAACCTTCAGACCCTGACAGCTCGGGCGCCATCGCGAAGGTTGAGTTCTTTGCGAATGGTATTAAGCTGGGAGAGGTGACGAGTGCTCCCTATGTTTTTGTATGGAACGATGTGCCTCACGGAAAATATAACTTAACTACAACCGCGACGGATGCCGCTGGGGCCGCGGCGACCTCAGCCACGATCACTGCCACCGTAGGCGAGACAGCGCCACCTCATATTCCAGCACTCACGCCGACTCCCGCGTCGACACGCTCACCGCTTAAACGAGCGAAGCGTACCGTGCCTCAAAGAATTTCTCGGCCACGCAGTTATCAGAAGGATTGACGCCCGCGCGCGTGCGCTCCACCGGTCACTCTTAATTCCTTCGGATAAAATATCAGGGGATGACTCTGAGACTCGATTGGTCTGGGCCTAGCCGAAAGTGGGCAAAGACAAGGCAAGGCGGGCATTGATTGTGGGCGCTTGATGTGGCGGGCGCATTAGGCGGACTTTCGCGGACGAGTTACCAGGCTGGCTTTTGGATTTCTCACGAGCAAGATCGTCGGTGGGATCGATTCCGTATACTATTCGGTTATGAAAAAATCGCTCTCGACTTGCTTTTCACACTCAGTTTTCCTCAAAATCAGACTCAGTTCGCAAGGTTGTGCCCTAAGCTCCGTTCGAGCAAGAGTGAATTCAGTGTAATTCGTTCATCAGAAAGGCAAGGGTTTTCAAAAATGTTTCGATCGGCTCCGAAGTGCTTTGTTAATTTTGATTTACTAATTCTGTTGTTAGCCTCAATTCTCATTTGCGCGGCCGTGGCGCAGGCACAAGAGACTGGGGGCGAGTTGGGCGGCGGTGCGGGAATCTTCCGGCCGAAAAATCCTGAGGCCAAGCGAGGCTCGACCCCGCCAAGGACCGGACCCAGGTCGCCACGAGCTAACCCGGCGGAGGTAGAAGAGAAGTTCGAAGACGCGATCGCAGATGGCAACGACGCCCGCGATGCCCGCAAGCTCGCGGCTGCCGAAAGCTCTTATCGTGCCGCGCTCAAACTGAAGCCGCGAGACTCGCGCGCTTTTTACGGGTTGGGAAATGTGTTCGTCGATCAGCAGCGTTGGGACGATGCCGAAGACGCTTATCGCAAGGCGGTTGAGTTTGCGCCTAACAGCCCCGAGTCACTGGTGGCGCTGAGCTTTGCGCTGGTGCAACCTCGCACCGGCGCCGTCAATGCCAAGCGCTTCGCTGACGCCGAATCCTTTGCGAAAAGGGCGACCCAATTGCAGCCAACTAACGCCGTGGCTTTTGATCGACTCGGCGTGGCCATGATGGCCCGGGGCATATTCAATAATGATACTGAGGCGGCCTTCCGCCGGGCCGTGCAACTGGATCCGGATTTTATCGTCGCGAGAGTTCATCTGGCGCGGGTACTACGTCACTTGAATCGTTATAGCGAAGCCGATCCGCTCTACAAATCCGCGATCGATCAAGCTAAGGATGCGCCCACTCTGGTACTCATCGCCGACGGCTTGCAGTCCGAACAACATTGGAACGAATCCGAATCTGTGCTGCGGCGAGCATTGGAGTTGGATCCGCGGAATTCGGGTGCGCTTTTTCTGATGGGCCGAATGTTGGCGGTCTATCAGAAATATGCCGAAGCCGAACCGTTCTTGAAAAAGTCGGTTGAGGTGAATCCGAAAAACTTCGCGACGCATAATCTTCTCGGCCGCTCGTACCTCGGCATGGGGCGTTTGGATGACGCGTTCAAGACTTACGAGCAGGCGGCCGCTTTGGCTTCTGACGCTGATCGCAAACAGCTCGCAGGCGCGTTTGGGTTCGGTGGCGTTGGCGACGGATACCTAAAGGCGGGCCGGCAGCAGGAGGCGTTGCGCGCTTATCAGCGAGCACTGCAATTAGATCCAAACAATCCGGAACTACCAAACAAGATCGCCGCGGCGCGCGGAAGAACATAGCCGCCGGCTATTTGCGCGAGAGAATCACGATGAAACGTTGTCCCAAATGTAATCGGACTTTTTCAACCGAAACACAGAAGTTTTGTACCCACGATGGCGCACCCCTGGTGACTGCTGAAAGCCACCAGGGCGAAACGGTTCGCATTGACTCAGCGCAGATCGAGGGGCTTGATAACGCGCCTACGAGGGCGATATCCCGCGATTTGACATCACCGACTACGGGCCCGTTTGATCCGTACAAGACGATTCTCGCGCCAGCGGAAGAAAAGAAACAGGTGTCATCCGCTGGTGAACCTGACCCCTTCAAGACAGTCGCAGGTTGGCAGGAAGGCACCCGTGGAACCGGCGGCCGCGACACTCAGGAGTTAGTGTCGCCCGCTCCTACATCGACGTCGTTGCCGCAAGGTCCAACAACTTCAGTCCCGTCGCCAACACCGTTCGAGCCAACTCCTTCAGCGCCGCTGTCAGAACCACCGCCGCCACCGAGTTCTTCATCCGCGCCGCTGCCACCGGGCCCGGCGACGATGCCTTCAGTAGCGCTGCCAGAGCCGCAGACGACGCCGAGTTCTTCGTCGGCGCCACTGCCGCCCGGTTCGGCTACGTTGCCGTCGGTACCGTTGACGCCGGCGCCTGGGGCTGTCGCACCGTCTGCTCCGTTGCTTGCCCCGCAACCTGCCATGGCTGGATCGGCGCAGGCGATTCAACGCCCGGTAAAAAAGTCAAAGCTTCCTTTGGTGCTCGGGGTTTTAGCTGTGCTTCTGTTGCTTGGGATTGGCGGGGTTGCCGCGGCGTATTTTCTTGTTATCAAGCCGAGACTGGAGAAGCAAACCGTCATCAAGAAGCGGGAGCCGCGGCCCCAACCGTCGGTCGCATTGACTCCAACGCCGCAAACGACACCCGTCGATCTTGGTAAGACAGAGAACGAGCCACCACCTTATTCTCCGCCGTCTAATGCCGTAGAATTCGTAAACTCGAAGAAGAATCTTGATGGCAAGCTGGCCGACCACTACGTAGACTTCTCGTTTTATTATCCGAACTATTGGAAAAAGGACCCGACCGCGGGCGTCCCAGGCGCGAGTAACTTTGCCAAAGTAGAACGTCGTTTGCCACCCGATTTTACGCAGGAGAATTTTGCGGTTGGCTGGTACTCTTCGGCGGGATCGGCAGAGGCTGACGCTTCGGTGTTTCATACTCTAGTCGAAAATCTCAGTTCGCAGTTTAAGAAGAGCTTTCCCGAGTACAAAAAAGTCTCTGAAGGCGACACCAAGGTGGGGGTTTACAAAGGCTATGAGTTTCGCTTCGAAAGTGTTTCCAAAAACACTGTCAACGGCGATGTTAACGTCTGGGGTAGGGTCGTCCTTTTGCCGCCAGCGAACGGCGGCAATAACGGCGTTACACTCTTGATGCTAACCACTTCGTTGGCGCCTGAATTGAAGAATATTGACGACGTTGGCGAAAAGGGAGATCTGCCAATGCTGCTTCAGTCGTTTCGTTTCGGGAAGTAATAGCTAGGTACTTCGCGCAGAGGGTTGTAGTCAATCGCTTCTCATTCACACCCGGCTTTAGCTGGGTGACTGCACTCAACACTTTGAATTTACCTAACCGTTTTAACGGCTTCGTTGGCATCGCAGAACCGTTGAAACGGTTAATAATCATCAATCGGCGCCGATATCACCCAGCTAAAGCAGGGTGTGAATGAGGCAGTCCAGCGTTCATGAAAATTGTTCTGGCGGAAGATCGCGGCGGCAAACTGCAAGGCGAGCGCTCGTTCGCCACTGACGTGGTGCGTGTAGGCCGCGATCCGGCCGTGTGCCATTACTTCTTTTCGCAGGAGCAATGGCCGATGGTCTCGCGCAAGCACGCGGAGTTCCGGCTTCAGAATGGCCGATGTTTGGTGGCGGACACGAATTCTCGCTTCGGCACTTTCGTGAATGGTGAAAAGGTCAGCACGCCGGTTGAAGTGCGAGTCGGCGCTCACGTACAACTGGGAGCCGGTGGGCCAATTCTCCGAATAGTAAGCATTGAACAAACTGCGAAGCCGGACGCGCAGAACCCTTCGGATCTCGCCGGCATCACCACCTTGCGCGAGTCGCAGGAAGCCCAAGCCGCAGAGGTCTTAGCGCCCAAGTCATCTCCTCTTCACGGGGGCGAGATCGGTACGCGGAAGATGTCGGCTCCTTTGTCAGAGCCTCCGCCTGAGAATCAACTCAAGCCTGCTGCTGCCAATGTGCCCGCGTATGTCGAATTGTTCGATTCGGACACGGGGCAAGCGAAGCGCATTCTTTTAGACCGAGAGGTCACCCGCCTCGGGCGCGCGCCGGATAACGAGGTTCTGATCGATGCGGATGCCGCCGTCGTCTCGCGTCATCATGCCGAGATCAAAGGGAGCGGTAATCAATTCGCGCTCACTGACCTGAAAAGCTTCAATGGGACGCTTGTCAATGGTCAGCGCATCACCGGCGCCGTTCCGCTCTTTGGCGGCGATCAGATACAGCTCGGAGTTGGCGGTCCAGTCTTGCGCCTGATCGATCCGGCCCATCCGGCGCCGCCTCAACGGCAAGTACAACCGGGAGTTCAATCGTCGGCACAACCGAGCATTCCGGCGGAGTTCGGACAGATCGCCGCGATGGCGCGTCGCGAGACGATTGTGGTCTCTGGGACCGGCACCCTGAAGCCGACTTCGCGACCGAGTCCGGCGGAGCCACAGTTGCTGGCCAGACTTTCATTCGACAATCGGGCACAGCTCTCAATTGGCCGCGCGTCCGACAATGATATCCGGCTCGACGGCCTGCAAATCTCAAATCATCACGCGCGGTTTGCGCTCAGCAATGCGAGCGTCACGGTCGAAGATACTGGATCGACCAACGGCGTGTACGTCAACGGCGAGCGCATTAGCGGCCGGCGACAGGTTCAACTTTCCGACGTTATTCAAATCGGCCCCTTCGTCTTGCAAGCCGACACTAGCCAGGGCGTCGCGGTCTATGACACCCGATCAAAGACACGCATCGACGGTATCAACATTGTAAAGATGGTGCCCAACCGCGCGGGCGGCGGAACCATCAAGCTGCTCGATGATATCGGGCTCACCATTCAGCCAAACGAATTCGTCGGCTTGCTCGGCCCTTCAGGCGCAGGCAAGTCAACGTTGATGGATGCGCTCAACGGTATGCGTCCGGCGAGTAGCGGCTTTGTGCTCATCAACAATCTCGATCTCTATCGCCATCTGAATTCGCTGAAGCAATCGATTGGCTACGTGCCGCAGGATGACATCATTCATCGTGAGTTGACCGTCTATCGCACCCTCTATTACGTGGCGCGGCTCCGTCTGTCGCGCGACGTATCAGGCCGAGAGATCGATCAGATTGTCAGTGAAGTGATGGATGTGACCGGACTGTCTGAACGTCGCGACGTTCCGGTGGCCCAACTTTCGGGCGGTCAAAGAAAGCGCGTTTCGATCGCAGTCGAATTAATTACCAAGCCGTCGGTGATCTTTCTGGATGAGCCGACCTCCGGTCTCGATCCGGCGACGGAAGAAAAGATCATGAAACTTTTCCGTCAGATCGCGGAAAGCGGCCGGACGGTAATCCTCACCACGCATGCGATGGAAAACGTCAAACTCTTCGACAAGATCGTGGTGCTGATGCGCGGCAAGTTGGTTTTTTACGGCGCGCCGCAAGAGGCGCTGTCGCATGTGAAAGCCGAAAGCTTCAAAGATCTTTACGATAAACTCGAGGCGCCGGTCGATCAGCAAATTGCGACCATAGCGCCGCCTCCTCCGAACGCGAGCAAAGCGCAGAAGCGGGCCTTCAAACAACAGCGCGAACAAATTGCTGAGCAAGTCGCCGACGATTGGAAGCGAAAATTCCAGAACACGGATACGTATCGCCGCAACGTGGTCGAGCCCTTGAGCGTTCTGCCGCGCGATGGCCGCGCGCCCGCCCCGCCAAATCGACGGGCCACCGCCGTCGATGTGGTGCGGCAGTGGGGCACGCTCACCCGACGCTATCTGGAAGTGCTCAGCCGCGACAAATTCAATTTGCTGATCCTTTTGGGACAGGCGCCAATCATTGCATTTCTTACCTATCTGGTAGTCGGCGCGAAGAATCCGCGCGACTTTCCTTATTTCGTGATCGGGCTGGTGGCGCTTTGGTTCGGCACGTCGGTGGCGTCGCGCGAGATCATTCGCGAGCGCGCCGTCTATGCGCGCGAACGCATGGTCAATCTCGCGCTGTTGCCATATGTCGGGTCAAAACTTTTCGTGCTGGCGCTGATCGTTTCGTTTCAATGTTTGTTGCTGTTTGGATCGCTGAAGTTCATGCACTACGCGGGATTGATGAATCTGCCCGGATGGGCTTTGCCGCAGTTCGCCATAATCATCATCACCGGCATGGTCGGCATCGCGCTCGGCCTGTTTGTTTCGGCGATGGTGAAGACTTCGGAAATGGCCACCAGTTTGGTGCCGCTGATCCTGATTCCCCAGATTCTCTTTTCCGGCTTGGTGGGCGTGCCGCAAGGCGCATCGAAAGTTATCGGCACGTTGATGCCGGCGACGTGGGCATTCGATGGCATCAAACAATTCTCGACCCTCGACACGCTGGATGAAGAAGGCTCTGATCCCAAACGCGAGAACAAAGGTCGAGGTCTTTATAAGCACTACGAAGATCTGAACGACCAGAACATCAAAGATGCGCGCGAAGACGTCGACCAGTATAAGAAAGACGCCGAGAATGATTTGAAGGTTTATGAGCGGAAGATGAAAGACTACGTGCGGGAATTGCAGAGCGGCCAGCAAGTCACCCAACCCGAAGTACCGAAGCTAAAGCCCGTTCCCGAAATCCACGGCGCTGACAAGATACCGGAAGACTTGAGCAGCTACATCAATTTCCTGCATCCCTGGGGGCATTGGATTATCGATCCTTTCATACTGATCGTGATGTTCTTTGTGCTGGTCATCGCCACGATCATTACGTTGAGGGCGCAGGATATTTTGTGAGGAACCGAGTCCGCTGCCACTCCAGCCCTAATTCTTCGGTGGCTCTTTGTGATAAATGTTTATGTAGAGCGCTCTTGCGTTTTGAGGATGAATCTTCTGCAGAATCTTATACTCCTCAATGGCGGCGTTCTTGTTGCCGGCCATTAGATAGTCTATTCCCAGATTGAAATGTCCTCCGGCGTAGTCGGGGTTAAGTTTGACGGCCTGTTTGTGTGCTTCTATGGCCTCTTTCCACCTGCCCAGGGTGCCATAAGCAACGCCCAAATTGTTGTATGCAACGGGCCAATCCGGCTTCAGTTGTGCCGCTTGCTTTAGTTCGGCGAGCGACTCTTCCTTCTTCAGCAGGTGGTTATAGGTGATGCCAAGATTAAAATGCCCTTCGGCCAAATCGGGCTTTAGCTCAACTGCGCGCTGCAGCGGTGGGAGTGCTGATGTAAAGTTTCCGAGGTTATTGTAAACCCAGCCGAGATTGCTGTAAGCCTCCGCATAATCAGGCTTGAGTTCAATCGCACGTTTCAGAGGCGGGATCGCTTCGCTAAAACGCTTACTCTTTCCGAGCGCATATCCCAGATTGTTATTCGCCTCGGCGTCGTCCGGCCGGAATTGAATTACGCGCCGGTACGCTTCGACGGATTCGGGATAACGGCCCAACTTGTCATACATCCACGACAGCGCGCAGTAAGCGTCGACGAAATCAGGCTTGATTCGAACCGCTTGCTTGTAAGCGTCGGCGGCATCCGCGATCTTATCCAGCCGTCGATAGGCGTCCCCAAGATTATTGTAAGCTTCGGCATAATCGGCTTTGAGGTTGATCGCCTCTTTATAAGATGCGATCGCCTCCTCATATTTCCCGGCGTTGTACGCCGCCACGCCCTGATCGTAATAGACAATGCTCAGGGAGTTCCGCGCTTCTTCGTCTTTCGAATCCAGACTTACGGCTCGTTTCAGCGCATCGAACGCGTCCGCCTGTCGGTCAGTCTTAAGATAGGCGTTTCCAAGGTCTCGATAAGCTTCCGCCCAATCGGGTTTGAGCTGCAACGCCTGCTTTTCCGCCGCGATGGCTTCGTCATATCGTTCGAGATTGAAATAAGCTTCGCCGAGGTTGAGCTGCGCATCGGGGTAATTGGCCTTCTGGCGCAGCGCTTGTTTGTATTCGTCGACCGCCTTTTCGTACTGGCCCGCGTCGAAATAATTATCGCCACGCTTGTTGTAGTCTTCAGCCGTCAAAACCCGCTTTGCGGCATCACCCAAAGGTTTAGAACCGAGCCCGGTGTCGTCAGTTCGGCCCGTCTCTTTCCCGTTGTCGCTTCCTTGTTTACCGGTGTCAGTTCCTTGCTTGCCGGCGTCACTTCCTTGCTTGCCCGCGTCACTTCCTTGTTTACCTGAATCAGCAGTGCCTCTAGTATGTGCCGCGCGGACTGTGGAGCGAGCAATTGTTTTCTTCTCAATATGTTTGGGAGCGTGGGCGCGGTTTTGCGGCGTGCTAAAAATGCCTTTGCCCAATTTCGCTTCGACGTCCGCACTGGCAATCAGCACGTTTGCGCCGCCACCGATATCCTGTTTCAAAGAACCGAGATCCTGCGCGAAAGAAACGGCTGGACATGTCAGGCCAGACAAAGCGACTGTTACTATCAAAACGATCGCGCGGGCGCAGGTTGAAGTTTGGGTAATCATCTCTCACCTCGGAAGTAAAATCATTTTCAAAGGGGGAGCGAACTCCTGAAGTCTACTGTGAGTCATGCTTGACTACAAGTATTTGGCCCCGTATTTTCAAGGCTGAATCGTAGACGTGGAAAACGTAGTCGTTTTGCCGTGGCCAAAATCCTGCCGAGATACATCCCAAAGAAATCGACCTGCCTGGCGCTAATCGGTTTCTTTTTCAGTTGTTTCGCAAGCATCTCCCTCGCTCAGGAATTTCTGCCGGCTCCGCCATCAGATCGCAAACTTGTCTATATACTCAGTGAGCAAAATCAACTCGTGCCGCTCCCTAACGAACTGGGATTAACGCCGCTGCACACGGAAAAAGTTTCGAAAAGCGATAGGGTCAGTTACATCGAATTGAAAGGCGAGCACGCGTCGACAATCATAACCACTTCGACGCCGCGGTGGTTTTTGTTCACCTATCAAAGACCGGGCGCGCATCCGCCTTTTTTGGTTTGGTTGACGCCGCGGCATCGCGCCAGAAGAGTCACCGCCATCGCTCAACGAGGATTGGCGGGGTTTGCGATCTCTTCGGAAGAAATCATCAAGCCGGCCGTTCGGGTGCTCGCGAGCATGAGCGGCGACGAGGTTTTTATGGAATTGCGTCCGCGTAATTCGCTGATACCGGGAGAATATGCGATTATTGGCGATGACCTGACGCGCATTGCCACGTTCCGGGTAGTTGTTCGATAAACTATCAGTTTGTCGTCCGGCTTGGTACGCAGGCATCTTGCCTGCTTAGTTTGGGAGGCGGCAGGCAGGATGCCTGCGTACCGGACGCAAGTTTATCGGACATTCAGGAGAACAAGATGCAGTATTCATCAAGCGACTCTTCAACACTGCCTGCGATCAATCCGAAAGGTTTCTGGACGCCGGGGCGAATCTTGCTTACGCTGATCGGAGTCGCTTTAATCAGCGCCTTTGGGTTATCAAGTTGCAACTCGACCGAAAGAAATACGAATCAGCCTGGGGTTGCGAGATCGGAGAGTCCTGCTAACGCAAGTTCGCCGGCTTCGCCGTCAAACAATCCACCACCGAACTATCCGCCGCCCGCAGCCTTCGTAAGCCTGTCGCAGCAAGTGCGCGACCTGAAGGTCGAAACCCTGGAAGGCGAATCGCTCAAGCTTTCGGATTACGCAAACAAGGTCATCATAGTAAACATCTGGGCCACCTGGTGCGGGCCTTGCCGCCTGGAGATGCCTGAGCTGGTAAAGATGAATAACGAGTTCAAGTCGCGCGGGTTGGTGGTGCTGGGGCTGGCTACGAAATACAACGAGAGTAACGATCCTGAGCATGTGAAAGAATTCGTGCGTTCGCAAAACGTGACATATAAGATCATTTGGGATGACGGCACTCTAGCGGCGCCGCTGGTCGAGGCGGTAGGGGCCCGTTCAGTAATTCCCCAGAGCTTTGTGATCGCGCGCGATGGCCGCATCGTGAAACACTTTCAGGGCTTTAGCCCATTATCGACACCACAGTTAATGCGTGCCGCGGTAGAAGAAGCATTGAACGATAAGGGCAAAGCGTGATCGACACGGTTTAGATTTCAAGCTTAGCTTGCTTCTTCGTCAAAAGAGCAAACTGAAGTTTGAACTCTGAACCGTGTAGGTGGCAGGGTGAATTATCAGCGATGACTATTGACGTCAAACAAAAACTTCAAGCCGAACTCGGTGAATTAGAGTCCGAGCTGCGCGTACATCTGCCTAAGGAGATCAAGCGCGCGCTCGAGTTTGGCGATTTGCGCGAGAACTCGGAATATCAAACTGCGCTACAACGGCAGACGATGGTCAAGGCGCGCATCCGCGAGCTGCGTCAGCGCATAAGCGAAATAGCGTCTATCGATCTCTCGCGAATTCCGCGCGACAAAGCCGCGTATGGCTCGACGCTGGTGCTTTACGACGCCGAACGCGAAGAAGAAGTCACTTATCGCCTGGTCACACCTGAAGAAAGCGATCCCGCTGCAGGTTTGATTTCTACCGTCTCCCCAATCGGTCGCAGCTTGATGGGCAAAGAAGCCGGCGACGAAGTCGTAGTCACAATCCCCTCAGGTTCGCGCCGATTTGAAATCCGGCGACTGCAGACGCTGCATGACGAAGCAGCCAAATAGACGGGACGGTGCGCGTAGGATTAACCGCGGGCCGCGACCTCAGTTCAACGTGCTCGCGGAAAATCAGAGGCGAGGCTCGCCGCTGATCCGACTCTAACTTTTTCTAATTTGTCATAGACCGGATATAGCCATCTGCTCGCGGCCTGACGAACTCGATCAGGGATCTTCGTCGCGCTTCCGGCAAAATCATTTCGGAAACCAATCGCCGCGCTCTGGCGTTGGAGTCCGGCGACAGGGTTCATCGTCTCTGGTTCAGCTTGAGACTGGTTAACACCGAAAAATTCGGAAATCGAGGACGACATTGCGGCCGGCAGATCCGCATAATTGACCAGCCTTCCACCGTCCGTGTGATTTCCGAGAGCGGCCTGACAGATTGAGGCGAGAACTCTGGCCCCGTATTCTTCGAGCTCCATTCCGTAAATTTCGTGGTCATCCATTCCAAACAAGCTGGGATCGATTACGCCGGGGATCATGTGTGGTCCGCGATGATCCAGTTGCGAGAGCAGCGTCTCGACGGGATCGCGGTAAATGAAGATCCAGGGCACATTGGGAAACGCGCGCCGGATCAACGGAAGCTCGAGCAAATTCCACGGGTGAAACTTGAAAAAGAAATGCCGCAAGCCGCCGCCCGGCGATTGAGACAAAGCACTCATCATCCAGCGCAGCCATACGATTCGTTGTTCATCAGTGACGTGAGGGTAATGGAAGTGCGCTCGCAGGATTGAATCGATCGGAAGTGTCTCGCAGAGAACCAAACTATCGGGAACGGGTGACAGAATGGGAGCAAGGACTGAGGATCCGGTCTGAGAAATATGGAAGACAAACCCCGTCGGGATCAAGCCCGGGCTTGTATCACTCCACTGACCGAGGACTTCGATCGGTGTTCGATGGCTGAATAGTAAGTTGAACGGCCGGTGCAGGCATTCTTCTAAGGTTCGATCCGGCGATGAGTTTCCAAAACGCTGATTGCCCAGATAGCACCATTCGACAAACGGGCGACCGCCGTC
>Ga0193747_1000541_pt1 | contig 12264 bp, 11 predicted proteins | sample L1m2metaG_FD_143048 | JGI IMG/M metagenome (GOLD analysis project Ga0193747, IMG submission 143048) | Soil microbial communities from a riparian zone of the East river system, Colorado, United States - L1m2 | ecosystem: Environmental > Terrestrial > Soil > Riparian zone | place: USA: East River...
GACACCGCCGTATTGCATTCACGATACGCTTCCCGATGGGTGACTGACAGCCTGATAACAAGGAGACCATTGACCTACAGAGGTACATGTGCCCAAAATTTCACAAGGAAATCGTTAGTACTCTCAGCCTTTATTAATAGAGTTGTGAGTTGTTCAAATTCTTTTCCCCAATCATCAAGGCTCATAATGACAAGAGAATTCTGTTTCCCTATTTCTGTTTTGACTTAGGTTCTCCAATCTGTAGCAGCTCTTTAAGAAAAGCATTGTAATCCTGATTCTGTACATGCGACACATTAACCCAAATGGCGCATTGAGGCGAGATTATTAACCCTTAATCTGCAGTGCCAAACATTTTTGCAAGCTCTCGATATCAAGTCCGATAGTAGGGACACTTTTTAGTAGCGGCTGAAGCCAGCATCATCATTTCTCTTTTTTTGGAGATTACAGATTCGCCGATCTGATATTTCTTACATGATGGAATATAACCCTTCGTTAACAAGGTGCGATAAGTATGACAAAGATAATACTAGCAGAAATACGCGGAGCAATGGCTGTTTTCGAAACATCATTAGATCTAGTTGCGTCTTTACCGCTGAAGATTCCCATGGATGAAAGATTTTGTTTTAGAATTCAGAACCAATAATCTAAATCGTGTGGCTGACATGATGGCTGCAGAATTGGATAAAAAAAAGAATGACAATCCAGCAACAAGAAGCAGAACCAATAATTTACTAAGTATCGAGGGAAATATTTCTTGTCTGTAAAATACTCAAGACTTATTCTTATTATACAGGCGTAAAGATATAGTAAAATCAAACAATGCAATATCATGTTTTAGAGGCCTTATCTAGGTGTGATATGTATGGTATTATTTTGAGAATATCTCAAGAACATTGGTGTCGAAAACCCCCACTAATAATATTTTATCACTCAAAAACCCGGCTGCTATTATTTCCCTCTCGCACACTAGCTATAGCCATGATTGGTCGTAGTACTTTAGACTAGCAAGCTATCAAGAGCATCCCCTAATCTTGGCACGGTTTCATAATTTTTTAATTCTTTTGGATTTATCCATCTGTATTCGTCATGTTCCCAATCAATTCTGATTTGGTCCGTATTTGACCTGAAAAGGAATGGATGAACAACCCATGTTATCTTTGGATCATGAGATTCGACTGCTTCTAAAGGCCCCCCAGTGCGAAGCAGCGTTACACTTTCGTTCTTCAAACCAGTTTCTTCTGCGATTTCTTTCAGAGCTCGTTTCACCGGCTCCTCCTGCTCTATATATCCACTTATGCCACCCCATTTAGTCTTCATAGTTTTAACCTTCTGGCTTCGTTTGAGGATAAGAATTTTATTGTCGTGCTCTAAAAAAACCGTTATGATATTCACTCTATTTTTCGGTTCCTTTGTAGCCATATTCTTCTACCTCACATAGGGCGCCTGCCATAATAGTACTTTCATTTCACCTAGTATGTTGGTTTTGGTTTCGTTCATAAGGCAATACTATTGTTAAAACCCTTAAGCTAGATTTTGTATATGTCAATTTATTTTCCTGATTTCAAACTCTCAGAATATCAAGCCCTGTGCTTCCTATTAGCTCCATTATTCTATTTTTCTCACTTCCAAGTCCTTTCCAGTCAACTATTACATGAGTAACTTTTTCTATGCTCTTCATAATCATTTGATCTAACATGTCTTTATCAACCGACTCCAGGTTATGTTTGGCGGCAACTGCAGCAAGACCATATTCTGACTCCAACAGCAATTTATTAAATTTCATAGGATAATGTGTTCCACCCAAACCGATTGCTACCTTATCACAAGATCCTAGACCGTTGTCAATTACTTTTAGGATAGATTCGCATACAACTGAACTACTATTTCTATCGGTCCATTGGTTTTCCGTTGATCCAATCTCAATGAAAAGGACTGGTTTTTTTAATGAGGTTGGTCCATGATGGCTCGATTCGATGACGACGTCGTACTCTGGAATTAACGCGCTCAGGGTCACAATAGTCTTTAGATACTGTTTTTGCAAATATGGATAAGCTATACCCAGTTCTCTAGGATTTCCACCATACGGATTATCACCAAAGTTGCCTGTGCAATGACAAGTTAGAGTGGGGATTCCTTTTTGTGACCTGTGCTCTGAAAGAAATATAAAGGCTATCGAATCAGGATAGTTTTCATCTAGATCTTCAAGATAGAGCAAGCTTCTATTGGAAACATGGAGTTTGATACTTTGATGGTGCATTGACTGAAGGAAATTTGTATTTGTTTCTTGTGAAAAAGCTCGGTTGTTTATCAAATAATTTGCCATTGTCATGCTTGCTACATCCTCAGTCGAAGCAACAATTGTATAATAACGTCGCTCCATAGTTATTACAAAAATGTAACCACCGATATTTAGATAGTCATTATGACACAACATTGGTTTAATGTTTGCAGTATAGAGAATACCCGCGATTTGGAGTTGTTCCTCACCAAAATCAACTGTTAATGACCCACTAGAAGTCTGGGATGTGACCATCGTTACCTTCTGAAAAGCATTCAGAGGATACACTACATTGGTAGGGGCAGTTGGTTAGGTGTCAGTGGTTCCGAATTAGGCCCTTTAGTCTGCTGAGAGGTCCCAATAATTTGCGTCCTTAAATTCTTCCTTCGGTTTTCCCAGAGACTTCCACTCTCTGAATGACTTCGAGTAAAGCCTCACATTTTCAATCCCTGCTAACTTAAGCGCGTAATATGTTAGACCCGATAGTGTTCCAACACTACCACAATACGTAATAATCTCAGCATCAACAGGGATTCCTCTATTTTCAATGTATCGCTTTATCTCTTCTGGGCTGCGCAAAATGCTCCCATTGGACCCAAGCATTGTATATGGAATGTTTTTGGCTTTAGGAATATGTTCTGTCAGAAAGTTCAACCGCTCCCTTGAATCTATAAGTATCTTGTTAGGCTGTTCCTTTGCAGCCTCGACATAAGATGCATCTGCATGAATGCTGTGATTTATAGTTAGTGAATGTGTTTTCATTGGAAAAGAATTAATTTTCGTCTCTGTTTCTAGTCCTAAGTTTTTCCATTGACTGAATGTCATTTCAAGCAATGCAGTATTTGGATGCCCTACGTATTGAAAAGACCAGGCGACTCTAGCCGCAAGTGCGCCAAACGTATTATCATAGATCACAACCGGCATTTTATCCGATATCCCTAAATTTTGTAAAATATCCATGATCGCAGTAGGTATGTCTTTCTCTAGTAACTGTGCAAGCGGGAGTGAAACTGCACTAGGAATGTGTTCTTGTCGGTATTCTTCTGTTTTACGGACATCCACCACACGTACTCCGTCTTTTCTGATCAACATGCGTAATGTGTCTACATCGCAGATTATTGGAAGTTGAAAATCGTAATTCTTGTTAGTTTCAACGATGTCTTCCTTCGTATCGGTTTTTGATCTGGATGCGTTTTCTATTGTCATAATGAGTTATGCTGCACATTCTCCTCTGGCAGTCTTCGCTGAGAATCTTGCATCATTACCATAATCACTATACACTTCAGGGTCTTCTTCTACTGGAAGTAATTGCATTAGTGGGGTGAGTGATGCTTTCATATTTTCAATATTCCTTACGCTACCTGTTCCTTCGCCCCTCACAATTTTATTGATCCACTGATTCAATGTTTCGGAGTCAGACCGTTCTTGTTTGTAGATTTCGATTATCTTGCGAATTGTATCTATAACGCGTTTTGCTGGCACTCGCATGATTGCCTTACCCAACTCACTTTGTTCTCCTGCGCTTCCGCCAAATAGCATTGTATAAGTAGGAGCCATAGTGGGTCCGATCCTTGATGCGCCACCAAAGAATCCGAGTGTTGCGATCTCGTGTTGCCCACAAGAATTTGGACAGCCGCTGATCTTTATGGTAGAATCCCTCAGGCTATCATCAGTATCAAGTCCTAATTCCAAAAACTTGTACTCGACTTCTTTTGCCAGCCTGTGGGAGTTTGTGATTGCCAAATTACAAGAGGTAGTCCCAGAACAGCCAACTGCAGACGCGATTGTTAAAGCTCCTGGATTTGCCAAGCCAATCGAACCTAGTCTATTGTAAAAGTCGGGCAGATCAACAGCCCGTATATAGCGGATTGCAAGGTTCTGCTGCGGCGTGTTCCTAGCGGTGCCTTCTGCGGAGAATTCACGGATCGCTCCTGCTAATATTCGGAGTTGGTTGGCTGTAATATCGCCTGCTGCTAAGGTTACAAATGCTGTGAAATATCCGTCCTGCTTTTGGGGAACCACGTTACTATGCAACCATCTTTCATATGCAGGACTTTCCAAAGTTACTCGTTCATTTAGCATAGGTAATTTAACCATCTTGGGATTTACTGCCTTGGGGAGCGGCCTAGTTTCCTCTTCGGCTTTAACATCAAAAAGTTTGGACGTATAATTCGCGGTTGTCATTTCGACTATCGAGCGTTCCTTGAAAACCAGCCTTTGGAATTTATCCCATCCTACTTCGTGAACGAGGTAACGCATCCTGTTTCTTGCCATGTTTTCACGGTTGCCATGTCTATCAAAAAGTCTGATAGTTGCCATGCATGTAGGAAGGAGTTTGCTCTCTGGTGTAAAGTCCTCTACTAGGTGCCCTATAAATGAGGCAGCACCCAAACCTCCACCGAGGTATATTTTGAATCCCCGCTTCTCATCCTTGATTTCTGGTATTAAACCAATATCTGCAATTCGTGCTAACCCATGGTTGTCGCAGCACGCAAAATTTATCTTGAACTTGCGCGGAAGATTCTGGCACATTGGATTTCTTATGAAGAAACGTGCAATTGCTTTGGCATAGGGAGTCGCGTCAAATTTTTCGTCTGGACAGACACCTGCGAAGTGACTACACATTACATTTCTGACCGTATTGCCACAAGCTTCTCTTGTTGTCAGACCTGCCTCAACAAGTCCAGTCATTACCTCACTAACATCTTCCAGTTGTACCCAATGTAGTTGAATATTCTGGCGAGTAGAAACATGAGCCGAACCAATCGAGAATGCCTCGGATAAACTTGCAATCTTTTCAAGCTGTTCTGGGTTGACCTCACCGCTAGGCACTTTGATCCTGATCATGCTATAATTCATCTGCAGCCTGGACCCATATGCACCGTGCTGCAACCTAAAACGACGAAAATCGTCATCAGAAAGTTTTTTTTGTCTGAAATGTTTAACATTTTGAGCGAACATTTCAGATTCCTCTTCCCTACCCCACTTTGGATTTGGTTTTGGGCGAGAAACACCCTTTTGTATAGGGCCGGTATTGCCTGCCGTCTTCACGTTGTAGTCAGCCACATCAAACCATATATTTTTTGTGGAAACGATGTATATTGGTATTAATAGCTTGAATTAGCGGCAAAAAAGTACTGCTATCATTATCTAATTGATACTGCATAGCCATGTGGAAGTGATATCTGTCGAGTAACAATCCTTCAAATGACTTTGAAGCGTACATCAGTAAATATGGTGTGGTAAGAATGTTACATTAACAAAAATATTAAGAATGAGAATGAGGCCGTTCACATAAAATGAATATCTAGAGTATAAGCCAAATCCAAAGTTGCAGTGCTGATCGCGTTGGCGAGAAAGAAATAGATTGAATCGGAAAACGCGGTCTCCAGACATTTTCTTTACCGCTTTGTATGATCTCCAAGACAACTACGATTCCCCCTACTATCGGCCGATTTTTTGCCCACTCTTATAAACTGCGTTGCATTCTATTGCATTACCAAGACGCATCCTTGCGATAAACGGGTTTCAGAGCAGGACTAGAATTTATTATGTATATTATCTCACTTCTTTAACTCTCTTGCCTTTTGCTGTAGGAATGATTTTCAGTTTTGCATCTTTAAACTCCTTTTCAAACTGTTTGCCTCTGAACATCCTGTCTAAAAATATTGATAAAGCCGCTACCTCAGAGTGTGGTTGATTTCCTATCGCAATATTATAATCCGCAAGATCATACATTTCTCTTGGAACCTTTTCTGCGCCGATAACTACCAATATTGTATTTTCTCGTCTTAGATTATTTATGGCGTCATCTAGGTGTATACCATACATTGTTAAATGAACCACTTTTCCGCCTTCCTTCTTCCAATCCTTTATCACCTCCCTCCATCCTCCAACAATTTCAACCTTAAACTCAGATCTCCCACCCCATCTGCTACTAACATCCTCTATCGTTTGTTTTAATGAATCGTCTACTTCGCTCATGTAGATTTTATCACTGCCAAATGCTCTCGCGACCAGTGCTACATGCGTAGTCAATCGATCGTCCCGTACTAATCTATGTCCTATTCTAAGAACTGATACTTTCAGTAACTGCTCACTTCGTCGATTAGTGGCTTCGGATCGCCCACAACTAGCAATGTCATCACGTCCTTCAACGTATCGATCTTGTACCCTGTTTTTGCGGATATCGGTATTACACGTTGTGTTGAATGCGGTAGTCCTAGGCGAGCGGATTTATCTTCCACATCTTCTACAGTAGTCAAGTCCGCCTTATTTAGGATGTAGACAACTTTAGTCATTGGCACTCCTAGCTCATACATTACACGAATACAGCTATTCAATTTCTTTACAATTTCTTCTGACGGTTCGCTTATATCGAGCACAAGCAACACTACGGCGGAATAAGATAGCTCCTGAAGAGTAGATTTGAATGCGTCCACCATATAGGCAGGAAGTCTACTTATAAAGCCTACAGTATCTGAAATTAAAAGCTTTGTTCCTTTAGCTTGTACTAGTCGAGTGAATGTCGATAACGTAGTGAACATTCCCTGTCCTGTAATTTTTGATTCTCCTGTCAAAGAATTGAACAACGTTGTTTTTCCTGCCGCAGTATAACCGGCGATTGATACGGTTGGTAGACCTGCTTTTGACCGCTGAATCCTATGAAGATTTCTTCTTACCTCTTCCTTTTGCAATTTTTTCTTTAGAACTGTTACACGTTTTTTTATATCGAGGAAATATACGTCAGCATCGTATTTACCCATACCAAAAAATCCTGGTTGCTCCCCCGCTCTTGCGAGTCTGACTTTCTCCCGTGCTCGAATCATATCATATCGGAGCTGTGCCAGCTTAATCTGAATTCGAGATTCCGCAGTACTCGCTCTTCGGTCAAAAATCTTTAAGATTAGGCGTTCCCTGTCGATTATTTCAACTTGGCACATGCTTGCCAAATTATATTGTTGACTTGGTTTTAAAACCTCATCAAAGATGATTACTTCTGGCTTCTCCTGCTGTACAAGTTGTTTTACTTCTTGTGCTTTTCCTCTACCAATCCCATATCTTGATCTAGTGATATGATGCTGATTAACTACTCTCTCTATGGAATAACCTGCAGCTTCGGCCAAAGAAATTGCTTCTTTTGCAGCATCCTCGAATGGGTAAGTTATAAGTATAGCTTTGTGTGAGTTTGACATTTATTAATCCTCCAAAATTCCTACGTACAAATGGATTCCTAAAAATCGTTGCAATTTTTTAGCAAATAATTCATCGGGTTTCAATGCTCCTGTTTCAAACTTTTTCAGTAGGTTTGCTTTTTCATTCATCTGCGCTCCCAGTTGCTCATGTGTCAATCCCTTTTTCATGCGCGCTTCTCTGATCAATTTTGAAAATTCAGGATTCAGAATAGTATTATCCATCATCTCAATTTTTCTTGTAGTACTAGTGCTTTTGTTAGAAGTAATAGTTCTAGCTGTAGGATTGGATGAAGCTGTTGGTTTAGTTTTAGAAATGGACATAGGTGGCGTATATGGTTTACCACGTTTTGAACATCCCCTACAAACATTAAGTGGTATCCCTTCTATCAATACAGTCTTTTTTTCATCAATTACTTTGCGCCCGCATAGCTCGCAAAATGAGGACATTAGAATCTTTTAAACTAATGCAAATTTAGCCTTTTCTTAATTTTTGCTGGACGGTCATGTTTAAAACGATCTCTGCAATATCGCTGGCATACTCAGCTACCCTCCTAATATTTTCAGTTATAATTTTGATTCTGTATATTTCGTTGATATCTCTAAGTTTGCTTGCGACGCGTATAATCCCTTTTTCTAGATCGTCGATCCCACGGGACTTTTCTATCGCTAAGTCGGCAGAATCATAATCCCGCTTGAATATCGATAGACATGCTTCATCCAACACTTCGAGCGCAAAATTGCTCATTTCAGCAATCTTTTCTATAATATCTTTATTGAGTGGCCTTTCCATTTCAATTATATCTTTGGCTATTAGCCCCGCATGGTCAGCAATTCTTTCCGTGGATTTTGCTATTAATCTGTATCCTAAGCAGTTACGAGAATCATCTAACCCAATTTCCTTGAGCAAATGTTCATTTTTTATCGCAATATTGAGTTGTCTTACGATATAGAAACTGAAACGATCCACTTCGTCATCAGATTTCAAAATTTCCTTTGCCAGCTCGATATTATTCTCTCTTAAAGACAGTATTGCATCACGGTGCATAGATTTTGCAATCAAAAGCATTCTTTTGAACGCCGCGTCTACGGATAGCTCAAGTAAATTGATCAAAACCTGCAGAGTAATACTCGTTGCAGAATCAGCTATGATTTCAGTGCCCATTAGAACACGCCTTACAACGTCCTTCATAACTTCGCGCTGTTCGCTAGATAACCTTCCCCCATCTTTCTGGGAGATATTGATAATATTAAAACCGAGGAAGTATAGAGAAATTAGCTTGCGAGCAAGAAAATATGGGCTGTTATCTTTTGTAACCTCTATTGTTGCTTCTTTTTGTTCTTTAGATATTCTCTTTGATATCGGAGCTATCTGTAAAATGGAATGTCCCTGCCTAGCAATCACAACGAGGTCGCCTTGTTTCAATTTCAGGTCTTGGATCCATTTCTTAGGTAATGATACAATATAGGAGGAGCCCCCCGTAAATTGTATTTTCCTTGTTTCTTCATTTTGATTACCTAATTCAGTGCCTTCATTATAATCCATAGCTATAGAATCAACTCTGGTTTTTATATATCTGTAACCTTCTCCTATATAGATACCAGATGTCATCGCAATGAGTAAAATTAATGTACTGATCTTGAATGATTAACATCATTTGAAACCATTACCATTGAATCCCGAAGAAAAGCTTCGTCATCATATCGATGCCTTATTCGGAACTGGCATTTATAACATCCTCACAATACATCATTCTACAAAGGATTTTAGGTTTGAATATTCGAGAAGGACCGGGCGCATCAAAAATTTCTCAATCAAAAATCAATTAGTCGCGACTCTTCGAACTGATGGTGGGCTTGCTTTAACAATATTTGGTGCAACAGAGTTTTTGGGGAATGAACGATTCAGAGAGAACTGTGTAATCCCAACTGAAGAGGCCCTACCATTTGTACGACAAGGAAGATCTTTATTCTGCAAACACGTAGAATGGTGTGGCTCAAATGTCAAAGTCGGGTCAGATGTGGCAATAGTCGATGAGTGGCGGGTCGTAGCGGTAGGAAGGGCGCTAATTGGATGTAACCATATGAAAAATTATCATAAGGGCATTGCTGTGAAGGTCAGAGAAGGAATAAAAAGCCCATGAGAAATATGAAAGCAGTATGATGCGCGGCGGCAACCGTGAGATGAGGCGAATGTTGGATAAGATGGGGCTTGAAATGAAAGACATTGGCAATGTTGAAGAAGTTATTATTAAAACTGAGAGTAAGGAACTTTATCTTCTAAAACCTCAAGTGATCGAGATGAAAGGAAAAGAAAGTACGATTTTTCAGGTTATCGCTTCTGAGATAGAAGAGAAAGAAAGAGATGTCCCGACTTTTAAGGAAGAAGATATAGTCCTAGTTATCCAGCAGGCAAACGTCAGTAGGGAAAAAGCCGTTCAAGCGTTGATTGATGCTCATGGAGACATGGCACAGGCAATTTTGAGTTTGACCACCTAGAAATTGCGTCAATTTGGATGAATCCATGCATTGTAGATGTGCTTAGGTATTACGTTTAACGATAATGAACGTAGAATTTCCCATAGAACATTTTATCAGTCCCAGATGCGATGCAAACAGAGGGACCTAACTAGTGTTTTAGACATAGAAATATCGAGCTGTTAATGCACTTATTCGAGCAGTACAATTTGGACCATCCACCGCAACAGATCCATTATGGTCTCGTACGAGGATTCATCTTAGTGTTCAAGAAGGGTTGAGAAAAAGTCTCTTGAGCTATCCAATCGCACGAAATGGTTATTTTGATATTACAATCGGCTACTGCAATTACACAAGATTTAATAATTATTTCGTGTAACAAGCTTTGATGAAACGCCCCTGATCGAGGAGCTGCTGCAATATAAAATTGCTGTAGCCACTGTTTATGGTCGTCCTTATTATAAAATTACCCATGCGCTCAAATTGATGGATCTGCGTTTCGAATCGTTGTCTCCAGAACAGGCGGCAGTATCAGACGCCAAAATTATTATAACGACAGAAGACGAGGCACATATCGTCAAGAGAAAAGACGTTCTCCTAGATAGTGAACTAGGTAAATATCCTACTCTGCTGAAGGCAAAAATGTTGCGTAAAGTTATGGGATCTTATCACGATGACCAGTTGACGATAGGGGTTGACCCCGGTGATAGAATAGGAATATCAATAATTTATCTGCATGACGAAATTGACAGCTTCGTCGAGTCTTCTCCACACTCTGCGTTTCAGTTAATATCCACATTACTGTTAGGAATCGATTCACAAAGAAAGATTGTTAGAATAGGCGACGGGAACATTGCCATAACCAAGCAAATTGCATTGATGATAAAAAGTAGGTTTAACGATCTGGTTCACGTCGAGATAGTAGATGAGCATGGAACTTCCTTACCAAAATACATAGATGCAAATAGGCGAGGCGTACGAGATAGGTCGTCGGCTAGAGCAATTGCACTTCGAAATGGTAGACGTTTTGAGTCATTTCGTAGTCGTCCTAGAGTGTGAGGTGCTCCGAGTCAGCGGTTGTAAAGGATTGGCTTTCAAAATTTATAATGTGAAAAAATAAAAAGATGCAAGGTATATATGGACCTTATATGATTAATTATTGAAACTTTTTTAGCTTTTGAAGCATTAAACTATTTAAATTTTTCGATTAGCGCAATTTTGTTAATAAATATTTGTATAAATTTAAATAGTCTTTTTGACATTATTTAAATAAGGTAAAATATTTTACCAGGAAATGAAAGAATGACTTGTAAGGGTATATGTATCCGTCATAAAGCGCAGAAGCCTGTAGGCTCTGGTCGTTACGCTAGCGGACAGAAGCGATGCCAAATATGTGAGATTTTCATAAAGTGGGATGGTTTGTGGTGTCCTTGCTGTGGATATAGATTGAGAACCAAACCACGTAACCTGAAATACAAGGCTAAATTGCGAGCAAGGAAGAAGCTCCAAGAATCTCGAGTAGCAAAGATCATCCCTATTCATGTTTCGTAATTGAACAGATCACTCCTATATGAAAATGATAAATTTATCAATGGTCTAGTCACGAAAGACAAAAGAGGGCTATGCTAGATATATCTTAGTTAGCTTCGTTTGCGAGGCCAAATCATTAGACGACCTTCTACTAAGGGCTACTAAGGGAACCTAAACCTGTGAACGACGATGTTATCAAGTTTCTCGTCTATCTAAGGAACGGGTAGCAAGTGTCTTATAGGTATAGAAGAACGTCGTTATCATCAAAAATCTTTGAAATAAACGATATAATATTACCCTGGATACAAATACCGAAGTTCATAGGCCAAATGGACCTATCGATCCTGGCCAGATAGCACCCGTCGGATATGGACACGGGTTATATGACAGTACAAGGCAATCAACTGCATTTTATAAATGTCATGATAGTAGACATAATTATCATAGTGAATGGAATGTCCACGACAAGAAGCCATTATTTGCGTTCGTGATAGGCATGGAGGCATTTTTGCAAGCAATATTCGTCCATTCGGATAGAGGTGTTGCCAGAGAATGATACATACCAATTAGATCTAAAAGGCGCCTTAATCGCTGTATTCGCGAGTATAAGAGATGCATATCTGAGATACTCTTAACTGCTTCACTATTTTTGTCGTTAATTTGCAGTTCGAATTTAGTACCTTTCCAGTAAACTCACTCAATGACGTGAATTGCAAAGCTGGCTTAAGTTTTTAGGATTAGTCAAATGTTGGACTCTAGCTAATCACGAAATTAACTGAGGTACTA
>Ga0193747_1000542_pt1 | contig 12255 bp, 7 predicted proteins | sample L1m2metaG_FD_143048 | JGI IMG/M metagenome (GOLD analysis project Ga0193747, IMG submission 143048) | Soil microbial communities from a riparian zone of the East river system, Colorado, United States - L1m2 | ecosystem: Environmental > Terrestrial > Soil > Riparian zone | place: USA: East River...
CAACCGAAAGAAACAGAACAGCGCTGCAATGCCGCCCATCACAAGCAACGAGACATAAGGCAGGCGATGACGCGGGTGCACGCGCGCAAAGACACGGAAGTAGTTTCCATCACGCGCGGCCGCAAACGGTACGCGCGAATATCCCAGCAGCAAAGAGAAGACGGACGCGAACGCCGTCCACATGATCAGCGCCGTCGCGATGAGACTCGCCCTGGGTCCGTAGAGTCGTTCCATGAACGAGGAGATGACGTAACGCTGCGCCGGCGTGTTGGCCGTGCCGGCAAATTCGCGCCACGGAATGACGCCAAGGATCGAGATGTTCATCACGATGTAGATCACCGCAACGAACAGGATCGAAAGGAGCACTGCGCGCGGGATCGTTCGCCCCGGGTCCTTCACTTCGCCACCGAAGAAGCAGACGTTGTAATAGCCCCAGTAATCGTAAACCGAGACGAGCAGCGCAGCGCCCAGCCCAGTGAAGAATTCGGGGCGCAGGGTGAATGCGCCCGGTGGAAAATCGAAGGCGAGTTTGGGATCAAAATGGGTAACACCCGCGAAGATCACCCACAGAATCGTCAGCATCACGCCGACCCACAAGAACTTTGACAGCCGCTCAATCAGTGTAATCCTGCGATAGAGCAGGAAGACGGCCAAACCGACGGCCGCAATCGCCACCAGCGCGACGGGAATCGCGTTGATCTCGACGGCGCCCAGGATGGGAAGCGTAACCTTCGTTTCATGACCAAGCCCGGGGAAAATGTACGTTGCGTATTGGGCCAGCCCGATGCCGCCCGAGGCAATCGAGAGCGGCGCGCTGAATGTGAGTTGCCAGATGAAGAGAAAAGACATCAGACGGCCCAACTTACGGCGGTCGTAAATCTCTGCAAGATAGCGATACGAACCGCCCGAACCGGGCAGTGCGGCGCCTAGTTCAGCCCAGACGAGCCCGTCACAGACGACCAACAAGGCGCCCAGGATCCAGCCCAGCATCGCCTGCGGCCCACCCATCGCTGCAATGATCAGCGGAATAGTGATGAACGGACCGACGCCGATCATGTCGATCATGTTCAGCGTGGTCGCGCCCCAAAGACCGATACCGCGGATCAATTGCTGTTCAGCGTCGTTGGCGGCTGTCGACACCGGCACTTCTGTTAGCTTGGGCATTAGCAGATTCTTTACGTCAAAAAAGACCGCTTGTCGAGCTTTAGACCGACTGTGACGGAGTCAGAACCCGGAGCGCTAGCGACAGGGTCAGCCGCGACTAGCCTATTCGATCCGGTCGCTACCGAGCGTGTGTGTCAAAACTCGTGTCAGAACATCAGAGCGGTAGCGATGGGATCTAACAATTCCCGCGAAACTTAATGATCCGGTCGCTACCGCTCTCGGTTCTGACACAGACTTTAGCGCTCCCGGTTCTGACGCGCCTCCCTCGCGGCCGGGCTAATGCCTCGCTCTTAGCTCCGTTAGGAGCGCAATATTTATTGAACTCCGTCGCGGTCTATTTCGATTTCAACTCCTTTAGGAGCGATATCCATTTCGTTCCTAAAGGAGCTTCGTGTTGTAATTAACGTTCGTTGGGCTATAAATATTCCGGTCCTAACGGATCTCAGACTCGGAACTGCTTCGCTATGAAAATCTTCAACACTCGAAAAACCAAAATCCATCGTTATGTTTTCCTCGCGACGCTCGCCATCGCCTCGATCATCACCTCACCACGAGTGCAACAATCAACCGCGACAAATCAACAACCGTCCCAGGATCGCATCGCGCTTTATCAAGCGCTGCTCGATTTGCAGAATCCCTGGACGGTGATGTGCGTTGCCGCGCACCCGGACGACGAAGACGGAACATCACTAATCGTGATGCGGCGGAAGTATGGCGCGCACACGGTCAGTCTGTTCTCGACCTTCGGCGAGGGCGGACAGAACGCAATCGGCCCGGAGCTCTATGAAGAGATGGGCGCGATTCGCGCGCGCGAAACAATGGCGGCGGCTGAGATCCAGGGTTCAGAGCCGCACTTTTTGGGGCTGAAAGATTTCGGGTTTTCGAAGACACGTGACGAGGCCTTCAAGTTTTGGGGACACGAAGAGGGTTTGCGACGGATGGTTTTGGAAATTCGCAAACTGCGACCCGACGTGATCATCACGAATCATTCGACCACGAGCAACGATCACGGTCAGCATCAAGCTACCGCACTTATGGTCGTCGAAGCGTTCGACGCCGCAGCCGATCCGAATAAGTTTCCGGAACAATTGAAAGATGGCGTGACGACCTGGCAGGTGCAAAGACTCTTCGTCCGCGCGCGAGGTAATGCGCAACAGAACCCCGACCGTCAGGGAGGGGGCGACCAAATGGTAACAATCGATCCCAACGAGAAGGATCCGGTTCGCGGCGTAGTGTATGCCGAGGAAGCTTTACGTGCTTTGCAAAAACATGCGACGCAAGGTCCGTGGCCAAAGACATTCGCAGAATACGCAAATCGTTTTCGCGCCTTCAGCGGACAGACTGCGCCCACAGGTCAATTGCCGATGATCCGGTACGCGCTGGTGAAATCAGCCACCGGGGTTGCGCTGATGACCGCGCGTGAGACCCACAGTTTTCTTGATGGTTTGAAATTATCGCCGGCCGTCGCACAGGAGTTGCGCCTTCCTGATTTCAGTTCGACGGCGGAACTCTTGAACAATCCGCAGCGAACGCGCGAAAGCCTCATCGAGACTTATCGAAAAGGTAACTGGGAGGCGCCGGGCAAAGCGGATCCGCAACGCAAAGACCTGATGCGCCAAAAGATGGAACGGGCTGCGGCGCTCGTCGTTGGCCTGCACATCGACGCTCAACTACCAACCGGACCTGTCATTGCCAATTCGACTCTCAGTCTGCCGATCAAAGTTGAGAATACCGGCAGCGAACGCATTAAGGTCGCTAATTGCGGCTCGGCCTCTGTCGCCAGCAACACGCCTGGCGATCGAGCGAACTACACGAAAGTTAATCACTCGCGCATGGCGATCGAACGTCCCTTGTCACCGGGAAGCTCGTTTGCGCTCACGGACAAGATTCAGATTCCCAACACCGCGAAGATTAATGTGCCGCTCGCCAAACACTTGTACGAGCCGACTGCATTGGGATTGAACCTGGATGTTCGTTGCGAATACGAGGTCGATGAGACCAAGCTTAGGATCGATCTGCCGGTGCGTGTCGATGTGGCGCCGCCGATTGAACTCGAGGCCGTGAGCGCCTCTCCAATCGTCACCATACCGGCGAAAGATGGGAAATGTGGCTTTCATCCTGTTGATTTCAAGCTGCGTGTCACTAACAACCAGAACGATTCAGTTTCTGGGGATGTCAATCTCTTCCCGACGATTGGACCTATCACAGGACGTGGAAGCGCAACTCGCAAAGTCGAACTAAGGGCTCGTGAAAAGACGGATGAACTGTTCAAGCTCGATGGATGCGAACAAGGCGGAGTTTCTTTCATATTCCACACAACTCAACAAAAGACCTCGCCGGCGCTCTTGGTTCGAATCGTAGTCGCGAATGCCAAACTTGCGCCAAGTCTTCGCGTTGGCTATATCCGCGGCTTCGATTTCAGTTTGCCGAACGCGCTCAGTGCGCTCGGTGTCGAGTCGAAGGAATTGAGCGTTGATGAAGTGAAAACGGCCGATCTTTCGAAATACACGTCCGTCATCGTCGACAATCGCGTCTATGAATCGCAGCCGGAGTTGATCGCGGCGAACCAGAAGCTGCTTGATTATGCGAACGCGGGCGGAAACCTGATTGTTTTCTATCACAAGTCCGATGAATGGAATCCCGATCCGCGGCGCAACCGGCCACAGCTTGCGCCTTACAAGCTGATCCTCGGCAACGAAAGAATCACGGATGAGAATGCGCCGATCACTTTCATCGAACCGGATCACGCGCTACTCAATACTCCGAACAAATTGAATCAGGATGATTTCAAAGATTGGATTCAGGAGCGCGGGCTTTATTATCCGCGAGAATGGGACCCCCAGTTTCACGCGCTGCTGCAATCAAACGACCCGGGCGAGGGGCCGCTGAAAGGTGGGCTGCTGGTCGCGGACTACGGCAAAGGACATTACATCTACACGAGCATGGTTTGGTATCGGCAGTTGCGCGCAGGGGTGCCTGGTGGTTATCGCATGTTCGCGAACATGATCAGTTATGGGCAAGCGAAGTAGGGAAGAGGAGATCGCGTGGGCGTTTTCTACGGGCTCCGTTAGGAGCCAAATGTTTATAGCACCGCCAGTTTAAAGGGACTTTTGCCTGAGCTATAAACATTTCGTCCCCCCGGACGAACCCCGACGCCGCACTCCCGCGCTCATCCGCAACATTACGTCTGTGCCTCCAGCTTCTCTTTCACTCGTACCAGAAAATCTTCAATCGCTTCATTGATGCGACGCTGCAAAGCGGCGCTAATCCTCGCCTCACTCATCAAACCCACCCCGGGATGCAGATCCCAGGCACGTTTGCGGCGCAGCTCGACTTGCTGAGAAATGTGGATCTGGGTCGCCTTTGTCTGCTCTTCAAACTTTAACGAGTATCGCAGAAGATTCTCCGCTTCATTCAACGCCGGTGACCATTCGATGGTGTCGGCTTGCGGCGAAGTCTCTCGGACCGGGAGTGAAAGACGAACGCGGCCGACCGGTGTGTCGGTAGCTATGGTCCAGCGCGCGATCCCCCCGGGCTCTCGGCGAATCCCCTCGACGCCGGCCAGCAATTCCGTGAAATTTGAGAGGTCCGAGAAGAAGTCTCTAATCCTGCCGATCGGCGCTTTGATTTCAAGTTCAGTCTTGAATGAGGATTTGACGCGGAACATTTGAAAGCCAGAGGTCAGATGGTTAAGTGCTCAAGCCAAAGTCGTCGAGCCGGAACTGTCTTCATACCAGCAGCGCGTACACCAGCGATGGGTTGCCTTCCGCTCGTCAAGGGAATAATCGGCTGACGCGGGCAGCCGGCGCACGACCTCGCGTTCCTCTTCGTTGAGCACGCGCCAGCTTAGCAAACGGCCTTCGCCGCAACGCGGACACTTGGAATTAGAATCGTTCATTATTGTTCTGACCGCCCTTTTCTCTAGCCCAGACGTTCACGTCTGGGTGCGAGAAAGTCATTACTTTTTCTGGAGCCCATTCATGGGCCCTATCGCGTCGCGTTAGCAAAGCCCCATGACTGGGGCTCCTCAATAAAACATGATCCACCAACCCAGGCGTGAAGAGAGTGTGTCAGAACCGAGAGCGGTAGCGACCGGATCATCAAGTTTCGCTGGAATTATTTGATCCCATCGCTACCGCTCCGGGTTCTGACACAGACTCTGAACGCCTGGGCTAGTGGAAAAGTTTAGTGCCCGTCAACCAAAACGGCCAACGGATCGGCCTTTCTCCGGCTCCGCCTTCTTAAATATCGAAGTAAAGCGAAAACTCGTATGGATGCGGACGAAGCCGGATGGCGTCAACTTCTTTCTTGCGCTTGTAAGCAATCCAGGTCTCGATCACATCAGGGGTAAACACTCCGCCCTCGAGCAGAAAGTCATGATCGCCTTCGAGGGCATCCAGCGCCTGATCCAGCGAACCCGGCATTGACTTAATCTTCTTCGCTTCTGCGCCCGACAGTTCGTAGAGGTCTTTTTCCACGGGCGCGGGCGGTTCGATCTTGTTCTTCACGCCATCGAGACCGGCCATCAACATCGCCGGGAAAGCGAGATACGGATTACAACTTGGATCCGGCGTGCGAAACTCCAAACGCCGGGCCTTCTCGCTGGTTGAGTACGTGGGGATACGAATGCAAGCGCTGCGATTGCGTTGCGAATATGCCAGGTTGATGGGCGCTTCGTATCCCGGCACCAGCCGCCGATATGAATTCGTAGTCGGCGCAATCAAACCGCAGAGCGCGTGCGCATGTTTCAGCAAGCCACCGATGTAATGACGCGCGGTGTCACTCAATAACGCGTAGCCCTTCTTGTCATAGAATATGTTCTTGCCCTTCTTCCAGAGACTCTGATGGGTGTGCATGCCCGAACCATTGTCCTGAAAAAGCGGTTTTGGCATCATCGTGACCGTTTTGCCGCGGCGACGCCCGACGTTCTTGATGACGTATTTGTAGAGCAAAACCTGGTCGGCCATCTTGGTCAGCGTCGAATACTTCATATCGATTTCAGCCTGGCCGGCGGTGCCGACTTCGTGGTGATGAATCTCAACCACGACGCCGCACTTCTCGAGCGTGCGCACCATCTCAGAACGAATGTCGTGCTGATGATCCATCGGCGGCACCGGAAAGTAACCTTCCTTGTAGCGCGGTTTGTAACCGAGGTTCGGACGCGTCTCGCTGCCCGTGTTCCACGCACCCTCTTCAGAATCGATGAAATAAAAGCCGTAGTTGTAGCTTTGATCGAAGCGAACGTTGTCGAAGATGTAGAACTCGATCTCTGGTCCCCAATAACTCGTATCGGCAATTCCGGTTGAGAGCAAATACTTCTCCGCCTTCTGGGCCACGAACCGTGGATCGCGGGTATAGGACTGGCCGGTGATCGGATCTTTGATGTTGCAGATCAAACTCAACGTGGGCAGTTCGGTAAACGGATCCATCATCGCCGTATTCGGGTCGGGGAAGAGCAGCATGTCGCTTTCATTGATCGCCTGAAAGCCACGAATGCTCGAGCCGTCAAAACCGATTCCATTCTCGAAAAGGTCTTCGCTCAACTCGCTGGTAGTTATGGAAAAGTGCTGCCACAATCCTGGCAGATCGACGAACTTCAAATCTACGATTTCCGTCTTGTTCTCTTTGGCGAACGCAAGTACATCCTTCGGTTTCATTACTCGTGGCCTCCTGTTTGGGTGATAGAGATAGTGGCGGGCAGTTGCGGTGGACGCGGCTGGACGTGGTTCGCCCCGTTAGGGACGCCTTGGCGACTTTTCGGCATCTGCTCTCCGGTTTGGAAAAGGGAGTGTCGGGCCTGCTCTTCGCCCCGAAATGGTTTCTGACGCGAAGTGGTTTTGAAATCGGGCCCAGTCTGGCAAGCGCGAAAACGACATGAACGACGCGCAACTAAAAAACTCGCATTATAGCGATGGAAATAAGGCTGTCAAGGATTTTGAACCGGGTCTTATCTCACAAAAGTTTTGCGCGAGGCGTTGAAAAGGCGTCGCATCAGACCTAAGTTGTTATTAACAGCAGACTTAAGTGCGGAACTCGGCGGCCACAGTCGACTAAAAAAGTTATAGACCGACTTCGTGTTTTCTGTTACATTTTGCGATCAAAGGTTCCACCCGAAGAAATTCGCTGTCCGGCCTATAGAAAGCAGCCACGCAGCATGGTTGCAGGGCGGGTCAACGCTTGCAAGAGGGCATACCAGGAGACCGCTTAGTTGACCACCGCGATCGAACAGACTGTCGAAACCTACGGAATCGAGAATTGGGGCGCCGGCTACTTTGACGTGAATCGCAAAGGCCACCTGATTGTGCGGCCGGCAGAGGGTGATTCGCGTACCGCCGACTTGCACGAGATAGTCGAGGATTTGGCGGGGCGTGGCATCACCGCCCCCATCCTCTTGCGATTTCCACAGCTGGTAGCCGCTCAGGTAAGAAAGCTACAGCGTGCGTTCAGTAAATCCGTCCGCGAATTCGCTTATCAGGGCGCGCACATGTGCGTCTACCCGATGAAAGTCAACCAGCAACGGGCGGTGGTTGAAGAATATTTGCGCGAAGGATCGCGTTACGACTTCGGGCTGGAAGCCGGATCGAAAGCCGAACTGTACGCGGCGATGGCCCTGGAACAATCACCTGACAGCTTGTTGGTGCTGAATGGTTTCAAAGACGAAGAGTTTATCGAGCTGGCTTTCACCAGTGCCAAGGCAGGGAAGCGGGTGGTCATCGTCATCGAGAAACTAAGCGAGTTGGACCACATCCTGCGCATCGCCGAAGCCTCGGAAGGCAACCTGCCGATGATTGGCATGCGCGTCAAGCTTTATTCAAAAGGATCGGGCCGCTGGGAAAAATCGGGCGGTGAAGCCGCAAAGTTCGGTCTGACGACGACGGAGCTGCTGGAAGTCATCAATCGCTTGAAAGAAGCCGGACGGACGGACATGTTGCGGTTGCTTCACTTTCATATCGGCTCTCAACTTACCGACATCAAGCGAATCAAGAATGCGATGAAGGAAGCGGCGCGCGTCTATGCAAAGATTTTTCAGATGAAAGTCCCCATCGATCTGCTCGATGTGGGCGGCGGCATGGCCGTGGATTATGACGGCTCAAAGACGGCGTTCGATTCATCGGCGAACTACAACGCGCAGGAATTCGCCAATGATGTCATCTACACGATCAAGCAGGTCTGCGATGATGAAAACGTTCCGCATCCGACAATCATCCAGGAATCCGGCCGTTTTCTGTCGGCTTATCACGCCATCCTGGTAACCAATGTTCTGGATGAGATCGAAACGGTCGTCGAGGACATTACCCCGATCGAGATCGAAGAAGACGATCCTCAGGTGGTAATCGAACTCAGCGACCTGCGCGAGACGATCACAATTAAGAATTATCGCGAGTACTATCACGACGCTCTGGAGCACCGCGAAGAACTCTTCACCCTCTTCAATCTGGGCCTGATTTCACTCGAAGATCGAGCCAAAGGCGAAGTTTTGTTCTGGGATGTCTGCGAGCGGGCCGACCGCTATGCTCAACAGTCCAAATATGTCCCGGAAGAGTTTGGCGATCTGCGGAAGCTTTTGTGCGCGAAGTATCTGGCGAACTTCTCAGTCTTCAAGTCCGTTCCCGATCACTGGGCGCTTGATCAGTTGTTCCCGATCGTACCTATTCAGAGCTTGAACAAACCGCCCACGGAATTTGCTACTCTGTGCGACATTACCTGCGACTCCGACGGCGTGATCGACAAGTTCGTCGATCTCCACGACGTCAAGCACGTGCTCGAACTTCACAAGATCGACCCGGACGAAACGTACTATATCGCTTTCATGCTGGTCGGCGCTTACCAGGAGGTGATGGGCAACAATCACAACCTTTTCGGCACGCCGAACGAAGCGCAGATCCACATCGACGAAGACGGATATCTGATCAAGAAAGTCATTCGCGGCACCACCGTAGGTGAAGCGGCCGCGCGCGCCCGTTACGAGCGCAGTCTTTTGCACGACGGCTTTCGTCGCCAGGTAACGCAGCGCATCAAGGACGAAGAGTTGACGGAGGCCGAGGGCGCGGAACTGGTCAACTTTTACGAATCACGCTTCGATGCTTATACGTATATCGCACTTAATGGTAACCGCACGCGAGGTCGACGGCGTCATGATTATTGAATAAGGATGTCCGACAAACTTCAGTTTGTCGTTGACTGATCGCAAGACCCGCACGCGAAAGACGACAAACTAGAGTTTGTCGGACATTTTCATTAAAGGTAGGACAAGCCTATGGTGACACAGCGAAAACCAAAACCGAGCAAGTACCTGACCATTCCGACACGGCCCGTGCCGGTCGACCGCGACCGCTCCGTGGCCGGTCTGCTCGAAAAGATGGAAGGGACCGGCTTCGGCGGCCGGCAACTGGCCGAGGCGCATCGCATCTGGCTGGACATGCTCGGCGACAATACGACAATCACCGTCGCCGCTTCAGGCGGTCTGATCCCGGCCGGCATGCGCCGTCTGCTTGCTTACGTGATCAAGAATAGATTTGTCGACGTATTGGTTTTGTCCGGCTCGCTCATCTTTCACGACTTGCACGAGACGCTCGGCCGCTATCACTTTCAGGCGCATCCCAACATGACCGATGCTGAATTGGAGTCGGCGCAAATCAATCGCATGTGGGACCTGCTGGCCAGCGAGGAAGAGTATCACGAAGCCGAAGAATGGGTCGGCGGCTTTGCGTCCCAATTGGATCAGACGCGGCCTTACTCGACCCGCGAGTTTCTACACCTGCTCGGTCGTGAGTTAGCTGAGATAGCCTCCGAAGATGGCGTGCTCACCGCAGCTTACAAATCGCGCGTGCCGGTTTTTTGTCCCGGAATTTCCGACAGCGGCATCGCCGTGGGCATTGCGGGTTCGCGCTTTGAAAAGAAGAACAACTTTCAGTTCGACGTGGTGCAGGACGTTTTGGACATGACTCAGATTGCTCTCCGCGCGCGCGTCTCAGGCGTAATCAATCTTGGCGGCGGCATTTCCAAAAGTTTCCTGCGTCAGACTGAAATGTCCGCAGTCCATATCTTCAAACAGCAGGTTCACGGACACAAGTACGCAATTCAAATCGCTGCCGATGCTCCCCATCCCGGTGGGCGTTCGACCGCCGTGGCCTTCGATGAATCGCTGGTTTACGGAAAACTGGGACGCGGCGCTCTGACCGCCTATGTGAACTGCGACGCCACGATCGCTTTGCCAATCATCATCACCGCGCTCTCGCAAACCGCTGCAAAATATATGAAGGGCCGGCGGCGGCCGAATTTTACTTTCATGGGCCGAGACTTGATGATTGAAGTGCCGTAGCCGTCACTATCTCCAATTGAGCAGGTTCGAACCATGGCGCCACGGCTTCGCCGCAGCAAACAGCAGTAAGCCTCCGGCCTTGCCTTCAAGTCACCTTCTTCTTAAACGCTTCTTTCAATCCGGTCTGCGCCTGATCGTGCGCGTCGTACACGTTCGGGCGCGCGAGCACAGCGCGGTATTGAGTCAGCGCGTCGTTGCGTTTACCGGCGAGATCCAATGCCCGCGCGGCGTAGAGATGCGCCATTGTTGCCAGTCCCTGTTGCGCGCCCTGGGTATCGGCTGAGGCCAGAAATTCTCTCGCCGCGCGTTCGTATTGACCGGCAGTCATCAACGCTTCGCCATACTTGAAATGAATCAAATCAAGTTCGCGCGCCGCGGTGTCGCGCACTGATTTATCTTTCAGCAGAGATTCAAAGGTCGCGAATGCTTCATTCTCAGTCGCGGTTATTACTGTCGCATGATTTGCGCGCTCTTGCGCCGCCTGCGACACCAGAGCGTCGGCAGCTTCAAGACGATAGAGATAATTCCGCGGATACTTGGCCGCCAACTCGCGCGCGAAAGTGGCGGCTTCCGCAAAGCGCTTCTCGCGTGTGTAAAGCACAATCAGCAATGTCTTGGCTTCGCCGTCAACCCAACGACCTTCTTTAGCAACACGTTCAAGTGTCGCCAGGCCGCGCTTTTTGGAACCGCGAAAGCCGAACATTCCCGCGGCGATCTTCACCGGCAACGGCAAGGCGCCGACGGTGTAATCATACAAACCGATGGTTAACTCGGCATCGCGATACGAGGGATCGAGCTTGATAACTTCACGATGCTTATCGACCGCATCTGAGCCATCCTTCAAGGCGGCAAAGTGGCGCCGCTCGACCGCTTCCTCGAACGAAGCTTTCAATCCTTCGATCGCGCCCATGAAATACAGCGCTTCGGGATCTTTCGGAAATTGTTTTAAGCGCCCTTCGGTAAGCAGCCGCGCCTGCCGCGTGAAGGTACGAAACTGATCCACTATGTGCGGATCGACTTTGTCGTCGCTCGTCGAATAGAACGTATCGTCGCTGCCGTACAGAGACGACTGCAAACGTCGTGTCTGGTAAAGCGTTTCGGCCCAAAGGGTATCGGCGAGAAACTGTGGCCCGGCCGGATAATTCGGAAACGACTGGGCCATTTCCTTGAAGTTCTTGCGCGCGGTTTCGTAGTCGAGATTAAACAGCGCTTCCGAACCCGAAACGCGTAGCGTCTCGAACTTCGCGCGTTCGATTTCGGTGAGCCAAGGCCGTTGAGCGGTCTGAAGTGATACGGAACGAGGCGCGCCGAGTATAAAGAGTATCGAGATAAAAATAAGAATCTGAATTCGGTACTTCATCATTTTTTCCTTACGAACATTCGCGGCTCTGCCGCCCGATGTGCGACAACCTCAGCTCGAAAAACTTTCAACGTATTTAACGCCGCTGCCGGTATTAAAAAGCACGACTCGTTCATTTGGTTTCACTGAGCCGTCGGTTAACATCTTCTTCAGCGCCGGCAGACACGCCGCGCCTTCAGGCGCGCAGAAAATCCCTTCCGCGGCGCCAATCTCTTTCGTCGCATCGATCAATTCTTCATCGGTAACTGCGATGGCCGCGCCTCCGGATGCGCGCAACGCGTCAAGAATCAAAAAGTCTCCGATGGCGCGCGGCACGCGGAGTCCCGAAGCGGTCGTCTGCGCGTTAGGAAACTCGTCTGCGAAACGCTTCCCTTCCTCGAACGCTCGGACGATCGGCGCACAACCTGAA
>Ga0193747_1000544_pt1 | contig 12227 bp, 7 predicted proteins | sample L1m2metaG_FD_143048 | JGI IMG/M metagenome (GOLD analysis project Ga0193747, IMG submission 143048) | Soil microbial communities from a riparian zone of the East river system, Colorado, United States - L1m2 | ecosystem: Environmental > Terrestrial > Soil > Riparian zone | place: USA: East River...
TCTTGATGGCCGTCGTCCGCTACGATTCGATGGAAACCATCCGGGCTTTGTTGCAAGCCGGCGCCGACGTGAAGGCCGTCGACAAAGATCAGCAAACGATTCTCATGCGCGCGGCCCGGACAGACTATCGCTCCGCAACCGCTAACCGAATCGCTTTGCTCAAGCTCCTGATAGATCGCGGCGCCGATGTTCGCGCCAAAGACAGTAGCGGGCGGACCGCTTTGCATTGGTCGGTCGAACAAGTCATGACCGAAGGCGGGGGCTTTACGGCCCGTCCCGACGTTGTGCAATTCCTGCTCGACAACGGCGCTGAGGTAAACGCCCAGGACAATCTCGGCCAGACCGCGCTGATGACAATCGTTGCCGCGTGGAAGAGCCCGATCGCAATCCCTCAGCTTCTGATCGAAAAAGGCGCGACGCTGGATGCGAAAGATAAACCGGGCCGAACGGCGATCGTTCATGCGACTGAAGCGGGACAATCGGAAGTAGTTGGGCTGCTGGCAAACAAAGGCGCCGACCTTTCGCTGACTCAATACAAAAACGAAGCAGGATTGCGGGCGGCGTTGCACAAGTTCACGCTGATACGTGCCGTGACCTACCATCAAGAGCAAGAGGTCAGGAATCTATTGGATCGCGGCGTCGATCCGAACTCGCGCGACGCACACAATGTCCCGGCGTTAGTAATCGCCGCTCGCGACTGGCAAGGCGTTGAGACAATGAAACTCCTGCTCGCGCGCGGGGCTAACGGCGACGCTACCGGTAACGAAGGCGCAACTGCGTTGATGACCGCGGCGGAGGCCAACAGTCGCGAAGGCGTCGCGCTTCTCTTGAGTCACAAGGCGTCGGTAAATCTGAAAAATAAGGAAGAGAAATCAGCTCTGATGATCGCCGCGGAGGGTGGACACACTCAGATCGCGGAGCAACTGCTCACTGCGGGCGCGGACTTTAACGCGCGTGATATGGAAGGCCGAACTGCTCTGCTGCTGGCATCGATGAGTACGCTGGCGCAGGATGAGCTCGTGAAATTGCTGCTCGCCAAAGGCGCAGACGTGAACGCCATCGACAATCAAGGAAACACGGCCTTGATGCTGGCGGCAGATGCGGGAGAATTCGAAATCGTGGGTTCTTTGATAGACGCCCGCGCAAATGTGAATGCGAAAAACAAAGCAGGCCTGACGGCTTTGCGATTTGCGCGAGAGAGCAAGAACGCCGGAGAACCGAGCCGCGCGGAGATTCTCAAACGATTGACGAAGGCGGGGGCGAAGGAATAAGAAAAGGACTCTATTGAGTCTCCCTCTTCCTTTGGGAGCGGGTCAGGGGTGAGGGGCATAGCTGTAAAGGGAAAAGAAAATCTCGGGATAAGAAGTGGAAAGGTGGTTTGCGGTCCAACGCTAGGCCCTCACCCCGCCCTCTCCCAAAGGGAGAAGGAGTATCAAATTCTCGCAACGGTGGGCCGGCAAAAAACTCTGGCTTAAGAGCCGAACATGCTTTAAGATGCGCAGGACACTGAGGGCCCATGACCTACTTGAATCGCGTTTACTTTGTTTTTCGCGCTCCGCGGGAGCGGGTTCGGCAATTATTGGCTATCTATGGCCGAAAACCTGAAGACCGGCTCCCCGATGCCCGGACTTTCCTGAACAGATTCGCGGCGCACAAATCGAATTATTTGCTGGGCTTCATCACCGATCCCGCTACCGCTTTGTTCCTGATAGCCTGGGACATCGGCGCGCTGCACATTAACGTCCTCGCCGCGTTATTGTCCTTTGGCTTCGGGCTGGTGGCGTGGACCCTGCTCGAATATGGATTTCATCGTTTCGTCTACCACAAGGGCAACACGCTGGCGCACAAAGGCCACTTGATGCATCACGAATCGCCAAGATTACTTCTCGGAATGCCGTGGTACGTAACGTCCGGTTTCTTCTTGCTGATGTGGTATATCTTCGCCGTGCGTTTGCGCGTGTACTTTGCGGCGAGTTTCTTCGGGGGGATTGCGGCCGGATACTTCTATTACTGCTCAGTTCATCACATTCAACATCACTTTCGGGTCGCGAACGTCTGGTTTCGCGAGCTCACCCGGCACCACAACATTCATCATCGATTGCAGGATGTGAATTTCGGCGTGACCAACCGGTTCTGGGATCGAGTGTTTGGGACCCAGTATCGAAAAGAAGAGTACAAACTCGAGGCTGCCATGCGTCTCAACCGGAACAATTGATTTTCTAGATCCGTTACTCTCGACTGCTGCTCAAAGAGTAATTTCTCTAGCCCAGGCGTTCACGCCTGGGGAACTTAAGGCGATTGAGTCACAAGCCTCCTTCAGGAGGCTTTGGTATAAATGCTTTAGCCATGTCTTGCCTGAAGGCATTAGCGAAAGCCCCATAAAATGGGGCTCAAGAATCAACGTCACCTCACCAACCCAGGCGTGAAGAGTCTGTGTCAAAAGTCGTGTCAGAACCCGGAGCGGTAGCGATGGGATCGCGAAATTCAGCCTAATTCAATGATCCGGTCGCTACCGCTCTCGGTTCTGACACAGACAGCACCGACGAGACCGAATAAACCATAATCAGATCCCGTCTCCGACTTTTTCAGCAACTTGCCAGCCCTGCAGCGCTACGTTCTTGAGCAACTTCTTCATCAACCAGCGGTCTGTTTTCCTGGTAATAGTCCCACACTTCCTCTACTGCGGCCACTGGGAGATCATAGGCTTCGGCGGTTTCTTTCAATGTCAAATCGTTAGATAACATGGTTCCCACAACGTCGCGGGCGCTGAGGCAGCCTCGATTCTTGAGATAGAGTTGTTTCTTCCGCTTGTCGAGGTGCGGGATTAGGTATTCGTACTTAACTTTCAGGTTCGCGGACATCTCGGTTTAGTGTAACAAGTCGTCCGGTTGCGCAACAAGCCTTATCGCCAATCGCCCTCGATCACGAACGGAGCCCAATAGAACGGCGCGCTGTATTTCTTTCCCGAAATCAACCCGAGTTGGGCGGCTCGCATCGCGGCGGATGATGAATTAGTAGAACCAAGCAGTCGGCGGTAGAAATCGGTCATCAACTCAGCGGTCGACTTATCGGCTACCGACCAAAGACTCACACCGACGGTAGGCGCGCCGGCATACATGAACGCGCGCGTCAAACCGATCACGCCTTCGCCGCGCTTTTCTTTCCCTAATCCGGTTTCGCACGCGGAAAGCATCACCAGTGGCGCTCCCATTCGCAAATTGAAAATCTCATCCGTGCGGAGAAAACCATCGTTGTCCTTATTGCCCACAAGCGAAAGGACCACGCCGGTGAACTGCGGACGTTCAGCATCCAGCAGACCATGCGTGGCGACGTGAACAACGCGATAGTTGGTGACGTCGCGGCTGCGCAAATTATCTTCACTGGCATTCAAGTCAATCCAAACGTCGGCCTGACTGCCGTTGGTTTTCGCGATCTTCCCAATCTCTTCCGCCTCGACCCGCGTGCCAACCAATCTTGCCAGTCTCAATCCGCCCGCCGGTGTTGGTTCACCAGCCACGTCGTTAACCGCGCTCTCGAGTCCAAGTCCCAAACCGCGCGCCTCAGCGCCTGCCGACATTGCGCCCTTGCCTTTTAAGCGCGAATCATCGGAGTTGAAAATCGGATCGGCAATCACCAATAGATTCTTTCCGGAAGGTTTGTTTCCGGATTGCCGAATCGCGGCCACGACTGAAGCTGAGGGCGCATAAACAATTTCATTGCTCTTGATTAAATAATTTAGCGAAGCGTAATCCGCGCCGTCGGTAGATTTCACCAGGGCTTCAAAGGGAACGTAATTCAATGCGCCATCTGCGACGATCAACAGACGTTTGTCTCCGATTGAACTGCTTGCAGGTTCAACTGCTGCCTTGTAGAGCGCGTTCGAAGCCGCCACAAAGGCGCTCAAATTTTCCGCCGGACCTTCGACCAATCCCAAGCCTCGCTGCGGTTCAGCAACCACGTCGATACCCACGATGCGGCGCTGCAATTTCGGCGGGATCAACTGCGCGCGAAAATCGGTCGCAAGCTTGTCGATATTTGATCGCGGCGGCAGCTTGAAAAGCGAAACGGCCGACGGCGACACTGCAAACGCATAGGAAGTGTCGTTTCCTAAACTGTATTCCACCAGCACGGTGCCGTCATCGAGAACCTTCTGCTGCGTCTCGCCAAGCGTCAGCGGCTGCGCGCCGGTCAATGCGGCATAGCGCGGACTGCCCGCGCGAATCTGATTTTCAATCTCGTCGAACTCGGTCTGTAGCTTGTCGAGCTCTTTTTCGAGATCGGCCGGCTTCTGCTTTTGATCGCCGGAAAGACTGATACCGGTAAGCTGCTCAGCGATTTCCTGCTGTCGATTGAGGTTGTCCTGCTTGCGCTTGAGCAAGTCAGCGGGCACACCTTCAGTAATCTGGGCATTGACTTCGCTGAGCATGTCCAGCAACGAGCGTGCGCGGCCCGCTTCCGTAATTTTGAAAGACTCCGCGGCGTAATCAAGTGCTTTCCCGGTTAGCGCACTACCGGCAGGCGAATTCAGCAAGGCCATCTCGGCGAAAGCGCTGGCGGCCTCGTCATAAACATCCTTCGTCGTCGCCAGGAACGTCGTGCGTGATTCGTCTGCGCGCAAACTGCCGGCCCGAATCGTCTCAATGGTCTTCAACGCATCGCGATACACATTGAGAGCCTGCTCGCGCGACTTCGCGGCGTCTTTTTCCTGCGCCGCTTGCAACCAAAGGCTGCGGCCAAGGCCGCGCTGCGCCGGCCACATCAGGTCGAGACGGCCGTCTTTCTTCGCGCCGTCTGCCGCATCGCTAAACATTTTAGCGGCGTCTTTGTAGCGGCCCTGCCGCAGCGCCACGTCACCCAAACTCGTACGCGCGGCAGCCCGAAAACGCCGCGTCTGGCCAAGACTCGCGACTACCGGCAGCGCGCCGCTGCCGGCCTCAAGCGCGTTTTGAAAATGCTTGCGCGCAGTTTCCAGATCGTTGTTCCCAAACGCGAGCCGGCCCAGGCCCAATTCGTATGTCATGTAGACGATTGCAACGCGGTATTCATCCAACTCTTTCTTAGCTTCCAACAATCCCACCGCCGCGCTCGTAGGCGCCTCGACAGAGACCCGCCCGGTGGACATGATGCCGGCGATTCCTCCCAAACCTCCGAACCGTCGCGTCGTCTTGGCAGCTGCGCTCTCAGGCTTTTTCACATTCATCATGAGATAGGCCGAGCCGGCTTCCGCCAGATGGCCCAGGCGGTAATTCGCGTCGCCGATTTTCGCGAGCATCAGGTTCGCGTTGAAGCCATTGTCGGCGAGGCTGCCGGCAGTCTGGGTGGCGGCATTCGCCGTCGCACCAGCTCGGCTCGCGACATTGCTGGCCGCGGCCTGATCCGTTTGATCCTTACCCCGAGCAACCACAAAAGAATCATAAGCTTTTCGGTAATGATCGAGCGCGACTTTATCCTGGCCCTGGATCATGTAGAGGTCGCCAAGCGCGTCTTGCGCGGCAGCAATGCCACGGGCGTTGTTCGCTTGAGTGAATTGGTTGAGAGCAGCTTCCAGGTATCCAAGCGCCTGATCGGCATGACCTTGCTTAAGCAACGAGCGGCCGCGGCTCAGCGCAGCGTTCGGATCGGTTTGAGAATCGAGAGCGAATCGAGAAATGTTTGCGGCACTCGATAAGCGAAGTGATGAGATAGCAGCTACGATACAAAGAACCACTAATAGCGAGACAGACCTTTTCGCAATCATGACTTTATTTCCCTTGAGTTTACTTCGCCGACGCACTTTGCGCCTTGCGTCTTTCTGTTCTTCGCGGCTTTGCGTGAAACCGGTTCGCGCAAAGCCGCAAAGAAAAGAAAAGCCTAAGTCGCAAAGGTTCCTAATCCCGCGCCGATCTTCTACTTGTGAATCAAATCCAGCACGGTCACGAGCACCGGCGCGGTAGTCAACGCGTTCATCCGAATCACTGACGGTTCGGGGGCACTTTGATCTAACCCCAAACCGCGCGTCGTAGCAACTTTTTCCTTCTCAGTTTGGGTTTGGCCAAACGTCTTGCTTGCTACCACTTTCACATCGGCTTTGGCTGCGTCCTGGACCTGCTGCCAAACATCGGGCGAGGGATGCCAGGGGCACTGGCTCTTATTAGTCGCGCAAAACGCAACGAGACTCTCGCCGGTGGGAACCGAAGTGAGTGGCTCGCGCGTAACGACTATGTACAGTCTTTCGGTCGCGGGGTTGTTGTCGAAAACGAACCAACGCAGGCTCTCGCTCGATTCGTCACTCGATGGCACTTCCATCGGCACGTGCGCTTCGATCCAGTTCTCTCCGTCATCAAGGCGATGGTCGGGATAAATCATCTCCGGCGAGCCGTTGGCTTCGCTGTGAAAGACATAAAGGTAACCGTCGACACTAGGCTCGAGCGCAATGCGCACGCGATCGCCGCTATGAAACTCACGATCAGGTTCGACTCGCACGCCGCGACCGTTCGCGCCGCGCATGAAGAGCGTGTAACCAAGCCCAATCGCTTGCAGGGGCACGTTTACTGAAGACGTATTCCTGTTTCCCGAACTCTTCGTATTCGCATTAACAGTCGTCTTGCCGGTGTTAGCGTTCGCTGCCGTCGTTGACGAGTTAGCATTTGCGTTTCGGGGTGGTCTATGTCGATGCGTTGGCGCACTGGTGTTCGTAGTCTTTGGCCGGCTACTCAAGAACGCGCCGCGAACTTCGTCATCCGGCTCCTGAGCGCGGACCAGCAACATTCCGCACGCCAAGCCTACGACCGCAAACAGCGCGATGGAAATTCTCGACTTCATTAATGCCTCCCTGGATCCGATTACTTGTGTTCTATCCGAATCTTAAAAACTACTGACGCGTTGCCTTCGGCATTTTGCGGAATCTTCACGGAAACGAACGGTGACGCGCCCGTTTTGACTGTCTCCGTGCCAAGCAGATTCGGTTTCGACTGGCTCAAAAAATCATTGAGCTGCTTCTGTTCATCTGATGTCAGCTCGTGCAACGCCGGACTGCCGAGAAAATCCGGACGAGACAGGGCCACACTCGAAAAGATCACCGTGAACTCGTCTGTTCCCGGACTCTCATCGAGGTTGAGCCAATTCTCAGTCTTGCCGGTATCGGCGGGAAAGGCGAAGTCTTGACCACTCTTGACCTCGTTGGTTTTCACTCCGTAGGCAGCAGCAGGTTTCGCCGTCAGAAATGTCGTGGGAGCATTCTGGTTGCCTGGACCGATTATGTAGAGGTAACCGCTCTCGCTCGGCGAGAAGTGAAACTTGAATTTTCCGCCCGATGGTATCGTCAACGGCTCGCCCGCCCGTAAGGCGTCGGATTTGTTCGGAGTGTTTACTTCGACCCAGTAGCGACCAACTTCATGGCCGCCACCGGCTAAGTCGGCTCCACTCGGCCCATTAGATGAATCACTCCGCGAAGGATTGCTGGGCGTCTTGCCCGTCATGAAATGGATGATCGCGAAACCTCCGCCACCGACTATCAGCAGCAGGAGGATTAGCGCTGCGCCGACGAACAGAAACGGTGAACGGCGCTGTGGTGGCGCGACTACGGGAGCAGAAACAGGGGCTGACTGAATGGAGCCCGCAGCCGCGTACGGCACGGCAAAAGCCGGCTCCGCCTTTTCGCCGGCGCCTCCGATTACCGTTGGCATCGTCGCCGCCTGACTCGGAATGTTAGCGCCGGAAACTATTTCGCTTTCCGGTCCTGACTCTGATTCGCCGACGATAGTGGCTGCTGTGCGTTGAGGCAAAGTTAACCTGCCTTGCGACTCACCGCGCGAGGTCGGCGATGCGGCGATTGAAGCTCCAGTGGAAAGTCCGGCACTGAGCGAAGAGGTTGGGGCAATCCCTCCCGTCGCCAGGGCTTCTATCAATTCATCTTTCAATTCATTCGCCGTCGCCTGTCGTTCGCTTCGATCTTTGGCAATCGATCGGGCAATGGCTTTACTAAAGCTTTCGGGAACGCTTGGATCAACTTCATGCAGCGGCTTTGGTGCGATGCTGACGTGTTGTCGGCGCAACTCTGCCAGCGTCACGCCGCTGAAAGGCCGCTGGCCCATGATCAGTTCATAGAAAACGACGCCGAGGCTATAGATGTCCGCGCGCCCATCAATCTCTGAGTTGCCATCGTCCGGCAGTTCGCCCCACTGCTCGGGCGACATGTAATAGGGCGTGCCGAGCATTTGGCCGGCAATCGTCAAATTTGTATTACCCGTTTTCTCGGCGCCGGCAACCTCCCGCAGTTTCGCAATTCCAAGATCGAGCAGCTTCACCACCGGTTCGCCGCCGGTGCTCGGTTTTCCGATCATGATGTTTTCGGGCTTGAGATCGCGATGCACGACTCCCATGGCATGCGCGGCATTGAGCACGCTCATGATTGGCTCGAGCACGGCCACAGCATCGGCGGGAGAAAACTTTCCGTGCTTTCTCAACTCAGCGTCGAGGGTGTTGCCCTCGACGTATTCCATCACGAGATAGATTGTGCCGTCGCCTGACGTGCGCAGATCGTAGACTGTGACCGCATTCGGATGACGAAAACGGCGGGCGGCCTGGCCCTCGCGTTGGAAGCGGCGCAGCCATTCGGTATTGCTGCGCATTTCCGGCGGCAGAACTTTAATTGCGACGCGATCCCCGAGCAGGATGTGCCGCGCACGATAGACTGCGCCCATCCCACCTTTGCCCAGCACGCCTTCGATTTGATACTGACCGTCGAGCACGGTCCCGATCAATGAAGACGGATCTTCTTCCAAAACTTCGCCATCCTTCGGGCAAAAGCTCACCGTGTCATCGAATTTTTCGTTGCAGACCGAGCAGTATTTCATTGGTGAATTAGTTTACAACGAACGATTGCAGTTACCGCAACCGCGAGCGATAGAGTCTGTGTCAAAAGTCGTGTCAGAACCCGGAGCGGTAGCGATGGGATCGCGAAATCATCCTAATTCAATGATCCGGTCGCTACCGCTCTCGGTTCTGACACAGCCTCGATAGTGACCGGATGAACAATGTAGGGGAGAGGGCCTTTAGATCTAGAAGCTGAGAGGACGGTCTGGTTGCTACCGAGGCTGTGTCAAAACTCGTGTCAGAACCCGGAGCGGTAGCGATGGGATCTAACAATTCCCGCGAAACTTGATGATCCGGTCGCTACCGCTCCCGGTTCTGCAACGACAACCATTGCTCAAAGGCAAGTAGCGTCTCGTACTGATCTTCTTTCGTAACGCGGGCAAGGAATTCCGTTAGGATATCGCTCGACAGCATCGGCAGGGCGCGGCTTGAGTCTGTCGTAAAATATTCTCTATGCTCCAGATGATAAATCGTCATTGATTTTCCGTCATAGCGCCAAATCTCAGGAACGCCAAAGCTGGCATAAATGGGAAACTTGGACAACGACTGGTGCTGAAGATCGACCTCCACGACAATGTCAGGAGGCGGATCAACGCTAAAGTCCAGGTCACTTCTACTGCCGATGAGGGTTGCGGTTTGCACATAAAAGCTCAAGTCCGGCTCGACACCGCGTGGTTTCTTTTTCATCGTGGCCGATCCGAAACAGAGCACTTTGATGCGAAGCCTGAGGCTCAACAGACTCACTATGCCGCAGATCAGATATTGATAGTTTTCGTGAGATGTTGAGAGTGTCAGGATTTGCAGCCTTCCGGAGTCGTAACTTAGGCGCAGACCCTTAGCTTCGCCAACCTCACCCAGCAGTTCTTCGTACTCTTGCCACGGGACGTCATTGACGACGAGGGTGCTGTCGGCCGGCAGGTGTTCAATCGCCTCGGTGTAATTTACGGTTTGAACAGCCATATTCAATTCACCCACAACGTTCTTTCTAACCAAGAGCAATTGTACCATCCTTAACGCGGGTCACAAGTCCCCTACGAACTTAAGAATAGATGCGCTCCGCATACTCAGCCACCATTCGATCGCTGCTGAAGATCGGCACCAGCGTCTGAATTGAACGTTTCATCATCGCTACCCATTGGGACGGGATTCCTTCTGCGTCGCGCGTGTAATAGCGGGGGACAATTTCTTCCGTGACGACGCGATAGAGAGAATCGGCTTCATTACGATCAGCTTCTTCTTCCGAGAGTTCGCTAAGATCGCCAATCGCGAATCCATTGTCACCGTCATAGCCTTCCAGCCACCAGCCATCGAGCACGGAAAAATTCAAACCGCCGTTGATGGCCACCTTCTGCCCGCTGGTGCCTGAAGCTTCGAGCGGCCGGCGCGGCACGTTCATCCAGACATCGACAGATTGCACTAACTGTCGCGCGACTTCCTGGTCGTAGTCTTCGATAAAGGCAATTCCGTGACGCACGGAGGAATCGCGTTGCCAGTTGATCAATCTTTGCAACACCGCCTTCGCATTCTCGTCCTGTGGATGGGCTTTGCCGGCTAAGACAAATTGAATCGGGCGCTCCGGATCGTTTATTAGCCTTGTCAGCCGCTCCGGATCGCTAAGCAATAAGTCCCAGCGTTTATAACCCGCAACGCGACGCGCAAAACCGATCGTTAGGGCCTCTGGGTCAAACATGGTTCGCGCCGCTTCGATAAAGTCTTCGTTGTCGCCACGCGCCAGACGCGCGTCGAACGAATGATCGCGAATGAACGCGACGAGTCGCTGCTTCAAAAGTGAATGCGCTTGCCACAACTCCAGGCCCGAAATTGTTTCGACTCCATAAGACCACACTCCCGCGTCTCTGGCCCTTTCGATCCAATCATCGCCGACGTGCTGTTCGTAAAGTCGGCGCATCACCGGTGCGACCCAGGTACCCGGATGCACGCCATTCGTGATCGAAGTGATTGGGACCTCATTCGGACTTCGGCCGGGCCACATCTTCTGCCACAACTCACGCGACACTTCGCCATGCATCCGACTGACGCCGTTAGTTGAATGGCACATCCGCAGCGCCAGCGGCGTTAATCCGAACGCTTCCTCTGAGGAGCCATTCACGCGACCCAGGGCCAGGAATTCTTCCCGCGACAAACCGAGGGCGGTTTCGTAGGAGTTACCAAAAGCCTTGTCGATGAGATCAGCGCTGAACTCGTCGTGGCCCGCAGCCACAGGAGTGTGGGTGGTAAAAACGCACCGCTCGCGTACTTGCTCTGAAGCCGCCGCAAAATCAAGTCCCTCGCTTTCGATCAATTCACGGGTTAATTCGAGAGTCAGAAATGCCGAATGCCCTTCATTGAGATGAAACACACTCGGTTGCAGCCCCAGCTTTCGCAGCAATCGCGCGCCGCCAATTCCGAGCATTTTCTCCTGAACCAAACGAGTCTCGCGGTCGCCGCCGTAGAGATGTCCAGTCACCAAACGATCGACTTCTTCATTTTCCGCAACGTCGGTGTCAAGCAAATACAGTCGTACCCGCCCCACATCCGCGCGCCACGCCTGCGCTCGAACCGGACGGCCTCGCATCGATACTTCCACCAGCAATGGCTGGCCGAATTCATCATTAACTGATCGAAGGGGCAACTCGCCGGCAAGAGTGGCGCGATACGCTTCCTCTTGCCAGCCCTCACGATTCAAGCGCTGCCGAAAGTAACCGAAGCGATAGTAAAGTCCGACGGCAACCAGCGGCAGATTCAAATCACTCGCCGACTTCAAGTGGTCGCCGGCGAGAATTCCGAGGCCGCCCGAATAAAGCGGCAAAGAATTGTGCACGCCAAACTCCGCGCAGAAATAAGCCACGGGATTTTCACGAGTTATTCTGGCCGGGAGGTTAAGCCTCGGCGACAGGCGCGGGTCACTCATATACGAATCGAAGCGCTCTGCCAAACGACGCACTCGATCTGAGAAGGTCGGGTCGGCGGCCATCTGTGCCAGCCGAAGATCGGAGACTTGCGCGAGTAACGCGCGCGGGTTCTGTTCGCACTGAAGCCACAGTCCCGGATCGAGATCGCGAAAGAGCTCGGCCCCATCCGGCGCCCAACTCCACCAGTAATTCCAGGCGAGGCGCTCTAATGGTTGCAGCGTCGCCGGTAGATCGCGCGTTCGCATCGCCGTGTCCGGTTCGTTTTGTGTCTCAGTTGTCATTCGGGGGATTCGACAAATCAGATTTAACTACAGAACATAAAGAAGGCGGCGCACGCCGCCGAAAAGAATGAGTGATTTAGCAGAATATTAATCGGTCGTCAATTCCACAAGTTGTCAGGTAGTCCCCCCTAATTTGAAATCCTCCGCGCCTCCTCTGCGTTCTTTGCGTTTCTGCGGTGAA
>Ga0193747_1000545_pt1 | contig 12226 bp, 7 predicted proteins | sample L1m2metaG_FD_143048 | JGI IMG/M metagenome (GOLD analysis project Ga0193747, IMG submission 143048) | Soil microbial communities from a riparian zone of the East river system, Colorado, United States - L1m2 | ecosystem: Environmental > Terrestrial > Soil > Riparian zone | place: USA: East River...
TGAAGGCGTCGTCTAATTCACCGAGACCGTCTATGAGTTTGTTCTGCAATGCTTCTTTGCCGGAGAGAATTCGGCCGTCGGCGATCGTGTTGCGGAGAAGATCAGCCGGCAGGTTTCGCTCCTTTGCGACGATGCCGAGAAATTTGTCGTACGTGCTCATGATGAAGTTCTGCACGAGCTCCCGTTCCTCCGGCGTGATCGGTCGCGCTCCGTTCAACATGTCTTTGAATTTGCCGCTCTTAAAAACTACGGATGCCAGGCCGATTTTGTTAAACAGCTGCTCGTAATTCAGGGTTTGAATGATTACGCCGATGCTCCCGGTGATCGTCGTTTCATTAGCCATCAAAAATTTCCCGCCGCAGGAGACATAATATCCGCCCGAGGCCGCCAATGAATCCATGTAGACGACAACCGGTTTCCTCGCGCGCGTCTTTACAACCGCGCTGTAGATCTCATCCGAAGCAGTGACTTCTCCGCCGGGCGAATCGATCTCCAGCACGATGGCTTTAACACGACTATCTTCGCGCGCCTGTTGAAGTGCTGCGCGCAAGTCGTCCACCATCGAGTCGCTGACGTTTCCCGGGATCGAGGTGCTGATCAGGCCGCGCATGGTGATAACTGCGATTTTATTTGTGGTCGCGCGGGCACCTCTTTGAAGCAGGATCTCGCGAAAACGCGGGATCGGTTCTGCTTCTCTGATACCGCCGACGCGCTGAAACGCGGCGATCATCAACACGAAGTTCACAAACAGACTGGCGCAAAGCGCGATGAACAAAAAGATACTTAGACAACCCAGCCTGCGGTCGGATGCCATATCAGAACGAAACTGCCGGAGAACTGCCGCGCACACAAGCGCTTTTCATCCTTCGCGCGACGATCCGCTACTGACCAGCCGTCAAGCTCCGGCGAAATAGCGTAACGCGCGCAAGCTTGGCAAAAAGAAGTAGGCGCCGCCGCGGACCGTCACAAATTGTGGCAGGCCCGACACGCGCCGCCGCAGTGTGCCGTCGCCAGGGATAGTAAAGCTGCCAGTAACGGGGCACCCGGGTAGTGGTTCACGAATGCCCAGAAGCGGGTCGCTTTCTCCTGTTGTGCCAGAAAATTTGGTGCTTGCTATCCATGCGCTTTGCAGGAACTCGAACTGGCGCGAAATATTGGCATTGAGACAGATGAAATGTAAGCCGCGCGACTCGTTAGACTGCGCTGGTTGCACCGCGTCTTCGGGCAATAGCTCCGAACCATATTCTCGGCCGCGACGGAGAATACGATGAAAACGAACCGATGAAATTAGATCGTCGTAGAAACCCTTCCGGCCGAAACCCAGTATGATAATGAGCCTTCTCAGCGCATTGGGGCGTCGCTCAGGGAAATCGCTGTTGCGCGGGTTTGTTCGGCGAACATGTGCGCCGAAAGGACAGCGCGTTCCCGCTGGATCAGCTTCGTAGGTAAATTGATTCTGCTGAATGGTGCGTGGGTCTGTGCCCGCGATCGGTTCAGTTTGGATTGGTACCAAAGGATCGCCTGCTCGCGTGCGGCCAACCATTTTCGCTCCCAGTTGGCTAGCCTCCGCGAGATTTCCGCCAGCGTTCTCATAGAGGAACTGCCAAAACTTTCTTACGTCCTGTTCCAATTGGCGGAACACAAGATAGGTCCCGTTGCGCCCCAGATCTTTTTTCTCAGGCGCATCCACAGCGGGCAGTAATTCCGCGTTCGTCGCGTCCGGGTCCAGTATGGGCCGATCGGTAATTTTTCCGTATTCGTTGCGATACCCGAGCAGAAACTCACCGAGCGCAACAACATTGGTGTATTCCAATTGTTTGCATGGCGTTTGTCGTTGCTCGTCCCAGTCAATGTCAGGCTGGCTAAGGCCATCGGCGAAACCAAATGGTTCATCTCCGTCGAGATTGCTGGTGCCAAGCCAGATCACCTCCTCGAATGCGTCGTTCCAAGTGTTACCCTTGGTGCTTTGGACAAAAGAATCGAAGTTTTCGGGTTCGGCGAAAAACATCACGAGGAGATGTGGTTCCCTTCCGGGGCCGCCCCAGTCCCAACGCTCGGGGTCGTTATTTTTGACGTCGCCCAGGAACCGCCTGCGGTAACTTTTGCTGCTCATACCGTGGTGGAACTCACGTGAGAAGCCCTTCATTACGGAGTTCGGCAAGCCAAGCTTAGTCAGGCCGGGTGCTGTGAAGGCGATCTGCAGGGCCGTAGTCGGCGGTGGCTTCTGTTCCACCGCATTCGTGACCGGAGCCGCGCGCAACCAAGCTTTCGCCGAAGCCACGTCTTTGACGCGCACGAGTGCATACGATGCGCTGGTCATGCGACCGTAACCAAAGCGCACCAAACCTTGCACGTCGGCGTAATCGACCAAGCTGTATGTCATAGCAGGGCCAGCCATTCCCGGGCCTCTTGTTCGCTGATCGACGAGGATTCCAATCCTCGACGGATGCGCGTGTTCCTTTCCAAATCGACGGCGGTCAAACCGGGATAAGCCTTGTACAAAACCTGCGTCAGCACGGTGTGGCGTCGCTGGAACTCCTTGAAGCGCCGTTCGTCGGCGCTGCCGCCAAGGAGCAGCCAATCAGTTCTGGGATACCCGATGCCATTGCTGGCAAAAATATTGAGACCGAAACCGAGCTTATTGATGAAGTCATCCATGTAGCTCTCATTGCCGCCGTCATAGTTGCTGAAAAAACCCAGCCGCTCGGTACCCCCGATCAGCACCCAGCGCGCGAAGTGGATGGTGCGGACGCGCCCCAGACGTCCGGCTTGGATAATATGACGCGTTGCGTAGTCGATCACCAAAAGAACACCTCTGATGGTCACGAGCCGCAAGAGGCCCGGTTTTAAGGTACCGAGCGCACTGTACGGGTTCGTAACATCATGATCTTCCGACTCCGCCAAGGCGTCGAAATGGTCGTCGCCGTCGACGATGTAGGGTTCCAAATCGGCTTTCTCCAAGCGGCGAAGCTGAAAGAGATAGAATGGAGCAATGAGAATTAGCAGCGGCGAAACCAGCAACAACAACAAGGGCATTCCGATCAGGTGCAATATTTTTCTAATCTGCCAGTCAACCGGCGTCGGCTCCTCGTCCGACAAAGTGAGGCGACCCGCGGATTTTTCCGCCTCCACGAACCGTTTTAACCGCGCATGAATTTCCCGTGGCGGCAGAGCCTCAAACGAAGACGCCTGACTCGCAAGGTGGCTCTCGATCGCATCCTGCAATGCGGCTTCTTCGCGAATTCGCCGTACCGTGCGGCCCCGTGTATTCACGTAAGCCGCGCTGGCGGGACTTCGCAGCAGCTTCATCCAAGCCATAAGATCGGTGTCAGACGCGAATCCGTGGCAGCATGAAAAGATTGCGCGCAAGCCGTCGGGCGCGCGTGTTACCAGTTCGTTGAGGAATGCCTCCTCCTCGCCGTCAATGTCACCGAGGAAGGCGAGATACAGCGGATGGGTGCGGACGGGGGACCCGTAGATGCGCAGATCTCCGACGGTTTGATCGTCGAGAATCGCAAAGCGCGCGAAATGCAGCGTGTCGAACTGCGCGAACGGGACCAACGAATTGTTTGGGTTGACGGACCCGAGCCCCTCATTCATGGACTGGAGCAAGCTGCGCAGTTCCTCGAGGAGTGACGGAACGATCGGCGCCAAAATCGTGAAGGTTCCCTGCGGCGTCATGGCCTCCTAGTCGAATACCTCCTCACCTGTGGGCTCGTAACGAGGCACATCGTTCATGTCATGGCGTAGTTGTGATAACGCGAAATACATCTGTTGTCGGGCGCGGCTTTGATTACCCAGCGGCCGATGCTCGGCGATGGTATGCCACGGGTTGTAAGAGAGCTTCCTGGCGAATTCCATTTGGGCTGGCGAATCGAACTTCTGTTTCGGCAGCCGAAGTGTTGCCACCGAAACACGTGGCGAAAGTTTCTCCGGCCAGAGCACGCCATTGTTTTCGATTGGCATCAGGAACGGGTCCGTCTGCAATTGCAACCGAAAGTCCAGTTCCACATCGCCTTCATTCAGCGCCTTCACCATTGCATCGCGCAAATAATCGTCCGGCGGACGTAACGGCAAGCGGGGGATAGGCGTTTTCTGGTTCGTCTTCGGCCAGACCGAATATTGCATTGCCTGGCCTTCGCCTAACAAATATGGCACGCAGCTAAAGTACGGAGCTTCAAACGGGCTGCTCTGCGTCTTCACCCACAACCCCTGCATGATCATGTCCGCTATGTGGGGCTGCTCGAAATTAACGAAATGAAAAATCTGCGCATTTTTGACGCTCCACTTTTGCAGGTGCGCATTCGACTTTATGTCTTGTGTCACAAATGTGGGCGTGGAGACGCCGAACATGTCCAGGGTAAATTTCTCCTCATCCATCAATTTCGGCCCGGGCACACCCATGAGCTTGATGCTGATGCTCATGAATCCGACGTCGTCGATGTCCGGCGTGATGTAAGGACCGGGCCCTGAAAAGCGGACCCAGCAACGGAACGTTTGCGGCTTGGCATAGATGCCGTACCGAAATTGCGGCGGAAGATTGTCGTGAACGATAAACTCGCCGCGGACGATGCCTTGAGTTTTGGTGTTACCGCCGCGCTCAAATCCGCCAGGTTTCCAGAGTCCTCGCATTTGCGTCGTAAAGCTCTGGATGACGGAGTTGAGAAATTCCTCCTCGTTAGGCAGCGGCTTTTCCTCGGCGATTTTCAAGCCTTCGTCTTTGCGCTGCTTGTTCATGAACGCGGTCACCAGGCGAGCGACGGGGTCACGAAGGGTTGCGTCGAATATCGGCCGGAGCCAGGGATCGATTCGGCGTTCCATCTGCAGGAGGAACATGGTCGTGTCGCTCATCCAATTCAGAAATCGCGAACCAGTATTGGCTCGCGGTATTGGGCGGCTAACGTTCGAATTCACGGCATCTCCGATGGCCGCACGATCTGGTTACGTGGCAGCCGGAAACTCCAGGGCGAAATCAATCAATCGCTTTTTGCCCAGGTAAACTTTGCCGAGGTAAGTGCATGGCGCGACTTCGCGAATCTCATCGCGGACCCAATGCGCCAGCAGCGAAGTCTCCGAGTAATCGAGAACGATGCACTCCTTCTTGTCCATCCAGCTCGAACCCTTGTAGACCTTGGCGATGATCGCGTTCAATCCGAAGGGCAAAATTTTGTTTCGCAACACGCCTTTGCCGGGATCAAAAACTTTTCCCTGCCACGCAAAATGGTTTATGAAATTCGCAACGTCCTGCGTGTAAGTAGTCCCCGGTGCCACGATCGCCGTTCCTTTGGCCTCACCCTTGGGAATTTCCCCAACCGGACTCTCCGTAAACAGATCGTCGAGCTGAGCCTGCGACATCTTTAACATTTCTGGAACTGTGACTGCCATTTGTTTCCTTTCTTCTAACGCGCTAAAACGTTTTCAAGTATTCTATCAACGCGCGCTTGTCTGAATCCGGCAGGTCTGTGCCAAAATAATGTCCTTTGTCTTCGACGAAGTCGGGACATTTATTCGCTGCGAGCAGATCCGGAATGAGTTGATTGAATTCGGCAGCAGCTTCGTCGCGCGAAAGGTTCGTGGTTTTAAGCTTGATCAACTTTTCTGCGGCTTTAACAAAGACAACCCTGTGTTCGGTGTCCGGATCCAGATTGGCAACCAGGTTCACCGGTGTGCCTTTTGGAATCATCCCGGTTTTGATGTACCCGTCACGATCCGCCAGCGCTCGAAGCGGTTTCAGCAAGGGTGGCACAAACTCCTTGCGCAAATGCAGAGAGCAATCGTTTTGCGTTCGCCAGATGGAATCCTTATTCAGCCGTTTCTCCGGCCAGAGCAATTTTTCGACCGCATCATTAAACGCGTCAATTCTCCCCGCCACAGAGGGGTCGCCCGTAAATTTTCCGAGCATGTTGTTATGCAAAAATGGCGCCGAACTCCAGACACTGACCAGGGACGGCGTACGATAATATCCCGGGGCGACATCCTTTTCTTTTGGCTTGAATTTGATTGGGTGCGTTTCATCAAACGGGTTGAAAAATTCGAGCTCGTCAACGGGCGACAGTTCCTTGTAGGTGAGCGAGGAAAAGTTGTCCCAGACGTGATTGGCTTTTGCGTTTGTCGCGAAGGCGCGCGCCGAGTTGGTCTCGATTTTCGTCAATGGATATCGCTTTTCGTTTGATAAAAAATTGTCCTTTAGAAAATCGGGGTCCATCACCGCAGCGTGGAACCAGGCTTTCCCTTCGCCCGAGTGCGGATCGACGTTCGGCGGCGGTTGTTTGCTCGAGTGACACGCGGCACAACTTTCGGCAAAAACTTCTTTTCCGCGCGTCATCACGGCGGCATCCGTAGTGATGTAAGCCTGTCCGCCTGGCGCGTCAGCGAGATGAAATGGTTGAAGCCGGCGGAAAAAGGCGGCGATATTTGCCAGACGCTCTTCGGTTGCACGCCAGAAAATGGAATGCTCGCGCGCATAAGCGATCTCGAATGGTTCTTGCTTCGTGAGGCCGATCAACCGTTGGTGGCGCGTCAGCCAATATTCAGAGAACATTCCGATGTTTACGTAAACGCGAATCGTTGCGCCCGGAACACCGACGGAATCGGCACCGTCCTTTAGGATGTGCGGCACCGGCATCTCCTCTTTTTCTCCGGGTAACGCAAGTGTTCCGCCCGCCATCTTCTCCGGCACCGCGATGCGTTCCCGCTCAGCAAGCAAAAAGATCGGGTTAATTGCATTTGGGTTGTTAATGTGATCGGTCGCGATGCGCGAGGTATCGGAAGTGCCGCGAGGCTGTGCGAGAAGCATTTCGTAAAAGAAGCCGCCTTTCTCAACGTTACAGGCGAACACCTTGCCTTCGTTTATGTATTGATTGCCGATCGCTGAGGCCAGATTTTCCCAGCGCGGGTTTTCCGGATCGAGCGGCGGATTACTCGGATTGGGCGCGATGTGGCAGGAGCCGCACGCTACACCCACCCGATACGGTCGGATGAGCTTGTTGTCGTTGTAGTAAATGGGATCGTTCATGAAACGATCGCCATTCCATTTCTTGCGCGCTTCCTCGTTGAAATCCGGATTCGGAAAAAGACGAAAACCGAGCACACCGGAAGGTTTGCCGTAAACGGTTGGATTGATGCCTGCCGGTTCTGGCTCCGCTTCTTCGTCGAGCCATAAGGCAAATTCGTCCGGCTTACTCGCCGCGCGAAATCCCGGCTCGTTCACCAGGCCGAGAACTTTAAAGCGTTCGCCGCGCGGAAATTTGCGGTTATCGAGCATCTTCAGCAGATCCATCAGACCAAAACTGTCCTGCGCGGCGTGATTCCAAAAATGCTCATTGCCTCCGCTCCAGAGGTTCCAGGTATTGCGGCCCATGATTTCCTCTGGAGAAAGATCGATGCCGCCATCCATCAGCTTGAAAATGTCTGCAGTGATTTGCGGAAAATCGGCCGTGCTTTTTCCTGCCGCTTTGGCTTCGTCGATCGGCTCGGTTTTTTTGCAGCTGGCAAACGCGAGTAAGGCGCAGGCGCACATACCGACGCAAGATCCGACTCGACTGAGACGGAGAAGAGGGCCGCTCGCTTCCAGCAGTGCCTTCACCGAGTCAGCATTGATACGCTCCGAGCGAAACGTATGGCAAGAAAATTCTAAATCACGTTAGCTAGAAAATACCGAGCAAACGCTGCGCGACCGCGAGAAGGCCGAGACCAGCCCCGGGAAATAGCACGGCTTGAACAAATGGCTGATCACTCAATGGCGCAAATGCACCAGTCTTGAGGTCGCGAATCTCAGCCATGAGTTCGTCGAACGTCCGCCGTTTTACGTCGCTTTCCTGACCTAACAAGCGAAATCGCCGTAAATCGCTGAGTGCAGTTTCGCGCAAATGCTCGGCGGCGCGCCTGAGCAAAATGGCGCTGCCCAATGCCCATGCCGCAGTGATGCCAATGATCAACATAAGACCAGGGGGCCAGGTCCAGTTATCGAATAAGGAAGAGCGTGCGACAACGAGCAACGTGAGGACGAGTAGCGGATACCAGATCAGGGGTGCGACGACTTTTGTCCGCTGTGCGACAAAAAAGATTTCGTGATATGCCGAAAGCTCTTCTTCGGTCAGCGGCGGGCTTCGGTGAGATCGGTCGACCACGCGATGACCCCATTTGGTTACTTCCCGGCCAAACATGCGAATGAAATTGCTGTTTAACTGAATCGCATCGACCACGTAGAACGACAGAAGCAGCAAACCAACACCGGCGAGATAAAACACAACAGCGTCAATTTTGAAAGCCGGCATGCCGCGCGCGGGCGGGAGCGGTTGCGGAGACAATTGCAAAACGGTCAACGCGAAAATCCAATACAGCGTAAACAGAATTCCGATTCGAATCACCCGGGGCCAGAATTTGTGTCGGTAGAGATAAGCGTGCCAGGCTTCTTCGGCGGCAAAGCGTGACGTGCGTGGAGATTCCTTCAGCCGCCAACGTTCGGACCCGATCCCGAGATCCCGCCATCGAAAAGGCGTCAATGGCAATGGAGCAAACGAAAACTCGGCCTCGATGCGCCTGGCGTTCGCACGAAGGTCGAAGCTCGCTTTGAACATGAAGAAGATAGCGAGCATCAACGCGATCAGACGCACCATTTCAGTCGGCCAAACACTGATACCTGAGAAAAAGGTCAGCGGTTCTTCGGATCCCCAGTATTGCGCCATCAGAGCAACCAGAAAAACAATGAGCGGCACGCCACAGACCAGCCAGAAGGTTGTGCTGACGAGCGCGCGTTTCAGCCGCTGAGTGGCAGTGCCGCCGCCCGGTAATCTGCGGCGGGCAATGCTGACGCTGTTCCATGCTGCCATCGCCAGAATAGACAATGCAATGATTATAAGTCCGCTGATTACACCGGGCGAAAGTAACCACTCCCGAAACCAAGTCTTTTCTTGCTGGTCTTTCTTGTAATTCCTTTCCAACACAAACTTTGAATCACTGGGCCGCCAGAGATACCAGGGTGGACTTAGATCGTAGGCACCGTGCCGGCTAATTTCGAAAATGCGCGTTTGCCATAGAAGCGATTCGACTTCTTCCTTGCTCATGCGCTCGGTGGCGACCAGTGTGCCGACGTACATCGACGTCTGATTGTTATCGCGAAACGGAGCGATGCGCTGCTGAAGATAAATTTCCGGTAACGTGTTGCCGAATGGCGAGACGATCACCAGGTTGTGCGTGTCGGCCCAAGTGTCGAGCCGTTCAAAATGCGCGTCGTAGTTGTTAGTGAAAAAAACGGCAGCGGGAAACTCGGGGCGCAACGCGCGTAGGATCATCATTTTGTCGTAAACATCAGCGCCGAGTAGACCCACCGCGCGAATACCGTACCCGTCCTGGCGTTTCCATCGCGCATTGTCCTCTCTCATTTGGCGCGCCAACCGGCGAAGATAATCGGATTGGTTTAATCCTTCCGTCGCCTCTACCGCGACGGTGTTCTGCCCCGGCTGAGATTTTTGCTCTTGCTCGCGCTGATTGTCCCTGCCGCTGTCGCCTGGTAGCCGTCCATCGATTCCACGAAGATAGTGATACGAATGTATCCAGTCCGGTGGTTTTTGTCTTTGCTCAACAACATCGGTGATCGTTTGGCCTGAAGCCTCTGCAGTAAAGGTAGCGTCTAGCGACCGGCCGTAGGGGGTGTCCCACTCGCTCAAAATTACGATGTGAGCAGGTGTAACAAAGTGACCATCAAATCCTGTTTGAGGCGCAACGGGAATGCTGCGGCTCGCGAGTTCATCGATTAACTTTCGCAATACAAAGTCGTCGGGTGGAATCGTGCGAACAAAACTCAGTCCGCTCTTGGGATCGTTCGGATCCTTCGGAACCGAATTTTCCAACAGTTCCGTCACAGATTTCGCGGCAGGTCCGCCCGTTCCCAAATCGGGCGATGAGAGTAGCAACAGATCGGACGTAGTCGCCCGAGGCGAAATGATCTGGACGCCGCGAAGCGCCTCTTGGGTCGCTAGACCCAGTCGGTACCAGCGCACTTCGCGCACCATGTTCTGCAAACCGGTGGAAGTTGCTGGCCCAATGAGTTTGACTTGGATCTTATCGCGAATGCCCGAAGCCAGCTGATTAACCAGGCTCGCGAAATACGTCAGTGGATACGGGCTAAAGCTCACTGACGGTAACCAGAGAACAAGGACGCGTCGCGTGCCGGGCGGCGAAACGCGCGAGGGGTCGCCGACCGCTTCACATTGTTCCCATGGAAGCAGCAGGGCACCTTCGCTGGCGAACGGCGAATCGGGCGGCCAATCTCGCGTTACGAACCCTATGTGCTCGCCATCGACTGGAACAAAGCCGCTCTCGGTCAGTCCTTCCAATACAGCTTGTCGCGCGCGTAACCGCGACTCGGCTTGTTCGCTGTAGGGCCCGGCGTCGAGCATCACTGCCAGCAGCAAAACATTTCCAGGAAATGTACTGGCGTCCTGATGAAGCAGCGCAGACAGCGCGGCGATGCTGTGCGATTCGGCAACGCCTTTCTTGGCTACGCCTTTCTCGATTTTTTCGTCCAGCAGCGTTTTTTGTTTTTGCGCAACACCGATTGGGTCCTGCCACAGTCGCGCATCGACGTCCTGCGCTGCGATTATCGGAGCGGTCTTTTCGATCGGAACCGACGGGCGTTCGCTCACAAGTGGCTTGTACTGGACGACGATTCCGGCCAGTACTGCCGCGACAGGCAGTAAGGTCGCCCAGGGTAGATCAAACTTTCGTTTGTCGTTGTCTGCCATGGCAGCTTAACGGCGTAGGTAAATCCGCGGATGATTCGCTATATCTACATGAGCAAAGTTGCGTTTTCTCGAGTAGCTCGTTGTGATTCAAACGGACAAATGCTCGTCTCTGGCCGGCAGCAATGCCTTTACCGAGCCATCATTGATACGTCTGTTGCGAATTCTGTGGCAAGACAATTTTCGCCAACGAACGAGGGGTTTTCCAGCCGTAGCTTTTGGAGTTATTCCACGAACTCCACTTCGATTGGAACGTCGATGTAGCCCTTGTCGCGAGCGTCGGTCAGAAACTTGCGGATTGCTGCGCGTCCAGTCTCGCCATAATCACGGGTAAATTCATTCACGTACATGCCGATGAACTTGCTGGCGAGCTGCGCGTTCATGTCGCGCGCGTATGCGAGCGAGTAAGCGACGGCTTCGTCCCGATGTGTGAGACCGTAATCGATACTTTCGCGAATGATCTCGCTGATCTCGCGTCGCACTGACGGCGGGATATCTTTGCGCACCACATTTCCGCCTAACGGTAATGGCAGCCCGGTCTTACGCTTCCACCATTCACCAAGATCGACGATCTTCTCAAAACCCGACCGCGCGTATGTGAGTTGCCCCTCGTGAATGATCAAACCAGCATCCGCGCGTCCGCTTTCTACCGCATCGAAAATTTTATCGAACGGCACGACTATGAATTTGAATTCGCCGAGAAAAAGCTGAAGGCCAAGAAAGGCGCTCGTCATCTTGCCGGGCACGGCGATTCTTTTTCCATTTAAAAATTCACGTGCTCCCGAATCGTCGATTGAGTCCTCGATGGACGTTGGACTTTCTGCATTGAGCATCGAGCGTTTTCTGACCACCACTGGTCCGTATCCATCGCCCATGCTCGCGCCGCACGGCAATAGCGCGTATTTATCTGCGACGTAGGCGTACGCATGAATGGAAATGGCTGAAATGTGCAACTCGCCGCGCTGCGCCCGCTCATTCAACGTCTGAATGTCTTCCAGCCGATGTTCAAACCGATAACCGCGCAGATCGATCTTATCCTTCGCGATCGCGTAGAACATGAACGCATCGTCCGGATCGGGCGAATGGCCCAGGATAAAACGGTCGTCGCTGTCCTTTCTCATTTGTTCTCTGATTTCTTAATCATTTGCCTGTCGGGCTCGGTCAACACAGAACTCTCGACAATGAAAACGATGCGACGACGCATCGCAGTACGAAAGCGCCGTAGGCGCGAAATGTTTATAGCTCCGAATTGATACGATGCTAGCCCATGGAGCGGCGGCATGTGTTCCACGGTTGCAACATGCCGCTCCGACCGGAGCTTGAGATTTTTCGGAATTGAATGGCCGGCTACAAACGTGACGTACCCATGGCGCCTTTTGCTGCGAAAAGGCGAGCAAGTTGCGGGAACCGGGGGAGAGCGGAGCTTTGCGACGCCTAACGAACGTCCGCCGATCTGAGGCAGAGGGCTCGCGGGAGCTCGCCCC
>Ga0193747_1000546_pt1 | contig 12226 bp, 11 predicted proteins | sample L1m2metaG_FD_143048 | JGI IMG/M metagenome (GOLD analysis project Ga0193747, IMG submission 143048) | Soil microbial communities from a riparian zone of the East river system, Colorado, United States - L1m2 | ecosystem: Environmental > Terrestrial > Soil > Riparian zone | place: USA: East River...
GCCGGTTCGTTCTCCCGACACGCCGGTGTTGATTTGGGACATCGACCTGAAGCTGGCCAACGATCCGCCCCGGAACTGGCGTACTACTGATGACCCCCTTAAGCCGGGGACAAGCGAAGCTCCTCCTGCAATACTCGGGTTGCATGATCTGCGGGCATCGGGCAGCGGCGAATTTACTCCTGAGGGTCTAAAGCTTGTCTTGGCGCGAACGCGTGGACCTGTAACCGTTTTCGACTTACGGCAGGAAACACACATATTCGTGAACGATCTGCCTGTCAGCTGGTATGCGTCACGCGATTGGGCAAACGTCGGTCGAACTCAGGGCGACATTCAAGCCAATGAAGCTGCGCGGGTGGCATCGCTTAAGCCCGGGAGCAAAATTGATGTTCGACCGGGCCACCCGGTGAAACACGGCAATCCCAATTCCGTTCCACCGCAACAGGTGACTATCGAACGCGCGAGCATTGAGCGCGATGTTGTCCAATCCGCTGCCGCGAATTATGTCCGCATCACCGTCACCGATCACACGCGACCGCTCGATGATGAAGTGGACCGATTTATTTTCGCGGTCCGCGCGCTTCCAGAAAATGCCTGGGCGCATTTTCACTGCGAAGCCGGGCTGGGACGAACGACCACCTTCATGGTGTTGTACGACATGCTGCGAAACGCGAGCGGCGTGTCGCTGGAGGACATCGTTCAGCGCCAAAAAATCCTGAGTAAGGGCTACGACGTGCTTCAGCCTGATGAACCGGGGAACTGGAAGGCTCCTTACGCGGCGCAGCGCGCGGAATTCATTCGGGCTTTTTATGATTATGCCCGTGCGAATCCAAATGGCCGACCACGCGTTTGGAACGAATGGTTGAAGTCCAAAGCGCCGTGACGGAACGCGATTTTATGGCGCGTCCAAATCATTTGCACCAAGTCGATGTATGTCGCCATGGTGCCAGCCAAATTTGGAAGCGACAAAACCGTTGCCTTGGAATTTAGCGCTGCCTGCGCTTGGGAATTAGAATGAGAAATGGAGGCGAGGGGAGTTGAACCCCTGTCCTCGTCGCTATCCGCGCAAACATCTACACGTTTATCCGGTGAAAAATTTTAAGGAGCCGAACGTTGCGCCGGCACACTGCCGACTCCCGAGCGTCCACGAATTTCCTTCACCATCCGGCGCGGTCGCTCCGCCGTCTGATTAGCCTGCTGTCCACGTTTGGCGCCGTAGCAGGCGTCCAACTCCAAACGTCACGGTCAATTAAGCCGCGAGAGCGAGATCTTGGTGATCTGCGTTTATTTTTTTTGGTTCGGTTTTTAACGAGGCCAACGAACCATCCTCGACATGCCGTCTGCGCTTCCAACGATGAGTCGAAGCCAGTACGCCCCCAAAAATAATTTGTGCTTGAACAAGTACCTCTGTTTGCAGTCTTATGCAAGCAGTCCGAGGCTGGTCGGAGCGAGTCGAATGGCGATCGCGATTTCGCCTAACAAATTCGACGTGGACCCGACGCAACTTTAGCAGTCGCGCGCGGGAACTCTCAGACGGTGACGCCATCATTCTCTCCATCCCGAAGAGTGGCCGCACATGGCTTCGGGCATTTCTTTGCGCTTACTTCTGCAGACGCTTCGGCCTCGAGTTCACGTTGCGTCCGGGACGTTACGCCTTGCCCGGTTTTCCGCGGATTGTCTTTTCTCATGATCTATTTGAGCATCGCACCAAAGGCGATCGGTGGGACAGAATTCGCGGCAAATATCTCGTCCCGCGACGCGAGCTTAACCGGGCAAAGATCATCCTGCTCGCCCGAGATCCGCGGGATTGTTTCGTTTCTCTCTATCTGCAGCTGACACGGCGCGATCCGAACGCACCGGTTAAGCTCAAGCAAAAGACCGTGAGCGAACTTTTGCGCGACGAAAAGTTTGGAATGCACGCCATTATTAATGCCATGAACCACTGGCTTAACGAGTTCTCCCGGCGCGACAATTTCACTCTCGTTAGATATGAAGCACTGCGTGCGTCACCGGTAGAACATTTTCGGGATCTGCTCGCCGTGCTTGGCGAATCACAGCCCGACGGTACGATCTTCCAGGACGCACTCGAATTTTCCCGCTTCGAGAACATGCAAAAGCTGGAGGCTGCTGGGGCGTTTGATTCAAACATCCTGCACCCAGGTGATGTGCGCGATCCAGAATCGTTCAAGGTGCGTCGCGGGAAGGTAGGCGGCTATCGCGAGTACCTATCAGCAGAGGATCAAAGGTTTGCGGCAGCTGCAATGGCAGAACTCGATCCGCGGTTTGGCTACAACGCCTGAGCGAACCTCATGGGCCAAGCGCACGAAATGAGGATCCATTCAAGAGGTCTGCGTTCGGTAACGCGCGAGGATCATGGCTACCGCAAGTACGAATGCCTGTCGCTGTAATCGCTCTGGCTCGCCCTGCGGCGTTTCCAAGATAATCTCCCACGGCCGGGGCTGCTGCTCCAGAGGAGCTGAAAGTACGCCGGAATAACATTCGCGCACGATCGCGTTTTTGGCTGGAAAACCGTCAATCAACGTGGAGCGACACCGCGGAAGTGCGTGGTGTGCCGTCTGCAAAGCATCATGAAGCAGGTCATCCGTTTCCGTGCCGTAATACGCGAAACCGTAAACACCGTCGCTCGTGTCGTCGGTGTGCAGCGAGATGATGCCCTCAAACTTCTGGTTACGAATCTCCGCCTCCAGCAGGCGTACCTCCGGCTCCGCGGAATTTTGCCAAAACTGGCGATTCAAATCCGCTCCAGATCTGGAGCAGCGAGTACCATCTGCTAGCCCGCTTGGGTTGCACATCGGATAAATGAAGAGCTGGTAGTCGCGCCCCACTTCCGGACTCGCATTGAGGGCGCGGACAAGGTCTACCAAACCGAGGACCGCTTCGGGCTCATCCCCGTGAACACCTGCGAAGAGGCCCACCTTGATCCGACGCTTCATCCGCTGCGTGCGTTGGAAAATGAAGCGCGGCATCCAGAAGCGCTCTTCGCCCGTGTGCCACATCCCGATGGAGTCAGCAACTAGGTATGGTGAAGCAGCGACCTCGATTAGCAGCGGCAGCAGAAGCTCGCGGAGTTGCGGGGGCATTGAATCGCCTTCTTCGACCGTCCCCCGCGCTGTTGAAACACCGCCCGAATCCCTTTTTCCAAATTCGCGTATCAGCTCGGCTAACCGCTTAACAGCCTCCTCTGCATCCCGCCCTTCTGCTTCAATTATGGCAGTGTCTCCGCAATTGAGGTTAGCGCACAGTACCTCAAGAACGCTCGCGGCGGAAAATCGTTCCTCTCCTTTGACGAGCCAAATCTGGGAGCGGAAAGCTTTCGCCGCGAGGACAAATTCTGCTGCTGGCCGGGCGTGCAGACCCAACTCATTGATTATCGTGATTTCTTGCCGGATCACGACCTCCGGTCCGCTAGCAGATTGATCAACTTCGCATTGTTCGGCCATAGCTCGTAACGTCGGCGGTAGAGGTTAAAAAAGTACTTGCGTGATGTCCTACTAATTTAGTATGGTTTCAAAACCATACCAATCTAGTAGACATTTCAAATAGATAAAGAACCAAGCCTCAAATGAATGATCGGATCGATTTGCTTTTCCTGGCACGCATGGTTCCTCCAACGGCAAGTGCGCCGGCAATGGACATGAGTCACCGCGCAGTACGCACGCATAGAAACGAGGCATGAACCTTTCCAAACGCGGCGAATACGCACTCCGCGCTCTTATCGATCTCGGCATAGCTTCCGAACTGGGCTGGCCGATGCTTCAGGTAAGCGAGCTGGCCGCGAAAGAAAAACTACCGATCAAATTCCTTGAGCAAATCTTTGCGCAGCTCAAGGCCGCGGGATACGTCGAAAGCAGGCGCGGAAAATTTGGCGGCTACTCGCTGGCGCGCCGGATGACTCAAATCAAATTCGGCGCGGTCATTCGTCTCATTGATGGCCCGTTGGCGCCGATCCGGTGTGTTAGCCAAACCTCCTACGCTCGCTGCTCATGCCCGGACGAGAATCACTGCGGGCTACGGCTGTTGATGTTCGATGTGCGAAATGCCATCAGCACAATCCTGGATCGTTATACTCTCGCAGACATCGTCGAGATCACGCTTCGCAAATATCGACGCGACAAAGTTACGCCGCCTTTTTTGCACCGATCGACTTCGCTTGCGGCGGTGTTCGCCGAAAAACCGGAGCCGCTTCGGAGCAAGCGCAGAGCCGTGGCACGCAATCATTTTTCAGGGTCGCGAGGGATCCCAACCAACATCCGCAAAACTCTGCCGTGAATTAGGAGAAACTTATGCTTATCAAGAAATTAACGTTCGCTGCCGTCGCTTTCTTTTTTGCATTTACTGGAACCGCCTCCCGAGGGCAAGACGCAGGCGCGCTGCTCGATCTGCTCGTTCGCAAAAGGCTTATCACTGATCAGGAAGCCGAGGAAGTGCGCACAGAGTTGGTGAAAGAGTCGGCCAGCACAGCTGCTGGAAAATGGAAGCTCTCGACGCCGATTACCGAGGTTGAGCTCTATGGCGACGTACGTCTCCGTTACGAATATCGCGGTGGCAGACTCCCCGACCACGATCAGTTCGGCCAGGACAACGCAAATGATTGGTATGAGCGCCACCGTGAACGCTACCGACTGCGTGTCGGTCTGCGCGGCACACTCGCCGATGATTGGTTTTTCGGACTCCGGTTGGAAACCAACTCCGATCCGCGCTCAACGAATGTCACTTTCGGAGGCGAATCGTCCGGCGGCCCATTCGCGAAAGGCGACGACGGCATCTTTGTGGGGCAGGCATATTTCGGCTACACAGGTTTCCCCGACTTCAAGTTTACCGGCGGCAGAATGCCACAGCCACTCCTAACCACGTCGCTGGTGTGGGACGACGATATTAATCCAGAGGGCCTCGCTGAGCAATGGAAGCACACGTTTACTTTCAACCTTGGCGGCGGAGGCGGGGGAGGCCAGTCGTATAGCAAAGAGGGCAAGGCTGTTGTCACCCAGAGTGAACCCTTCAAACTAAAGCTCGACGTTTTTGCAAACTTTGCGCAGTTCGTTTATGACGATGAAAATCCGGAAAATCCGATAGGGCCTAACCCAACGCTTCCTGCCAACACGCCCGGTGGTCAAGCAGGCCAGAAAATTCCAACTGGAGACGCGTTCATGCTGGCGTGGCAGGTAGGTGCGAGACTTACTTTTCCCAACAACGTTTACTTCCAACTGGCGCCTACGGTTTATAATTACACCGGCAACGGCGACACGTTTAACGTTCATTTCCAAGGCGACCCCGGTGGCAATCAAACCGGCATAAACAGTTTGCTGGTTTTCGATATGCCAATGGAAGTCGGCTGGAAACTCTGGAACTTGCCGATGCGCATCTTTGGTGATTTCGCGGTTAATTTCGATGCCGACGATCGCGCTGAAGCGGCGGGTCATGCAGGCGGTGGAGGTCAACGGTACGCGTGGGAACTCGGCCTAGGCGTTGGTCAGCTAAAGGCAAAGAACGACTGGGAGATCCGTGTCTGGTGGCAACATAGCGACCAGTTTTCGCTGGATCCCAATCTGGTTGACTCAGATATCTTCGACGCCCGTGTGAACATTCAAGGGATAGCCGTGAAAGCCGGGTACATGATGGCGGACTCCATCAGTTTGAACCTGACCTACTCCTATGGCTGGCGTACTAATGGGAATTACGGCACCGGTGGCATTGGCAATCTTCCCATTAATCCGGTCGATCAATATCAACTCCTTCAAGCTGATATGAGCGTGAAGTTCTAAACAGTGACATTTTAGCAAACACGAACCGAACCATTCCTCCCAAACTATGAAAACAAAAATCACAGCGATAATTGGAATGTTTCTCCTTTCGCATTTTGCGGCTGCACAAGAGAAGACGACGATTCGATTCGGGCATTTTCCAAACATCACCCATGCGCAAGGCGTAATCGCGCACGCGCTTTCGCGGCAAGGCAAGGGCTGGTTTGAAGAGCGACTCGGGCCAAACGTCGAGATTCAGTGGTTTACCTACAACGCGGGCCCTTCGGCAATGGAGGCGATCTTCGCCAGATCGCTTGATGTGACGTACGTCGGGCCAGGGCCTGCGCTTAACGCGTACTTCAAATCGAACGGCGAGGAGATTCGTGTCATTTCTGGTGCCGCCAATGGCGGTGCAGCTCTGTTAGTGAAGGCTGGTTCGCCGATCAAGGCGCCGGCCGATTTTCGCGGAAAAAAGATCGCCACACCTCAACTCGGCAACACTCAGGACATTTCGTGTCGGGCATGGTTGAAAGCGCAAGGATTCCACGTCACCCAAACCGGCGGCGACGTCATGGTGATTCCGACTGCCAATCCGGATCAACTCGCACTGTTTCAAAATGGCGGCGTCGACGCGGTATGGACAGTCGAGCCTTGGGTAAGCCGGCTCGAACGTGATGCGAAGGCGCACGTGTTTCTCGAAGACAAGGATACGATCACCACCTGGCTCGTATCCAGTGTGAAGTTCCTGCATGACCGACGCGAGGTCGCTAAGAAAATCGCAGACGCGAATGTGGAACTGACGAAATGGATGCAACAGAATCAAGCAGAAGCGCAGAAGTTATTGATCGCGGAACTCAAAGCTGAAACACGCGCTGATTTCGCGCCGGATGCTGTCGCTCAGGCGTGGAATAGGATTCAATTCACAAGCGAAGTATCCCGTGATCTGATTGCCAAATCTGTGCAGGATGGAAAAGATGCGGGTTTCTTGAAAGGCTCGACAGACACTTCCAAGCTGATCGAAATCCCGTAAATGCACATTGCACACCGCCGCCGTTCCTCAGCTGCTGAGGAGCTCGAACTCATTGCGCCGTCGAAACTCGCGATCGAGAATGTTTCGAAAAGCTTCAAAGGTGCATCCGGAGCAGTCCTCGCGCTCGATCGTGTGAGCCTGAACGTCAACGAGGGAGAATTCGTCTGCCTCGTTGGCGCCAGCGGCTGTGGCAAAACGACATTGCTAAACATAATTGCCGGCTTGGAAAAACCCGACAGCGGAACGGTGTGTACCGATGGCAAACCGGTGACCGGGCCAGGCCGTGAGCGCCTCGTGATGTTTCAAGAACCGGCCTTGTTCCCATGGCTGAACGTGTTTGGGAATGTTCTATTCGGACTGAAGCTCAAGCCGAATCTAACAAACAAAGATCGGCACGACGTTGCCAAGTACTACCTCGAACTGGTCGGTCTCAGCCGGTTCGAGCGCGCCAATATTCACGAGCTTTCTGGTGGAATGAAGCAGCGGGTCTCCCTTGCCCGCGCGCTGGCACCAAATCCGCGCATGCTGCTGATGGATGAGCCGTTTGCTGCTCTCGATGCGTTGACTCGTGAGCAACTTTATGGAGATCTTCAGCGAATTTGGAAAGCGCGGAACAAAACAATCGTGTTTGTTACTCACAACGTCCGCGAAGCAGCTTGTCTTGGCGACCGTGTGATAGTTTTTTCGCCGCGTCCCGGTCGCATTCGAGAGGAGTTTGCTGTGGACCTGCCTCGGCCGCGCGACATCAACAGTGTCGATCTTGCCGTTCACGCTACGGAAATTATGAAAGCGCTGAAGAGTTATAGCCAACTGGAGGTCGCAATCGCGGAATGAAACGTTTTTTGTTGGCGGCACTTTTTTTTGCTGTTCTCCTGACGATTTGGGAGGTGTTGTTTCGTGCAAAGATTTGGTCGCCTGTCCTCCTGCCTTCGCCCCGGCAAGTCGGAGTCTACTTAGAAAGCGCTGCCGTGGATGGAACTCTGGTAAAGGCGACGATTGTTACGATGCGTCGATTGCTCATAGGCTACATCATTGGACTCGTTGTAGGGCTGCCGTTGGGATTGTTGACCGCGCGTTGGAAGGTGTGGCAGGACACCATTGGAACGCTAGCCCTTGGTCTCCAGACATTGCCGAGTGTCTGCTGGGTCCCGCTTGCGTTGTTGTGGTTCGGACAGACGGAAGCCGCTATGCTTTTCGTCGTGGTAATGGGCACGCTTTGGTCCGTCGTCATCGCAACGGAAACTGGCGTGCGCAACGTGCCGCCAATCTACAGCCGTGCTGCTTTGACCATGGGCTCCAAGCGTCTGCACATGTGGTTCAAGGTTATTCTGCCCGCGGCTCTTCCATTCATTGTTAGCGGGATGAAGCAAGGTTGGGCATTTGCGTGGCGTTCACTTATGGCTGCTGAGATTTTCGTGACAATTCTAACCGGTTTCGGGCTCGGACAGCTTCTACACTACGGCCGCGAATTAAACGCCATGGAGCAGGTCATCGGCATCATGATTGTCATCGTCGTCATCGGTTTACTGGCCGATAAAATTTTCTTCTCGCCGATTGAAAAATTCCTGCATCGGCGTTGGGGTACCAGTCAGGCATGATCTTCAGGCAAAAGCGAGCGCCCGTGTCCGCGCGGCGCGAGGTCCGCGTTAGCAACAAGCTGGGATTACACGCGCGCCCTGCCGCTCACTTTGTAAAACACGTCAGAACTTTTCGATCGGAAATCTGGTTCGTGACAAATGACGGTCGATATTCTGCTTCAAGCTTAATCGATGTTCTCCGTGCCAACCTCGATTGCGGAGCTACGGCAACACTCGAAGCTCACGGTGTGGATGCTGAGGAGGCCGTGGAACGACTACAAAAGTTGCTCGGCGAATTGCAAAGGTTCGACGAATCTTAACGCAACGGCCGCGCCACCAGGATTCCACTGTCGGAGCCATACCGATACAGGTATTTCGAGAGCTGGTTGTCCACGACTACTTTGCCGTAATTGCTGGGGGAGGAAGCGTGCATGAAATGCAAAACGCCGTCGCTCCCACGCAGTGCCAGGCCCACATGCGCGGTCGAACGGAGTCCGTTTCGCTCGCGCGAAATCACGCCAATGACGTCGCCGCTGCGCAATTTCGGCTCGATGCTGGCGACCTGGCTTTTTGGAATTTCGTAGAGTGGCCGCGATGACACATTCGCTTCCATTCGCGCAAGAGGCCCGAGCAACGAGCGATTCGAAGCAAGATAACGATAATGCCGCCAGCCAACGCTCATCTCGCGGGCAGAATGCGGCACGCTGCGCCCGCCAAGCTGACGCGTCATGTCGTTAACCAAGCCGCGGCGATCGTTATCGTAAAGCCAGTCTTCCAGGTAATGCAGCCGGGAAAGATAATCGCCCGTGCATTGGCCGCCGCGATAGCGGTCCATCTCGATGTAGTATAGCAAACGTTCCGGAGTCCAATTTGATTCCGGTTCGTTCAACATTCGCGCAAAGCCAAGTGCCGTCTCGAAAAACGTCCAGCAGTCCATCCCGTAGAAATTCACCGAAGGCGATTCGATCCGGTTATCGATCTCGAGAGTGAAATGTTTGTAGCGGGTACCGACCAGCGCTTTTCCAACCGCCGCAGTCCGATCACCGATCGATAGTGATTTCCAATTCTCCGCTTTCGCCTTCGCAACCAGCCGGTTGAATTGGTCCTGTCCCTTGAACACGGTGCCGAACGGCAAGCGCGATTCGGACGCCATCCCGGCTGAACAAATCAAGAACAGTAAGACGCAAACCCTCCAGCTCCGCATGTGAAGAGATGTACTGAACGCCGGATGTGCAAAGTTACAAGGTCAAAAGCTTTGAGGTTTGGACGCCGAGCGATTGGTGGATCGTTACGTCTGAAGTTTGTAACGTTTTAACGCTTTCCACTTTGTAACTGTCCCATATCCTTCTAAGACCGTGCCAATCCGCTTTCCTAAAAAGAACCGGCGAAATATTGTTCGCCAGGCGCAACACGGCGATACTCCTGTTCCCGTGGGGCGGCATTCCACCCGCGTCCGGCTGCGTCCGCGGTCCGATTGGCACAAACGCAATTTTCTGACGAGTGTTTTAATTCCATCGCTGTTCGTGAAGCGATCCGGAGAATACGTGCCGCCGCAATTTCCGAAGATCCGCGAGGGCGAGATCTGCATTACCTGGATCGGTCACGCCTCATTTCTCATCCAAACACATGAGGTGAATATCTTGATCGATCCGATTTGGTCGAAATGGCTCAAGGTCATCAAGCGATTGAAACAGCCTGGCTTCGAAATCCATCATTTACCTTCGATTGACTTCGTACTCGTGACCCATGCGCATTTTGATCACCTCGACCGGCGCACGCTGCGCCGCGTAGCCGCGAACCAACCCATCGTGGTTCCAACGGGCGTTGGAAACCTGGTCCACGATCTCGGGTTTCACATCGTGCACGAACTCGACTACTGGCAGACGGTCGAACTCGGGCCGCTCAAGATTTCGCTCACGCCATGTCACCATTGGGGAGCCCGGTTTCTTGCGGATTTGCACCGTGATTTCGGTGGGTTTGTGATCGCGTCGAATGGCCGCACGATTTTTCATTGTGGCGACACAGCTTATTTCCCGGGCTTCAAAGAAATCGGCGATCGCTTCAGCGTCGATCTGGCGTTGCTTCCCATTGGCGCCTACGAGGCACCTACAGGCCGTGAAGTTCACATGAACCCCGAAGAGGCGGTAAGAGCTTTTCTCGAATTGGGCGCCAAGACTTTGATCCCGATGCACTACGGGACGTTCCCGCTGGGCTTCGAGCCGCTCCACGAACCGCCGCAGCGATTGATTGCAGCGGCACGCGCGCACGGAATCGCGGAAAAGGTGCTCGTGATGACAGAGGGCAAGCCGGTGGTGCTGTGAAAATTTTGATCGCCACGGATGAACACGGATGAACGGAGCGATCGGGATGAGCGACGTAGAAGGCAAAGCCGCGAGGGCAAGCGGCGAGCGAGTCGGGAGACAAGCGAGTTTCAAACACGGATTGCTTTTCCTGATCCGTGAAAAACCGTGTTAATCAGTGGCCAAATCTTATCGGCGCGCTTTCAGCCGGATTACTGGTCGTTGCCTTCTGCCTAATCCTGCTTTGGCACAATCCGCTTGTTTTTTGGAATGACGATTATGAATTGTCTATTCTGCCGGTGTTCGCCGATATGGCGCGCAGTTGGTCACAAGGCGATTGGCCCATTTTAAGCCCTTATTCCTGGGTATGCGGCAATCTTGCCGGGGAATTTCAGTACGGAGTGTTCTCGGTTTTCGTGAACGCAGTCGTCATCGTTGTGTGGAAATTTCCATTCACATTTCCTCAGCAGGCGGCTGCTGTATCCATTACGCATCTTTTTGCGCTGGCAATTGGCGCGTTCTTGCTGGTGCGCGATCGTCAATTTTCAATTCCCTTATCGATCTTCGTCGCGCTCGTCGCTTCTTTGAACGGTTGGATCATCTGCTGGGGAGCAAGCGATTGGTTTGGTGCGCTTGGCGCGTTCACCTGGTTGCCATGGGCGTGGTGGGGAGCGGAACGCGCGCTGGATTTGCGACGAACGAAATGGCGATTCCTTTGGCCGGCGCCATTCGTTTATCTCCTCGTTACGGGCGGATTTCCCTACACGGTTTTAATGCTGCTGCTCCTCATTGCGTGGTTGTCGATCAAGTCACTGGTCCAAACTCGCAACATTTTCTCGATTCTGCCACTGCTTCTCGGCGTAGCGCTTGGTTTTGGGCTTTCCGCACCCGCGTGGCTGGCGCTGCTTGATCTGGTTCAGGGGTCGGCACGCGAGTTGCAGTCCGCCGCAGCACATTGGCAATGGCGCGTTCCGCCTGCGGCGCTGCCGGGATTAATTCTGCAGTCGTGGACGGTGAACTGGACTGATTTTTCCTCTCGCGGTCGCCCCCATGCAGCAGCCGAATTGGCTTGCGGTTTAGTCGTTCCTTCCGCGCTTGTTGCAGCGTTGATATGGCGTCCGCGGCTGGTCGTTAGGCACATCAAATGGGAGCTCATATTGCTCTTAGTCGTGCTTCTGCTCTGTATGACTCCAACGGCTGGCTTGTTTCGTTGGAGTTTTCGCTGGCTTCCATTTTTTCACCTGGCCCTGGCAGTTTGCGCGGCGGAAGTGCTTCACACAGGATTGCCATCAAAGTTGGCAGCCATCACGGCGCTGGTGCTCGTCGCGTTAACGGGGATTGCAGGATTGATCTTCCACACGACGGGCTCTTACGCTTTGCAGCTCAGTTTGATTCTGATTGGACTGACTTTGGGTTGGTTGTGTTTCGAGTTGGTGCTGCGCAGTTCTGAATTTCGCTGGTGGGCACCCGTCGCGATCACGTTTTGCGCCTTGCTCGCCACGTATCTCTGCATCCCCACAAACTGCGGAGTTCCCAGATACAATTTTTCTCAAGCACTGC
>Ga0193747_1000547_pt1 | contig 12223 bp, 7 predicted proteins | sample L1m2metaG_FD_143048 | JGI IMG/M metagenome (GOLD analysis project Ga0193747, IMG submission 143048) | Soil microbial communities from a riparian zone of the East river system, Colorado, United States - L1m2 | ecosystem: Environmental > Terrestrial > Soil > Riparian zone | place: USA: East River...
ATGTTTGCGCCGCGTCTGTCGTTCGCGTGGACGCCGTGGCTTAATCCGAAGGGACAACCGAAGACTGTGATTCGCGGCGGCGCCGGTGTCTTTTACGACCTGGTTCGCACCTCCGTAACTTTGCAGGCCAACCGGTTCGACGGCCAGAATGAACAGCAATTCATCGTTACCGATCCATCCCTGCTGGCGTTGTTCCCCGCGGTTCCGACGAGCGCGGCACTGAAGGCTTTATCACAGCCACAAACGATCTGGCAGAAGGTTTCTGATCTCACTGAGCCTTATTACGTTCAATCGTCGATCAGCATTGAGCGCGGTTTGCCTCACAATACAACGCTCAGCGTCAGCTACGTCGAGACGCGAGGTTTGCATCAACTGCGTTCGCGCAATCTGAACGCGCCCGTACCGGCAACCGGGATTCGGCCATTCGGCAATGCCTTCAATATCTACGACTTTGAAACCACCGGGAATTATCGACAGCATCTGCTGGTCTTCAATGCACAGTTGCGGCCAACCCAGAAGCTCAACCTGACGGCCAATTACACGTTCGGAAAAGCCAGCGGCGATAGCGATGGGCCAGGCACGTTTCCGTCGAATTCCTACAACCTGCAAAACGAATTTGGGCGCATGTCCTTTGATGTGCGGCATCGATTTACCCTCAGCGGCTCGATCGACACCCGCTGGGGAATTGGTTTCTTTCCACTCATCATTGCTTCGTCGGGTGCTCCTTTTAATATCATCACCGGTTTGGACAACAATGCCGACTCGCTATTCGTCGATCGTCCGGCATTTGCCACCGATTTGACGAGGGCGGCGGTGAAACGGACCGCGTTTGGGAATTTTGATTTATCGCCGCTGCCGGGCGCACAGATCATCCCGCGAAACTTTGGCGACGGACCGGGTTACTTTTCAGTGAATTTGAGAATGGCGAAGACGTTTGGCTTTGGCTCAATCGCGCAACCGCCCTCGCGAGCGCAAGCCGCGAGCGGCGCGGCAAAAGCGTCTTCATCTCAGCCTTCCAGCGGAAGTAAAGCGCCTGCGGTCACGGCCAGAGGAACCGCGTCTCCCGCCCAGCCAAGCAGACCGGAAGACAGACCTTACAAATTAACTATCAGCTTGTTTGTCGCGAATCTTTTCAATCATACGAACCGCGGCACGCCGATTGGCAACCTGAGTTCACCGCAGTTCGGCGCCTCGAACTCATTATCCGGAATCAGTCAGTTCACTTTCGGCGCCAGTTCCGCGCAAAGCAATCGCAGCGTGAGCCTCAGAGCGCAGTTCAGCTTCTGAGTCTGCTCATCGGGCGTCCTGACGATGCTTGCGTGCGAGCCTGGCTACTTCGCAATAGTGAGAATCAGCAGGGAAACTGAAAATTGTTCATCTGAAGAATAATTCCAAATCGAATGTTAGCCGGAGAGCTTTAGGGCTAAGAGCAAGCAAGCGCAGATAAGCTGTAAGAGGACTTCAGGAATTTGTTTTTGAGCTTCGTGCTTAGGATCTGAACCCGACGCCGTGGATAGATCCCGACTCGATCAGATCGTCCAATCTGCGAAAGTCAAGCCAGGAACCTGGTTGAAATCAGACGTGTTGCGGGTGACGAGAACGGCTCCCGTTGCCAGGGTCATGGCCGCGATGCGCAGGTCCTGACTGCCAATTCGAATGCGTTGTTGTTTGAGTTGTTCATAGACACGGTTGGCGTCTGTGTCGTAGTCGAGGATGTGAAGCTTTGCCAGGTTGCTGATCGTCTGACGCAGATATAGATAGGCCGTCGATCGTGAGTCGCCATCAATTGCTTTACTGACTTGCGCCAAACGCCCGCGTAGTTGCTCCTCGGCAGTAATAATTGTAATCGCTATGTCTTCGGGTAGGACCGCCGTCAATCGCTCACGGATCTTCGGGTGGCCGCGGAGGATCAGGCTGAGGTGATCCGTGTCCAGGATATACACGGTCAGAAGCCTTCGCCGTCGTGTTGCCGGCGGTACTTATCAATTTCAGATACCAAGTCATCGAAAGTTGGATCGTCGCGCAGAGTACCGTGTATCTCAAGCCAAGGATTAGCTGATCGAGAATGCGGTCCTTCGATAGTGAACAACTCGCCCCTAGCCAGACGTTCTTTGAGTTTGGCGCTGGCGTTCTCCAGCGCCTCTTCCTTGGTAGCGCCTTCAGCAACGCAGTCAGGGATGCCGATAACCGTAGCCGCGAAGAAGCCATCAGGAATTTTTTCGACTAATACTTGATAAGACATAGGACTTGGCTCTTGTTCCGAAGCCGATTATACAATCGTTGTTGACAAATCGTGAATACCGGCGTGCGGTAACGCTGATTCGGCAAAACAGTGGAAACGTTTATAATGGCTTCAGCGCCCCCCCGCAACGATCTCAAACTCGCCCGTCAGACGGATGTCTTCTGATGCGGATCCGATCATTACTTTGAACTTTCCCGGCTCGACTACGAAATGCATCTGACGATCCCAGAGGGCGAGGTCTTCACCTTTCAGGATGAAAGTGACGGTTTTCATTTCGCCGGGCTTGAGATGAATACGTTCGAAGCCGCGGAGGTTCTTTTCATAAGTCGTCACGCTGGCCACGAGTTCATGCGTGTAGAGTTGAACGACTTCATCGCCTTCGCGTGAGCCAGTGTTGGTTACGTCGAGGGTGATGGTGATATTAGAGCCGTTGAGAGTAGTGTTAACCCGGTCGCTACCGCTCGCGGTACTGACACGTCCGACCTGTGGAGTGATCTTGAGATTGCTGTACGTGAACGTGGTGTAACTCAAGCCATGACCGAAAAAGTAGAGCGCGCCGTTGACGCGAGTTCGCTCGCCTTCCCATTGAGCGCTTGGTTTCGTGGGAAAGTTGTAGGGAATTTGGCCGACTGTCTTGGGAAATGTGACGGTCAGTTTGCCGCCGGGATTGTAGTCGCCGAACAGTACGTCGGCGATCGCCGTTCCGCCTTGCGCGCCCGGGAACCAGGCTTCGATAATTCCCGGCACATATTTGTTCACCCAGTTGATGCTCATGGGGCGGCCGTTCAGCAAGACGACCACGACTGGTTTGCCCGTGGCGTAAACTGCCTGGACCAGATCAAGTTGACGACCGGGTAGATCGAGACTGGTGCGCGATGCGGTTTCGCCAACGGTGTTCGGCGAATCTCCGAGCACCACGACCGCGACGTCGGAATTCTTAGCCGCCTCGACAGCTTTGGCAATTTCTTCTTTTTCTTTCTGAGTAAGCGGCTCGGGCAGCACTTCCGTCTCCGGCCAGTGTTCGTTCGTTACCTCACAACCTTTCGCGTAATTGATCTTTACTTTGTCGCCTAACTTGTTCTTGATGCCTTGCAGCACGGTGGTCCCTTTTACGCCGTTTGGGCCATAACGATAGCGCGTGAGACTGTCATCGTCGGCATTCGGGCCGATGACGGCAATCGAATGGAGCTCCTTGCTTAGTGGCAGAGCATTGCGATCGTTCTTGAGAAGCACGATGCTTTCACGCGCGGCGCGTAAAGCGACTTGCTGATGTTCCGATGAGTTGACGGTCTTCGCCGCGTAGTCAGCGTCCTCGACATACGGATGATCGAACATCCCAAGGATGAACTTCACGCGCAGCACGTCGCGCACGCGGTCATCAAGCGTCTTCATCGAGACCTTGCCTTCTTTAACCAATGCGCGCAGCGGCAGAATGAAATCGTCCGGTGGCGTGAAATTAGTTTTTACATTCAAACCGGCTTCGATGGATTGTCGCACCGCGTCTTTCATGTCCGTCGCGACGCCATGCTTGTTGTAGAGATATTCGACGGCCGCGCTGTCAGAGACGACATAACCTCGAAACCCAAAGTCGTTTCTCAATCGCTCGGTCAGCCAATAATGACTGCCCGTGACGGGAATTCCATCGTAATCGTTATAAGAACTCATCACGCCGAGTATTCCCGCTTCTTTGATCGCGGCTTTGAATGGCGGCAAAAAGATATTCTCGACTTCATGCAACGTGGCCTGAGGATCAGTGCGTGCCTGTCCCTCGCGCGCGCCTTTGCCGATGCTGTAAATCGCGAAGTGTTTCGCGGTCGATGCGACCCGAAAGTCTTTCTGCATCGCCTTGGCCATCTCGACGCCGAGCCGCGAGACCAGATATGGATCTTCGCCGTAAGTGTCCTCGATGCGTCCCCAACGCTGGTCGCGCGAAACATCCAGCGTCGGCGCATAAACGTTCGTGTAACCAAGCGCGCGAGCTTCATCGGCTTCGATTCGTCCGATCTCGCTGATTAGCTCTTTGTCCCAGGTGTGGCCCTGTCCCAATTCCGAGGGAAAGCTAGTGGCGGTATAGGCCGCGACGCCGCGTAAACCTTCCTGTGTGAAGTCGACCGGAATTCCCAGGCGCGTCTCTTCGATGAAGAAGCGTTGCACTTCGTTCATGGCCCAGACATGCTTCTTGATGTCGGTGGCATAGATGCTTTTGCCATTTGGGCCAATGCCGTTCAAGTGCTCGTCGATGTTTGCAATGCCGTCCTTCCAAATCTTATTCTTCCACTCAGGCGTTGGGAGTTCGTCTTTCATTGGCGGCTCCGCTCCACTTCTGCCACGTCCCACCCCGTACAAGGTAGCCGTCTGACAAGTCTTCTCATCCACCGTCATCTGCGACAGCAAGTCGTCGATGCGTTTATCGATCGGCGCTTTCGGATTTTCGTAAACATCCATCCGGCCGTTCTTGTTTAGATCGATCCACCCGTCGTGATAGATGTTCTGCTTTTGTTGCTGTTGTGCCGGCAAAGAAAAATTAAGGCTGGCGAGAAGGCCCGCCAAAAGGATTACAATTTGAACTCTTCGCATCTAATTATCCTCGTCTTGCTGATTGTCTCGGCAGCAATCACTCAAAGTTGTTTTGAAACGCAGAGGTACGCAGCGCGGCAGAGCGCAACCGAACGCGTTAGCTCCGTAGGAGCAGAATGTTTATAGCTACAGCGATCACAAAACCAATCCAAGCTCCGTAGGAGCGGAACGAAAGGCGCGATATACATTGCGCTCCTACGGAGCGGTAAACGTAAGCAGATGAGATCTATAAACATTTCATCCCTACGGGATTCATGGGTCTCAGAAACTCGGTCAAAAAAATAAGAAGTCGACTTTCGTTACGCAGAGGAGCGCACATTGGGTTTTCCTCTGCGCCCTTGGCGAAAACCTCTGCGCCCTTTGCGTTAAATCATATCCTGATGCGACTCAAGATCGTCATTCGAAGATCAGCTTATAAGCGCGGCGGACAACTTTTGTGTCAAAGTTCGGGTCAGCCATTTCATCTTATCTTACCTTTTCGCATGATTACGTTACTCTCGATGGAGACTTCGGAATCCATCGGCCGGCGGTTTGCAAATATTCTTCGTACGACTCGCCAAACTTTCGTCTCAACGCCGGCTCCTCGTAACCCATGACGAACAGGTTGGCCAGGATGAAAAAGATTCCCGCTTCGATTAGAACTGGAACCGAGAGAAAGAAGATTGCTTCGCCTATTAGCATGCTCACGACTGCTACGTACATGGGATTGCGCACATAACGATAGAGCCCGCGAACCACCAGATGCCTGGGTGGATCAATTGGCGAGATGGTCCCTCGGCCCGCGGCAAAGAAATCCCAAATGCACCAGAGCAATCCGGCGGCGCCGATCGCTATCAGCGGAAGGCCAGCATAACGCAGCGGTTGATTCTTCCAAGAGCTAGACGCTCTCGATGAAATAAGCCAATAAGGTATCAGCACCGCGACCGTTCCCGGTTGCAGAAAAGTAAAGAAGATGCTGCGTAGTAAGAGCACTTTCAACGAAGGGTGAGCCGAGATCCATTCCGGCGTTAGGCTCAATCAAGTCAATCACGCCGGCTTTTGCGACCGTAACCAAGTTCCGCGCCACCGGAAATTATGTGGTCTACTCCCGTCGTAAAAGTTGCTTCAGACGCAATGAAGAGACAGAGCTTGCCAACCTCTTCGATCGCTCCCATGCGGCGAAGCAATTGCGCCGCCTCGCCTTCCGCGCGGCATGCATCGGGATCGGAGGCTGAGTCGATCGCTTCCTGCCACAGCGGGGTGTAGATATTTCCGGGCGAAACAGAATTCACTCGGACTCTGTACTCAGCTTCATCGATCGCCAAGGCTTTGGTGAACGCCGTGATTGCGCCTTTAGTAGCGACATACGTCGTCGCGTGCAACTGTCCGATCGTCCCAACCAGACTCGACATGTTGATGATGTTGCCTTGGGTGCGACGCAAGTGTGGAAGAGCAAACTTGCAAGCAGCGAAGATGCTGACCAGATTTAGATCCAACAAGTCGCGAAAATCTTCTATCGAGAATTCGTCAATCGGTTTGTGTGGTGGGTGCAAGCCGGCGTTATTAATCAAACAATCAATTTGGCCAAACCGTGCGACGGCTTCGTCGATCAGGTGCTGAATCTCTTCGAGCTTGGCAACATCGCATCGGATAAACTTCGCCTCGCCCGGACCACTTGCATTGACTTCCGCCGCGAGACGCTCGCCATCCCGATCGTTTCGGGCGCAAAGTACTACCTTCGCTCCGGCGGCAACGAAAGCGCGCACACAGCCTTCGCCGATACCATGACTGCCCCCGGTAATGATGACGACTTTGTCGGTGTAGGCCATTTACGTCCTTATCGCTGGAGTCGACAATTAGAAACCCGCAACCAGTCCAAATCTATTGACAGCCGCGGCACCAACAAAATAGAATCCGATGCTCGTTACCGGTAACGATGGGGCTTGGCTTGTCACTTTACATCGTTGCTCGACGATAGAGCAAGAGTTCGCGCTCGCCTTGTCGACCGTGGCGTTCGCCCCCTCTTGAGATTTCAAAGCTTAGAAATTCCAAAGGACCTTTTTACGCTAATGAATCAATTGAAGACAGTCATGGCAGTCCTGCTCGTTGCGGCTGCGGCGTCTGCGTTTACAAAAGGCTACGGGCAAAAGGCGGACGGCGGTACGATGCCACGAATATTTTTGCTTGACGCAAAGCAGGTGCAGTTGACTCGACAGCGGGTTCGCGACGGTGACAAGCGTGTCACCGCCGCCTGGACCAGATTGGAGCGCGAGGCGCAGAAGGCGCTTTCGGAAGGTCCATTCTCGATTGTCAACAAGTCGGTGGGACCGCCGAGTGGAGATAAGCACGATTACATGACCCAGGCCCCATACTTTTGGCCTGATCCCAAATCTCCGAACGGCTTGCCCTACATTCGTCGCGATGGCGAGCGCAATCCTGAGATTAACAAAATCACGGACCATCACAGTCTCGATCAATTGGAAGCTTCAGTTGAGACGTTGGCGCTCGCTTACTACTTTAAAGGCGACGAGGCTTACGCTGCGAAGGCAGTGCAGTTGTTGCGGGCTTTCTTTCTCGACAAATCAACGCGGATGAATCCGAACCTTGAGTACGCGCAGTTCATTCCGGGCGTGAACACGGGCCGCGGTATCGGCCTGATCGAAACGCGGGGATTGACGCACGTTGTGGATGCGATCGGATTGTTGGCAGGATCGAAAGCGCTGACTGAGGCTGATCAGCGCGGCCTGCAAGACTGGTTTGGTAAGTTCCTGCAATGGATGCAGGAAAGTAAGAACGGCCGCGAGGAATCGGCCGCGAAAAACAATCACGGGACATATTACGATGTTCAAGTAGTCTCCTTTGCGCTTTTTCTCGGCCAGAGAGACTTAGCAGTGCGAGTTCTCCAACAGGCGCGGCAAAAAAGAATCGCTACGCAAATCGAGCCCGACGGTCGCCAGCCTTTGGAATTAGCACGCACGAAAGCCTGGGGTTATAGCAACGGCAATCTTGATGGGTTGATGTTGCTGGCGACGCTGGGTGAGCGCGTCGGAGTGGATCTATGGAACTATCAAACCAGCGATGGACGCAGCATTCGTAAGGCGCTCGATTTTCTCACCCCGATTGCGCTAGGTGAGCGAAAGTGGCAATACCAGGAACTCGGCGGAGTAAAGCCTGAATCATTATTCCCGCTCATGCGGCGCGCGGCGGATACGTTTCACGACAAGCAATATCAAGCATTGATGACTAAGGTGCCGGATGTCGATTTAGCAGATCGCAGCCGACTGCTTCGGACGGATATTCCAACAGACAAGCAAGCTCAACGATGAAATTCTAACTGCGGTTTTCCAACAAGAAGTGAGAATAAGAATTCACCGCCGAGACGCAGAGCGCGCGGAGTCTACGCAGAGACTTAGAGGCCACGCAACATCTCTGCGCTACCTCTGCGCCCGGGTGCAATTAGAAGTGAGAGCTACGCTACAGCGGCCATCAATCAGCGTAGTGTCAGAACCGCGAGCGGTAGCGACCGGATCCTACGCGCAACTCAGCAAGAAGCTTCACTTCGCAAGCTACTGTGTGATCCGGTCGCTACCGCTCGCGGTTCTGACACGACTCGTAGCGACTCTCACTCTTAATTACGCCCGCGCCCTCTGCGTCTCGGCGGTAATGCTTTTCATTTCATCCCCCGCATCCGCTCAACCGTTGTCTCGCGAACAATGGGGCGAGCCTGACGTCAAGGTAAGTCACGCGAATGGCAAATGGACGATTGCCGGAAGGAAGAACACGGTCACCATAAACGAGCCGGACCTGGCCATGAAAGTCCAGGCTAGCGATGCTGTCTGGCAAATGGTTCCCTCTGCGCCAAACGATCTGTTGATTAGATCCAGTGGGATTGATTCGAGTCTCCGCCTCGCGGACGCAGCCAAAAAAACCTTCACGCGTTACGACACAGGATTCAAGACCGGCGTTAAGCTGGTTTTGAGCGATTGGAAAAGGCGGGCGGGGGCGCCCGCGCTCCCGGGAATCGATCTCGTATTGGTCCTGACAATCGCTCTGGAGGGGAAAGACGAAGACCTTGTATTCGACGCCGTTGCCGAGGAAGGGGAGGCGCACGTTCGGCAATTGGATTGGCCCACAGCGCTGGATGCGCGCGACGTGGATTACACGCTTCTCAGCAACGGCCGCGGGACACTGCTCCCGCGCAATTGGCCGAAAGAATACTATCCAATTCGCTCAATCACGCCCGAAGGAAAAATCGCCGCCACCGATCACAGCCTGTTGCAAAGCCATGTAATCGAATCGTGGTCGATGTCCTGGTGGGGATTTCAAAAGGGCAAGTCGGCCATGATGATCATTGTCGAGACGCCTGACGACGCGGCCTATCAATTCAAACATCCGGCGGGCGGACCCACGGTGATCGGGCCGCGTTGGCTGGCGCAGATCGGACGTCTCAACTATCCGCGTTCCGGACGGATGGTTTTCTTCGCTAATGGAAATTACGTCGATATGGCCAAGCGTTATCGACGTTACGTGATGGACACAGGGTTGTTCGTCTCGCTCAAAGAGAAGATTGCCCGCACGCCGGGCGTCAACGATTTACTCGGAACAGCTCAAACGCGCCTCAGCATTCTGCGGAACATGAGTCCTGACAGCGATCGGTACGACACCAAAGACCTTTCGAAGAATTATAGCTTGACCACGTTTGATGAGCGGGCAAAACAACTTCGCGATTTGAAGTCGCGCGGATTCGATCACGTTCTGGTTTTCATTTCCGGTTGGCCGCATCTCGGCTACGACCGCCAGCATCCCGATTCGCTGCCGCCGCCGGAAAAGGCCGGCGGGTGGGAAGGATTCAAGCGGCTGGCCGACACCGCCCGCGACCTTGGCTATCCATACATTCTTCACGATCAATATCGCGACTATTATCTTGACGCCCCTTCTTATGATCCGCAGTTCGCAGTGCGCGAAGAAGATTCGAAGCTTCCGCCGCGGGCGTTCCCTGGCAGCCGTTTCGGCGATTCGAAAGATGGCGACATTCCGATGATGCGGCATTGGGACGGCGGGAAGCAGGCTTATCTGAACAATCGTTTCTGGCTCGGGCATCTACTGAAAAACTATCAACTGTTCTTCGATCACGGCATTAATCCGCAGGGAATATATCTCGATGTGATTGGATATGTTCCGCCCGATGAAGATTTCAATCCGGAGCACCCGACCACGCGCACCGAAGCAATGGCCGGGCGCGCCGCAACAATGAATTGGTCGCGGCACAATCTGGGAATCGTAGCTACCGAAGCAGGCGCCGATTGGGTCATTCCCTATGTCGATGTGATCAATCAATCCGGTGGCGGCAGCAAAGCGATCCTGGTGCCGCTTTACAATCTGGTTTATCACGACGCGGTCATCGTTTCGTACGGCGCGCGCGATCAACAGAGTCTGCTGCGTGGAATCTTGAACGGCGGCGTTCCGGAGTTACCGATCACGCCAACCGACGAGAAGACGCTTTCATTGATGCGGCAAATGATGACGCTCCATAAGAGAGTCGGCCTGTTGGAGATGACTAAGCACGAATTCCTGGACGCTAATTATCGGAAAGAGCGTACTACCTTTGCCGATGGAACGACGGTGACGGTTGATTGGGATACTAATACGTTCAAGATCAGCCCGGCGTTGTAGATGAATCCGTTTAGAAGTCTGTCGGAGAATTAGTCTCTGTGGTTCTCTGTGTCCCCTCTGTGCCTCTGTGGTGAATCCTTTTTCAAGTAATTTCACCACAGAGACACAGAGCGGCGGAGCCGCAACCAAACGCGTTAGCTCCGTAGGAGCAGAATGTTTATAGCTACAGCGATCACAAAAACAATCCTAGCTCCGTAGGAGCGAAACAAAGACGCGATATACATTGCGCTCCTTCGGAGCTGTAAGCGTAAGCAAACGGGTATCTATAAACATTTCATCCCTACGGGATTGTGGGTCCAAGAAACTTGCTCAGAAAACAAGAAGTTCGCCCTTTGTAACACAGAGCATCACAGAGTCTTGCACAGAGAAATGCTTTTCCGACAGACTCCTAACGCCCGCTTGAGTAAGTCGGGCAGTAGCCCGACTCTAAACAACTGGAGAGATCGCATGACAAGATATCGTTACAAAATCGCGGCCTTATTAACGACGCTTAGTCTCGCTCATTCAATAATCGCGTTGCCAATCACCTCGGCGCGAGAGTTTGAATCATCTCCTCCAAACACCGACTGGTCCAAAGCCGTAGTCGAATCAACGATCAAGCGCTATCCAACCGCCGATTCTCTGAAAGGTTGGGGCTATGCTAAAGCGCTTTACCTGTATGGTGTGTACCTCGTTTATCTCAGAACGAAGGACAAGCGTTATCTGGATCATATTAAGTCATGGATCGATCTGCACATCGACGACCAAGGCAAGATCAATCGCTCTATCAACGCCCTTGATTTCATGATGCCGGGAAATCTTCTGCTGTTACTCTACAAAGAAACGAAGCAGGAGAAATACAAGCTCGCGGCGGAAAGCATTCGCAAGGTCTTCGACACTTATCCGCGCACAAAGGACGGCGGGTTCTGGCATGCGAACACGCAGAGTCGCCAATGGCAACTTTGGGCCGACGGTGTGTTTATGTCGCTGCCATTCCTCACGCGCTATGGCCAGATGTTTGGCGACAGCAAGTACGCCAACGACGAAGCGACAAAGCAGATGCTGATCTACTACAAGCATTTGAACGATCCGGCGACTGGTTTGCTTTGGCACGCATACGACGAGAGTGGCGCGCAATCGTGGGCCAATCCTGAAACCCATCAATCGGGATATCACTGGGCCCGCGCGATTGGTTGGTACGGGATGACGCTAATCGAGTTGCTTGAGATTTTGCCGAAGAATCATCCGCAGCGAAATGCTTTGATCGAAATCGTGCAACAACTGGCGCAGGCTTACGAGAAATATCAGGACCCGGTCACCGGACTCTGGTATCAAGTAGTCGATAAAGGCAGCCTCGAAGGCAACTGGCTCGAAACGTCCAGCTCCAGCATGTACAGCTACATGATGTGGATGGGTGTGAAGCGTGGATATCTGCCGAAGCATTACGAGTCTGTGGCGCAGAAGGGTTACCAGGGTGTGCTTACGAAATTGTCTATAGGCGCCGACGGCCTGACCAATCTCAGAGACATCTGCGAAGGAACCAACGTCAGCGATCTCGCTTATTACTTTGCGCGCAAGCGAAATGAGAATGACTTTCACGGTCTCGGCGCCTTTCTAATTATGAACGAACAGATAGGAGCGTCGAGTGTGGGTTACAAACCGAAGCCTTTGAGTTGGAAAGCCAATTAATTTGGAGTGCGCCGGCAAGCGTGTCAGAACCGCGAGCGGTAGCGACCGGATCATAGCGAAGCCTTGGACAGCACGCAGTGGGGC